>Ga0209430_1002661_pt1 | contig 11197 bp, 11 predicted proteins | sample BarGraIncub1133A_FD_184504 | JGI IMG/M metagenome (GOLD analysis project Ga0209430, IMG submission 184504) | Arctic peat soil microbial communities from Barrow, Alaska - Barrow Graham LP Incubations 11-33A (SPAdes) (version 2) | ecosystem: Environmental > Terrestrial > Soil > Wetlands > Peat... | reverse complement strand
GTAACTTGAGGACGTTTCGGCGGGTTTAATTCAAAACCAGGGCGAACACAAGGTTCGCCCCTACGGGTTGCAAAATGACCTTTAATCCTGATATTCATCATCGTCGTTCCATTCGATTGCGGGAATATGATTATTCCTTGGTTGGTGCGTATTTCGTTACCGTGTGTGCCAATGGGCGGGAATGCCTGTTTGGCGATTGTGCCGATGGGGACATGCGTGTAAACGACGCGGGGCGTATGGTGGTGGATATTTGGAATTCATTGCCGGAACGATTCCCAAATGTTGCGTTGGATGAATACATGATCATGCCCAATCATTTTCACGGGATTATTGTATTGGAAGATGCGAACGAACGTAGGGGCGAACCTTGTGTTCGCCCCTACGGAACACATGTCGGTTCTGTGAGCAGGATTGTCCAGGCGTTCAAATCATTGACCACCGTTAAGTATATCAGAGGTGTTAATGACCGGAATTGGTCCCAGTTTTCCGGTCGGTTATGGCAACGCAATTTTTACGAACGAATCATACGTGACGAAAAGGAAATGTCTGCAATCAGGGAATATATCCGTTTCAACCCATCAAAGTGGACACTGGACAAGGAAAACCCACATGTTGTGCCGTAGGGGCGAACCTTGTGTTCGCCCGCTTTATGTTCGCCCGTCTTTGTGTTCACCCATTTTGACATTTGCCCGCCGTTGTTGTTCGCGTTTAAAACCGGGCGAACACGAGGTTCGCCCCTACGATCGTGCATTTCAATGATATCATTTTGATGGAGGTCTTAAACAATGACCACACCCATGCTCCCCTCATTAAAACCGCTCCCCATCAAGGACCGTATCTCGGTGATTTATATCGAAAAAGGTAATCTTGATGTCATCGACGGTGCTTTTGTTGTTGTTGACAAGACAGGCGTCCGCACTCATATCCCTATTGGAACCGTAGCTTGCCTGATGTTGGAGCCTGGTACACGTGTGTCGCATTCTTCCGTTGTTCTGGCTGCTCGGGTAGGATGCCTGCTGGTCTGGATCGGTGAGGCCGGGGTACGGCTCTATGCCGCCGGCCAGCCGGGCGGGGCACGTTCGGATCGTTTGCTGTATCAGGCCAAACTGGCGCTGGATGATTCGGCACGGCTCAAGGTTGTCCGCAAGATGTATGCGCTCCGCTTTAAGGAGGAACCGCCGGAACGGCGTAGTGTCGATCAGTTGCGCGGTATTGAGGGGGTTCGGGTACGTAAAACATACGAACTGTTGGCGCATCAATACGGGGTGGAATGGAAATGCCGCAACTACGATCACACCGAATGGGAGAGCGGCGATGTTCCCAATCGCTGCCTGTCATCGGCTACCGCCTGTATCTATGGTATCTGCGAGGCTGCCATCCTGGCGGCGGGCTACGCCCCGGCCGTCGGTTTTATCCACACCGGCAAGCCACAATCGTTTGTGTACGACATTGCTGACATCTTCAAATTCGATACGGTCGTGCCGGTCGCCTTCCGTATTGCGGGCAAGAATCCACGCAATCCGGAGCGCGAGGTGCGCTTGGCATGTCGGGATGCCTTTCGCCAAAGTCATCTGCTGGACAAGATCATTCCGACCATTGAAGAGGTTCTGGCTGCGGGGGAGATAGAGCGACCGAAGGCCCATGAAGAGGCCGTTGATATTGCAATTCCCAATAAGGAGGGTATTGGTGATGCTGGTTATCGTGGCTGAAAATGTGCCGCCGCGTCTGCGGGGGCGGCTTGGTCTCTGGTTGGTGGAGGTGCGTGCCGGTGTTTACGTGGGTGATGTGAGCCGCAGAGTGCGGGATATGATCTGGCATAATTTGGAAGAGGGTGTTGAGGATGGCAATGCTGTCATGGCCTGGACGTCCAACAACGAATCCGGTTTTGACTTTCTTACGCTCGGGGCAAGCCGCCGGATTCCGGTTGAGATGGATGGTATAATGCTGGTATCATTCCTGCCGCCGGAAGAGGTTGGAAAAGGACAAGAATACCCGTTTTAAAAAGTGGGAAAAATCGGTACAAATTTTAATGTGTAAATTGCTCAATGATTTTGAGGAAGTAGAAGAAGTCTGTTCCCCGCACGAGCGGGGATGAACCGATGAAAATGGGGATGCCAGCCATTTTCGCCATCTGTTCCCCGCACGAGCGGGGATGAACCGATTTGTAATGAGGACAGATGTAAAATTTGATACTGTTCCCCGCACGAGCGGGGATGAACCGAAGGTAGGCTTTTCCGCAGTCAAAAACGAAGGCTGTTCCCCGCACGAGCGGGGATGAACCGAAACCAACAACGGCCACGACGATGATCTCGCACTGTTCCCCGCACGAGCGGGGATGAACCGCCACGATTTGCCCCGCAACGGTTAGCCAGGTCCTGTTCCCCGCACGAGCGGGGATGAACCGGAAGTTGAAACCGTCCATAGAGTGCGCGGCTGCTGTTCCCCGCACGAGCGGGGATGAACCGAGATTGATTTGCTTCCCTGCCCGTTCTGTGGCCTGTTCCCCGCACGAGCGGGGATGAACCGCTCTACAACTCCAAGGTCTATGATGCGATCGTCTGTTCCCCGCACGAGCGGGGATGAACCGGGTAACCTCTCCAAGGGTGTCAGCGTCCACTACTGTTCCCCGCACGAGCGGGGATGAACCGCATTGCCGCCTTGATGTCGGAAAAATTATGGGCTGTTCCCCGCACGAGCGGGGATGAACCGCGTTCATTGTCTATTGGCGATGTCTATATTCGCTGTTCCCCGCACGAGCGGGGATGAACCGTACGTTATGAATGCTGCTGCTTCGTATCGGGCCTGTTCCCCGCACGAGCGGGGATGAACCATATTCAAACAGGTATATCCGACCAAACCGCTTCTGTTCCCCGCACGAGCGGGGATGAACCGGGGTTGAATGGCTGCTGCCGCACTCTCATTCCCTGTTCCCCGCACGAGCGGGGATGAACCGGGCCTCCGGGCTCTCTGTGGCCTGAATGCTATCTGTTCCCCGCACGAGCGGGGATGAACCGCTCAACACCCTCTTTGTCAGGAAGTGAGGCAACTGTTCCCCGCACGAGCGGGGATGAACCGGGTAGGGACACGATGTGGGACTTTCGGACGTTCTGTTCCCCGCACGAGCGGGGATGAACCGCACTAAACACAATAGCGGGAACGATGATGATACTGTTCCCCGCACGAGCGGGGATGAACCGACCCCTCGCCTCCCGCCTCGCGGGTGGTGGGGCTGTTCCCCGCACGAGCGGGGATGAACCGCCTGAAACGCTTAATAAAATCATTGAACTGAGCTGTTCCCCGCACGAGCGGGGATGAACCGCGTTATGCAGGGATGGGAGCTGGTGCGAATATCTGTTCCCCGCACGAGCGGGGATGAACCGGCAGTTGCGGCCTCTGCACCCATGACAACCTTCTGTTCCCCGCACGAGCGGGGATGAACCGTACAACATAAATTTGATAATGTTGTTACTCCACTGTTCCCCGCACGAGCGGGGATGAACCGTAATAGTTGGCTACAGCCTCGTGACGGTTTGCCTGTTCCCCGCACGAGCGGGGATGAACCGCCCGACGATGTGTGCCCAGGTAGGAGCGAGACCTGTTCCCCGCACGAGCGGGGATGAACCGGGTCTCATGTCAACGACATACCCATTTAATCTCTGTTCCCCGCACGAGCGGGGATGAACCGAAACCCATGAAGTCGCCCCCGATAATACGCATCTGTTCCCCGCACGAGCGGGGATGAACCGCGGCCGCAGAAAACACAGCCAGAGAGTCATACCTGTTCCCCGCACGAGCGGGGATGAACCGGCGTCATTAAACGCTTCAGTGCCTCCGGCCGTCTGTTCCCCGCACGAGCGGGGATGAACCGAGAGGGAACGCAATGCCCCGTAAACGCCAGATCTGTTCCCCGCACGAGCGGGGATGAACCGGCAAAGAAATTTTTTCTCACTGGAAACCTGCGCTGTTCCCCGCACGAGCGGGGATGAACCGCCATGATGGGAATTTAATATATCCATTAGCTGCTGTTCCCCGCACGAGCGGGGATGAACCGATATTTATCGCTGACATCCGCGCGGAACTGGTCTGTTCCCCGCACGAGCGGGGATGAACCGTATTTTAACGGAGCCGAACTCCCCAGAGAGTACTGTTCCCCGCACGAGCGGGGATGAACCGATTTCCATCGCCCGTTCCGCATCCACGATCTGCTGTTCCCCGCACGAGCGGGGATGAACCGCGTCATTCCCTTCGCCTTACGGGCGGCGGTTACTGTTCCCCGCACGAGCGGGGATGAACCGAGATAGTTAGCGGCCAGATGTATGCAGTCTATCTGTTCCCCGCACGAGCGGGGATGAACCGCCGGCGGGGAACGTACCGCGCAGGTTGCAGGGCTGTTCCCCGCACGAGCGGGGATGAACCGCTTCGGTAGCGGTCAGTCCCTGATCGTAGGATCTGTTCCCCGCACGAGCGGGGATGAACCGCAATTTGGCCAGAGCCAACGAAATAACCATTCCTGTTCCCCGCACGAGCGGGGATGAACCAGCGGGAAAGCCGCGCCCTCGTAAAACCTCCTATCTGTTCCCCGCACGAGCGGGGATGAACCGACGGTGGCAGTCCGGCCGTAACCAGCCTGCAGCTGTTCCCCGCACGAGCGGGGATGAACCGGCCACTTGAAGAACTGAAGCGTCATTAACCCACTGTTCCCCGCACGAGCGGGGATGAACCGGCGTAGTGTAAGACGGCCATATTCATTTTATACTGTTCCCCGCACGAGCGGGGATGAACCGTCTTTTTTCGATGTTGTTAAAACCCACGGATACTGTTCCCCGCACGAGCGGGGATGAACCGTAACTATTGCCGCTTCTCCTGCTGCAATGCAACTGTTCCCCGCACGAGCGGGGATGAACCGCATTTAAAATCATGGGAAGCGTTTTGAATGGCCTGTTCCCCGCACGAGCGGGGATGAACCGTCGGCATACCACACCCTGATTACATCGGGCAGCTGTTCCCCGCACGAGCGGGGATGAACCGCCACGGTGAATCAAGAAATAGTATCAGCTTTTCTGTTCCCCGCACGAGCGGGGATGAACCGTCTTTTTTCGATGTTGTTAAAACCCACGGATACTGTTCCCCGCACGAGCGGGGATGAACCGGTTCACGACTGGCTTAGATTCGTCGGTGTCTTCTGTTCCCCGCACGAGCGGGGATGAACCGGAATCAATGCAGCAGAAAATGGCAGCATAAAACTGTTCCCCGCACGAGCGGGGATGAACCGGGATTCCGCTACAGCAACAAAGTAGGGCTTTTCTGTTCCCCGCACGAGCGGGGATGAACCGGCGGGTTGATTAGGACGCGAATGGACAGGGAGCTGTTCCCCGCACGAGCGGGGATGAACCGTAAATGATCCGACTCGTCACAGCGCCAATATGCTGTTCCCCGCACGAGCGGGGATGAACCGCGGATTAAAAAGGTTCCAGCAGGGAGATGACGCTGTTCCCCGCACGAGCGGGGATGAACCGCACATAGTCAGGGGGTTGATTTACAATCGTATCTGTTCCCCGCACGAGCGGGGATGAACCGCCAGAGCTATCATGGCAAAGACTTTGTCAATACTGTTCCCCGCACGAGCGGGGATGAACCGTTTGATATTCCCGATTGCATCCCACACAGTACCTGTTCCCCGCACGAGCGGGGATGAACCGGTTATCACACATCACACACTGCGTCACAGTTGCTGTTCCCCGCACGAGCGGGGATGAACCGTTTGTCACTCTCTTGCTTTCATCATGGCATCGCTGTTCCCCGCACGAGCGGGGATGAACCGGTATTTGATATGGCCGTGAACATGGGAACTGACTGTTCCCCGCACGAGCGGGGATGAACCGTTGTGGCTGAAGGTGACAAGAGAAGAAGAGAACTGTTCCCCGCACGAGCGGGGATGAACCGGCGCTCGGTTTCTGCGATGTTGTCGGCAACCACTGTTCCCCGCACGAGCGGGGATGAACCGATGTTCAAGGATACCGGGGCAAAGATCGACACCTGTTCCCCGCACGAGCGGGGATGAACCGTCAGAAAGGCTTATGCAATGGTACTCGATAAACTGTTCCCCGCACGAGCGGGGATGAACCGATGTATCCCATTGCTGCCCCTTTCAGACAAATCTGTTCCCCGCACGAGCGGGGATGAACCGGCCGCAACATCACCAGTGACAGTTTCCCCTACCTGTTCCCCGCACGAGCGGGGATGAACCGGTGGACTAGGTAACTTTTGTTCAACTGGTGTGCTGTTCCCCGCACGAGCGGGGATGAACCGCCCTCTTGTTTCTATGGTTCGTTCCTTTCAGACTGTTCCCCGCACGAGCGGGGATGAACCGAAACGTGCCTTTATTGCTGGTGAACTTGTAAGCTGTTCCCCGCACGAGCGGGGATGAACCGATGTTTCAGCAGTGTTCCATGTTGGGTCATCTCTGTTCCCCGCACGAGCGGGGATGAACCGAGTGGCGAGAGAACCCAAGATGGACAACAGTGCTGTTCCCCGCACGAGCGGGGATGAACCGACGGAGAACAATAATGCCTGTTACCTATGAATCTGTTCCCCGCACGAGCGGGGATGAACCGTGGTCGGTGAGGATGTAGCGTTGCAGCGGCGTCTGTTCCCCGCACGAGCGGGGATGAACCGAAATTGAGTCGGTCAGGGTTGAATCACAAGCCCTGTTCCCCGCACGAGCGGGGATGAACCGAAGTAACTGCGAAACAGGCCATATTGCTGACGCTGTTCCCCGCACGAGCGGGGATGAACCGGTTGGTATAAGTTCCAGCACTCATTTTAAAAGCTGTTCCCCGCACGAGCGGGGATGAACCGTATTACATCTGCCCACGAACTGTAAAAAAACCCTGTTCCCCGCACGAGCGGGGATGAACCGTTATAGTGTATAGTTGTGCATTGTAATCAATACTGTTCCCCGCACGAGCGGGGATGAACCGCAAGAGAACGCAAAGTAAGCAACGAATAGAATCTGTTCCCCGCACGAGCGGGGATGAACCGATTCAGGCCAGCAGTTAAACAGGCATCCTGCCCTGTTCCCCGCACGAGCGGGGATGAACCGTGCAGAAGGAGCAGGCCCATTAGGATCGGAAACTGTTCCCCGCACGAGCGGGGATGAACCGCTCTCGCTTCTGCTGACCCTTCAAAATATCCTCTGTTCCCCGCACGAGCGGGGATGAACCGTAACATATCCCAAGGCCCGTCTTCCATATTTGCTGTTCCCCGCACGAGCGGGGATGAACCGTTGAAACCGTCATTAAATATAATATGAGCAACCTGTTCCCCGCACGAGCGGGGATGAACCGCAAATAGATAAATTAATTGATGACTTATATTCCTGTTCCCCGCACGAGCGGGGATGAACCGTCTTATTTACGGGGTGCAAAATGACCCATGAACTGTTCCCCGCACGAGCGGGGATGAACCGTTTTTTTGATATCCTGCTTGCAATGATAAGCGCTGTTCCCCGCACGAGCGGGGATGAACCGATCTAAAAAAGAAAGAAAATCGAGATCATACGCTGTTCCCCGCACGAGCGGGGATGAACCGCCGTCATGGCCATGCGTTGAGGCCCAATCAGACTGTTCCCCGCACGAGCGGGGATGAACCGCACTTAAAGGGCAATCGGCCATGCAGGCGTCACTGTTCCCCGCACGAGCGGGGATGAACCGGCAGCATTGATTGTCATTGTCACCATGTCGGCCTGTTCCCCGCACGAGCGGGGATGAACCGGACTCACACACTCTCTTGCATTTAGTGAGGTCCTGTTCCCCGCACGAGCGGGGATGAACCGGTCGGCTTCGATATCGTAGCTGACAAAGTTTTCTGTTCCCCGCACGAGCGGGGATGAACCGGAGAGGCGCACAGCAGTAAAATTAAAATTAAGCTGTTCCCCGCACGAGCGGGGATGAACCGTGACCTTCGCCCCTTTTCAAATAACCGGCAATCTGTTCCCCGCACGAGCGGGGATGAACCGGAAATTATTAAGCAGAAGCGGAACAACAGTAACTGTTCCCCGCACGAGCGGGGATGAACCGCAACCTTGATAATGACCTACGCCAAGAACACACTGTTCCCCGCACGAGCGGGGATGAACCGTTATCGAGGTTCAATAAAAAGGGGGAGTTATGCTGTTCCCCGCACGAGCGGGGATGAACCGTTGAATGGCCGAAATATTACGCTCCAGGCGGTCTGTTCCCCGCACGAGCGGGGATGAACCGATGACGTCTCGATCTCGTTCACCTCACTCTGACTGTTCCCCGCACGAGCGGGGATGAACCGATGTCGCCGTATAAAATAAGGGAGGTATTGAGCTGTTCCCCGCACGAGCGGGGATGAACCGCCGATGACCGCGAGATGCACGCCGAGGTCGATCTGTTCCCCGCACGAGCGGGGATGAACCGCTCAACAACGACAGCCAGACCCCGGCGCTCTACTGTTCCCCGCACGAGCGGGGATGAACCGATGGCCTTTTGAAAGACCAGGCCGACCGGGAACTGTTCCCCGCACGAGCGGGGATGAACCGTTTTGACGGGGATACTGTACCGGGGGTATCCGCTGTTCCCCGCACGAGCGGGGATGAACCATTTCATCCGGTTAAATTCCTCCTGCACTACCCCTGTTCCCCGCACGAGCGGGGATGAACCGGAGTAATAATGAGCCAGCAAGATTTCGACATTCTGTTCCCCGCACGAGCGGGGATGAACCGTCTATCGCCGCACCTTGGACTATTGGGATTACCTGTTCCCCGCACGAGCGGGGATGAACCGAGCTATGCAACCATAAATTCCGGCCATTGCTTCTGTTCCCCGCACGAGCGGGGATGAACCGCGCACTCATAAGGCGGAATAGCTTCTACTGGGCTGTTCCCCGCACGAGCGGGGATGAACCGTAATAGCAGTGTTGATTGGCAAGACTACAATACTGTTCCCCGCACGAGCGGGGATGAACCGCTCGCGTTTGATGCGGGTAGCGCATGTTGGCACTGTTCCCCGCACGAGCGGGGATGAACCGAGCTGTAATCGCGCCCTTAATATTGTCATCGACTGTTCCCCGCACGAGCGGGGATGAACCGTCATGCTTTTATTGTTTCGAACGTCATTGATTCTGTTCCCCGCACGAGCGGGGATGAACCGATGTCGCTGACAAGTGGTCGCATATTGGTCGACTGTTCCCCGCACGAGCGGGGATGAACCGTTGTCGTAGATCGTTTTGGCTATTTCTGCGACCTGTTCCCCGCACGAGCGGGGATGAACCGGCCGATGGTACCCAAACTCCCTACGCTCTGCTCTGTTCCCCGCACGAGCGGGGATGAACCGCACCGGGACACCAGCAGTGCCGAACATCGCCGCTGTTCCCCGCACGAGCGGGGATGAACCGCACGGGTCAGTTCGCCCAGACCATCGAATTAACCTGTTCCCCGCACGAGCGGGGATGAACTGGTAACTCCACGCTCTCGTCAGATTTTGCATAACTGTTCCCCGCACGAGCGGGGATGAACCGCTATTGGATTGGTGCCACGAAACGCAGAGGCTCTGTTCCCCGCACGAGCGGGGATGAACCGCCAGTACGGCAGTCTGCTCACCAGTCTGAAACCTGTTCCCCGCACGAGCGGGGATGAACCGGTCTAATATAAGGAGTCGCCATGACAGTACCACTGTTCCCCGCACGAGCGGGGATGAACCGCAGGCACGCTTGCCATGTTTGTTTCTGCTCGCCTGTTCCCCGCACGAGCGGGGATGAACCGGACGAAAGATCTATTGCATTGAACAAGCTGGACTGTTCCCCGCACGAGCGGGGATGAACCGGCACTCAGATCATTCAGCGTCACGATCTGGTTCTGTTCCCCGCACGAGCGGGGATGAACCGAATCCATGAATGAATTGTGGAGTATTATCAATCTGTTCCCCGCACGAGCGGGGATGAACCGCCTCCGCCGCTTCAGGCGCAGAATGGGTCAAGCTGTTCCCCGCACGAGCGGGGATGAACCGCTCCTTCATGCCTTTTCCGATTTTAGGGAGAGCTGTTCCCCGCACGAGCGGGGATGAACCGGCTACGCACTCCGAACCCTGTATTTTTATTGCCTGTTCCCCGCACGAGCGGGGATGAACCGGTATGTGCCTCCGATCAGTGCCGCGCTGCCGCCTGTTCCCCGCACGAGCGGGGATGAACCGATTGTGATTGCTGGCCCTGTGATAATGAGCGGCTGTTCCCCGCACGAGCGGGGATGAACCGCAGTTTATCTCCTGGCTGCAGGATGAATATATCTGTTCCCCGCACGAGCGGGGATGAACCGCCCCCTAATTAATTAGTGATTGAATTTTGTTGCTGTTCCCCGCACGAGCGGGGATGAACCGCTGAGTACAACGGGGATCCTGGAGCCACGCCTCTGTTCCCCGCACGAGCGGGGATGAACCGTGTTAATGCGTGAAAAAGAGATAGATGGCATCCTGTTCCCCGCACGAGCGGGGATGAACCGTCCGGATGTAATGCTTTTGACGCTTGTTCCCCCTGTTCCCCGCACGAACGGGGATGAACCGCAGCATCCAGGGCAATCGGTACGCGATCACGCCTGTTCCCCGCACGAGCGGGGATGAACCGGTTTTCCCCGGCGGTTATAGCACCGAGCAGATCTGTTCCCCGCACGAGCGGGGATGAACCGTACACCATTGCCGCCATCAAGCGCGGTATCAACTGTTCCCCGCACGAGCGGGGATGAACCGGGCTGATCTTTACACAGAGACGTGGCAGCGGCACGTTTCTACTCGGTTTACGGTTGTAATGTGCTGGTTTTGTAGAGACGCGCCGTTGGGGCGTCTCGGTTGTCGGGGATTTTAAATTATTCGCACGAGCACCCGTTCCACTGCTCTCAATAACCAGAAAAACAACTCGGCAACAGGACGGTGATTGAACGAGACATACGGGCGGCGGATGTAGCAGGGAGTTGCGCCGGCGACCAGCGCGGCCAGACAGCCGGTCAGCAGACGATCGTCAACCATCATGATTGAAGACAGGGGAACTACGGCGAGTTCCCCCGTTTTATAGAGGCCGTCGGGATACGGTTTTTTGCGGACGCCGGAAATGAAGCGCATGGCGGGAAAATTTTCGGCAAACCATTGCCTGCGTGCGTCGGTCGGCTTATTGGAGAGGATAAAAA
>Ga0209430_1002657_pt1 | contig 11206 bp, 11 predicted proteins | sample BarGraIncub1133A_FD_184504 | JGI IMG/M metagenome (GOLD analysis project Ga0209430, IMG submission 184504) | Arctic peat soil microbial communities from Barrow, Alaska - Barrow Graham LP Incubations 11-33A (SPAdes) (version 2) | ecosystem: Environmental > Terrestrial > Soil > Wetlands > Peat... | reverse complement strand
ACTTGGCTCAGAGTGGTATGGGGCAGGCAGAAGTACTGGCAACACCTATTCAAATGGCTTTGGTGGCCCAGACCATAGCAAATGATGGAGTTATGATGAAGCCAACACTTATAAATAAAGTTACAGATTATAGTGGAAACGTAGTACAAAATCTAAATACTTCATCAATTGGTGAAATTACTTCAGTCGGATATGCCAGCGAAATAAGGCGATTCATGAGGGATGTAGTATCAAAGGGGACTGGAACCAGAGCACAGGTGAGTGGAATACAGGTATGCGGAAAGACCGGTACAGCTCAGCACTTAGAAAGCAAAACGCCACATAGCTGGTTTATTGGATTTGCCCCCTACAAAAACCCTGAGATAGCAATAGCTGTTATAGTTGAAGAGGGTGGCTATGGCGGTGTCGCCGCAGCTACAATATCCTCGAAGGTCATGAGCAAGTATTTTAAGAAGTGAAGGGTTAAAATCAAGGGCAAACGATAGTGAATGGTGAATAATGAATAGTGAAAAGTTATGGAAAGTCGGCTTCGCCAACTGAATTTATAAAATCAAGAGAGATTTGTATTGCAGCGTGTCATATAATGGCATGCTAAAATTTTATCTAATATTGTGTAATATTTTGTGTCTAAATGTGACTAATTATATGAAAGGGAATATAAAGTATGAACAGATTTTTTAAAGGAAGAGCTATTGGCACAATCATTGTCTTTGCTATATTGGGAATTTATTTATTGCTTAAAGATGTGTTACATCTTTTTAGATGAGTGACACTATGAAATGAGCACAATATTAGCCCATATCATATATGAGATACAGGCTCTTGTAAAATTGAGACTTATACGCCTACTATCAAAGTTCCTAATACCGTATAAAGAATAGGGAAAAGAGCTAAAATAATATTTAAAATTACGCCCCACTTTGCAAGATCATCTCTGCTGTTTTTTAACGGAATCAAACCCAAAATTGCACCGATAGGGGCTAGCAATAATGGTGATAAGATTAAGCTGCCTTGTAATTTGGTTTTATGTGTAGGCAAAATTTGAACAAATTCATTGATAATAACAAACACGAGAATGATTGCAATACCTATTGATATCTTGCCAAGTAAGGTATGTTTTACAGGTACTTCACTGTTCCTACTCACGGTTAACACCTTCTTCCACTTTTATTTTTCATGTATGAAATAAGTTTTTAAAGCGATAAAACTAATTATATTAAGAATAAACATTATACCAACGAAATTAAGGGGGTTGATTTTATTAATGCCTATAAAAGAGTAAAGGATAAAAATAACTGCGGTTCCAAACATATTTATCCAAAAGGTTATATATCCTGCTCTATGTGAGTGCATTTCTGTTCTTTCATCCTTATCTCTAACTGACTTATACCACATTTTTGATTTTGAGAGGGAAATGCCTTCAATTATTGTCCATACAACAAATACTACTGCAATTATTGGTAAAACCCAATAAGCACCTCCTGATGTATATAGTGAATATGTAAAAAGTGAGAAACTTCGCAATACTAGTACAATAGATAAAATTACTTTTAGTAAGAAACGATACATATAAGTCATATTACTCGCCATCCTCCTTCATCCAAAATAAATCATCCAAAGAGGTTTCTAAAACTACGGCTAACCTCAGGGCCAATCCTAATGAGGGCTCATATTTTTGTTTTTCTATAGAAATAATTGTAAGCCGAGTCACATCTACCAATTCTGATAACTGCTCTTGTGTTAGATTATTTTTATTGCGCAACTCCTTTACTCTGTTATATATAAGGTATTTATCTTTCATAACTTCACCTCTTACTCCAAACAATGTATAGTGAACTATACGCCACGTGTATAACGTACTATACATGTGGCGCGAATGTCAAGCGAAAATTAAAAAGAACAGTTAGGACCCTCTTTATTTATATTACGATACAAACATTATGCTTCTACAACAACTTTGACAATATTGCTGCAATTTCAGCTCTTGTTGTCAAACCCTTCGGATTGATTTTATTCCCAGAACCGCTTACATATCCATTTTTAGTCAAGCTAGCTATTGCTTCTTTGGCATAATCACTTATTTGCGTAGCGTCAGAGTATTTATTTAACTCAGATGTATCTGCAAAGACTAAAGGAATGCCTGCGGTTTTCAAAGACTTATACACAAGAACCATCATATCCTGTCTCGATATATTGCTTTTAGGCTCAAAGCTGTTTTGACTTATGCCACTTGTAATTAGAAGTGCTTTGGCAGTTCCAATGGCATTATAGTAATATGAACTTTCAGGGACATCGGAGAAATTATCATAAAAACCTGATTCTAGCTTCAAAGTTCTCATAAGCATAAGCATAAAGTCTCCACGTATTGTTTTGATGAATGGCAGAAAATTACCTTTACCATCACCTGAAATAATGTTGTTTTCATAAAGCTTATCAATATGGTCAATTGCCCAGGCAACATTTTGTCCCACATCATTAAAGTATTTTGACTTGTAGCTTATTTTGAGGGCTGTACTTTCATTATGAAGTCGATCTAACGCAGTAACAACGTATACAACACCATTTAGGTCACTTCTGGAGTTATCAACAAACTGTTGTATGCCACTACTTGATTTTCGTACTGTCGCAATAAGCTTCCGTGCACTTTCGTCTGAGCTGATGTTTATTACTTCACTATTTGAATATCGATAAATTGCATAGTAGGTAGTGGCACTATCGTTGTCGTTCCAGGTAAGAGTTGTGCCATTAAAGGCAGTAGCTATTGAACCACTTTGCACAGCAGCTGGAGCTCGTCCGCCTTTCCATGGCATTACAGGTATCAATGCCTTTTTAGACCATAAATCATCTTGAAGCGTTGAGACGACGGGTTGAGTGGAGCCTTCAAAAAGATAGTTAATTCTAAACATAACGCTGCCTTTGACCTCGGATTTTGTAATATTGAGCTTTATCTGACGAGTCATCTCAGGAACTCCATTATCTACATTAAAGTCCATATCATTGGTGGTATTGCTTTCATTTATTTTGTATAATGCCTGTCCAATATAAAGGTGGACATTTTTGTTTTTAACTACGTTTGACCACCACGTTACAAGCTCACCATAAGGTGCAGCTGGATTTGAGTAGGTGAAATATATTTGTGGGCAGATGTAGTCAATTAGCTCCTCATCAACCCATTTTTTTGTATCAGCATAGCATCTATCATAGTTTGTATATGGAGAGTTAGTGTTTGAGCCAGTAGGGGTATCTTTCTTGTTTCTCCAAATGGCAGAGGGACTTACACCAAATTTTACCCAACGCTTTGCAGCAGAAATCTTGGCTGACAACTCTTTAATTAGAAGATAAGTATTGTTTCGCCTCCAGTCAGCTTTGTTTGCAAACTGTCCGTTATTATATGTTGAATAAGTGGTGTCATCGCCCATTTCATTGGTTGACGCTTCATAATAAAAGTAATCATCAAAGTGAATACCATCAATGTCATAATTATTAACAACCTCCATGACACAGGCTTCCACCCACTGTCTTGCAGCGGGAATTCCAGGATCTACAACAAATCTATTGCTAGCAACCTTTATCCAATCTGGATGCTGCTGATAAACGCTTTGGGAAACGTTAAGAGAGGCTTTGGTGGATTCACTTATGTCCATTGAAACACGATATGGATTAAACCAGGCGTGTAGCTCCAGATTTCTCTTGTGTGCCTCATCTATTGCAAACTGAAGGGGATCAAAGCCAGGATCTTTGCCAAATGTGCCTGTAAGATAGCGCGACCAAGGTACAAGATTTGATCTATATAAGGCATCGCTAGTTGTGCGAACCTGTAAAAATACTGCATTCATATTAGTGGCGACTGCCTTATCCAGTAGTATAATGAGTTCATCCTTGGTCTTCTGGATACGCTGAGCATCATCTACAATGGCTTTTGTTTTCGCAGTTGGCCAGTCCAGATTTATAACAGTACTAATCCATGCAGCGCGAAGATCACTTTTGACCACAGGGGTATAGCTCGGTATATATTGCGAATATGGATCCCAAGCTGCTGCTAGTACATTTATAGGAACTGAAAAAGAAATTAGTGCTAGCAAAAGAATTGCAGCTATTGGCACACGAAGCATATTATTTTTAAACAATAGATAACCCCCATGAATAATAAAATCAACTATTTAATATAAAATGGTTTACATAATATAGCACAAATGACAATAAAAATCCCAGTATAAATTGTATATGATTATTGGTGACAGAATCCTTTTACATTTGCATAACGCGCAAACACATACCTTTTGTATGCATTTTAAGCTGGAATAAATATTGCAAGCAGTAAGGTCAATAAAATGAGCCTAACCATAGCCTGTATACTAGTATGATAAAGCATATATACGTATTATGTCAACATTAATGGGGAAGTTTTAATAAATATGAAATACTATGCGAAATGAAATTAATTGGGGAAATTATGCAATACTACTCATTTAACGTAATTTGTAAAAAATGTTGAGTAATGCATTATTAAAATATATAACGACAGATAAATGGCTATTATTGCAAATGAATTTGCTTAAGTTTTAGGTGACTAAAATTCAGCTTAACATTACCCACCTACCTATTAGGCTAATAATTGGCAAAGGATCTGGTGAATAATAGTAGAAAATTTGCGAAGTAAGGACTATTTATGTAATCTAGGGGGTATTAATTTGGAATTTATTATTAGAGAATGTAAAATACAAGATTATGCAGATATAGTATTGCTGAATAAAAATGAAATGGGTTATGATTACCCTGCTGAAGATACAAAAATTAAATTAATACAATTGATAAATGATAGTAACCATAAAATATATGTAGCCATGGTTGCTGATAAAGCAGTAGGATATATTCACGCAAACAATCATGATTTGCTATATGCACCACATTTGAAAAATATTATGGGTATTGCCGTTTCAACTGATTTTAGAAAAAGTGGTATTGGGAAAAGGCTTTTGTATGAAGTTGAGAAATGGGCACGAGAAACAGGTGCTTGTGGCGTCCGATTGGTATCAGGAGCAACAAGAACTGGAGCACACGCATTTTATAAGGCATGTGGGTATACTGGCAACAAAGAACAGAAAAATTTTAGAAAAATATTATAATCATGGTTTTAAAGCTATTGATTTTGCAACTCAAAATAAACATACATCAACAGTAGAAATTTTAAGAGATTAAAATGTGTGTATTAAATAATAAATTAAGTATAATAGCTTCCTTTTTTCCACTTTCCAATTAAGTTTATGAATATGAATCAGTTTAAGACACAAAATTTTCTTTAGATTAGAAGGCGGTGTAATGATGCATAAATTTGAAAATTATTTAGTTGTAGGAATATCTTCTAGGGCATTATTTGATCTTGAGGAAGAAAATAAAATATTTGAAGAGCAAGGTGTTGCTGCATATTCAGAGTATCAAATTAAACATGAAACCGATATTTTGAAACCAGGTTCTGGATTTGCATTAATAAAAGCATTGCTTAAACTTAACAAGCTTGTTTCAGGTGAGCGTAAAACTGAAATAATTGTAATGTCTAGAAATAGTGCTGATACCAGTTTGAGAATTTTTAATTCTATAAAATACTATGATCTTGATATTACACGAACTGTGTTAGCTGGAGGCTCATCACTATCGCCTTACTTGAGTGCATTTAAAACAGATTTATTTTTATCAGCAAGTGAGGAAGATGTTCAAGGTGCAATTGATGCTAATATTGCAGCTGCTATTATTTATACTCACCAATTATCAAGCGAAAACTTTAATAAAGAAATTGATCAAATAAGAATAGCATTTGATGGAGATGCAGTGCTCTTCTCTGATGAATCAGAGATAATATATAAAGAACAAGGTATAGAAGCGTTTCAAGAAAACGAAAAAAAGAATGCACAGAACCCTTTACTAGAAGGCCCATTTGCAAAACTATTAAAAACTATTTCATTTTTGCAAAAACAATTTGATAAAAATCAGTCTCCTATTAGAACAGCATTAGTAACATCTCGCAATGCACCAGCACATGAGAGGGTAATACGAACACTTAGAGCATGGAATGTTAGAATAGATGAAGCGTTTTTCTTGGGTGGTATGGCTAAACAGGATGTTTTAAAAGCATTTGGGGCACATATATTTTTTGATGACCAAGCTATACATACTGACCCAGCTTCTGAAGTTGTACCATCTGCAAGGGTACCTTATAAAAAATAAGATCTTAAGTGCTTATTTCAATTTAAATATTAAAAAAACTGGAGGTCGACAACCATATTCCTTTTGCATTATGGGTAGACTTTAGAATTCAGATGTTTCCTGATAAAACTAGTAATCTTATTACAACCGGAATGAAGACACTTGGATTAATGGAATTTGTCTGTACACTTAATTCCGACGCTAATATTGAAGTTGTAGACAAAACAAAAAGCAGAAATTTGCCGTTTGCTGATCAGTATCTATGCTTTGGTGATTACGGACAGTTATTTGTGCTTTTTATTCCTGAAACGAAAATTGTATGTTTAACGCAGTTTTGTCATTTATAATAACTGGTCGGATTAATATTAATTTTAAGATAATTCTAAAGAAAAATTGGTATGCTATAAACAGCTTTTTATTTTAAATATTTGAAACTTATTTTAATATTCTATATAATTTAATAGGGATACAATGGTTTTATGAAGTGTTTTTATAGTTACAGCCATGACTTTAGGGGGAGTCAAACTTGGATACTATATTATAAGAGATCACATAATACTTTGGGAGGCGATAAACTTTATGGAAATTAGTATGTTTGAAGTGCTTGGACCAGTTATGATAGGTCCGTCAAGCTCACATACTGCGGGTGCTGCAAAGATAGCAAGAATTGCAAGACGTGTAGCAAATGAGGACGTCAGAAAGGTGCTTTTCAGTCTTCATGGTTCTTTTGCCAAAACATATAAGGGTCATGGTACCGATAAAGCTCTTGTTGCCGGTATTCTGGGCATGAAGGAAGATGATGAAGAGATTAGAAACTCATTTAAACTCGCACAACAGCAGGGAATAGAATTCAACTTTGTTGAAACTGAGTTAAAAAATAGCCATGAGAATTCTGTGCTTATCGAAATCTATGATAGCAATGATATATGTCATAAAGTTATAGGCTCTTCAATTGGGGGAGGAAGGATTTTAATAACAAATATTGACGATTTCAAAGTGGAAATATCTGCTAAGAATCCAGTAATAATTATTAAGCAGAGAGATAGAAAGGGAGTTGTTAGTGATATAACGTCTTTACTAGCAAAAAACAATATAAATATTGGAGTCATGAGGGTTAGTCGGAAAGAAAAGGGAATAGAGGCATCGACAGTGATTGAAACAGACGATGAGGTGCCTATAAATATTATCGAACAGCTTAGTTGCATTGAAAATATAGATGATGTAAAGGTGTTGAATTTTACTCAAAGCCAAGATTGGTAGACCCTTGCTAAGACATTCCATTATTTTAGCTAGGAGAACGGAGGGAACATGTACTACAATGGAAAGGAATTACTTGAGCTAGCAATTAGCAGAGATGTAAGACTATCAGATATAATTTTGGAAAACGAAATGAGAATCAGCGGCAAATCAGAAATGGAGATAAAACAAGGCTTAAAAAGAAGATATGTCATTATGGAGGAATCTGCTCAGAAGGCTCTCACAATGCCCCAAGATACAGTGGGAGCAATGATATCTGGAGATTCAAAAAAGATTAATGACTATGCGGAAAGAGGACTTGCCATTTCTGGTGATTTTATTGGCAAAATTATGGCAAGAGCACTGTCCTGCTGTGAGGTTAACGCTTCAATGGGAAGAATTTGTGCTGCCCCCACAGCTGGCTCATGCGGAATTGTGCCTGCTGTAATTATTTCTGTTTGCGAGAAGCTAAAATTAGATGAGGATAGCGCAATTAGAGGACTTATAACTTGTTCGGGTATAGGAGCAATTATAGTTAAAAATGCAACAGTAGCGGGGGCCGAAGGAGGATGTCAAGCAGAGTGCGGAGCGGCCGCAGCAATGACTGCAGCTGCAGTGGTTGAGATGGCTGGTGGAACTCCTGAGATGTGCCTAAATGCAGCCGCGATTGCTTTGAAGAATATACTTGGACTTATATGTGACCCAGTGGCTGGACTGGTAGAGGTTCCGTGTGCAAAACGAAATGCATCACAGGCGGTGAATGCGGTTACTTCTGCTGATTTAGCACTTGCCGGAATCAAAAGTAATATACCCTTTGATGAAGTGGTGGAGGCAATGTATAATGTAGGGAAAATGCTTCCATATCAGCTTAGAGAAACGGCTTTAGGTGGGCTTGCAGCTACGAAAACTGCAAAGAAGATTTCTAGTAGGATATATAGTAAATAAAACTAACAGATAATATAACAAAGGGAAGGTCTCATTTTAGTGAATGGTAAAAAATGAGACAGCCCTTATAAAACTACAATATAATCTTGTCAGTATTATTATTGCGTTTACGATATTCGCGAGGTGTAATTGAGTTAAATTCTTTGTACGCTCGATTAAATGTTCTTAGCGTCTCAAAGCCACTTTCAAATGCTATTTCAGTAATTTGCTTATCTGAGTATAGGAGTAAATAATTAGCGTAATTTATTCTCAATTCATTTATATATTTATCTAGTCTTAGACCTATGTTATTTGAGAAAACTCTAGACAAATAAAATGTGCTAATTTCTAGTTCACTTGCAATTGATGACAAATTAATAGGATTAAGATAGTTTAATTGAATATAGCCAAGTATACGTTCTATTATGCCAGTATTTATATCTTTTTGACTTTTTTGTAAATATAATAAAGGCAAAAGCCTTCCCAGAACCAGATAGAGGTATCCAGTAATAATTCCAAGGTTGTTATCAAGCTGAGCTTCTTTATAAATACAACTTAGAGATGTATATACTTCATTTGGCACTTGAATACTAGGTACATAGCTTTTAGAAGGCTTGTACGTAGAAAAAATATTTTTGTGAAGAGGCAACATATCCCCATTAAATATCATTATAAAATAGTCACAATGATTAAGGGTCTTATAACCGTGAATAGTATTTGGGAGTTCAACACTTATATCCCCTTGCTTCAAAGTATGAGTTGTTGAATTAATTGTAAGTTCAAGCTCACCTTTAGTTACCATTAATAGCTCAAGTTCTTTGTGAATATGGGGAGGAAATACCATGTCATTTCCATACCAGCAAGAAAAATGATTTGATTTACTTTCATAAAATATCATCTTAAGGTCCTCCAAATTCATAGCCATAAACAGATGTTATTATTATTTTATAATTGACAGCAATAATTGTCTATAATTTTTTTTGTGTTTTCTTTTTTTTTATAATCATTAGGAGTAGTATAACAGTATATTGTATGAAAAAATACAATGCAAATTTGTGCATTTAAATGTGGATAACTGAAATGGAGGATTTTATGATGAATAAAAGAGCATTAATTTTTAGAGGTGGATGGGATGGGCATGAGCCTGTTGAGGTATCACAAGTTTTTGAAAAATTATTAAAAAAAGAAGGCTTTGAAGTTGATATTTATGACGATTTAAGTGTTTTTGAGAGTTTGGAAAACATTCTAAAATATTCTCTAATTATACCTGCATACACCATGAGTGAGATAAAAGATGAGTATGTACAAAACATATGCGCGGCAGTTGAAAGTGGAGTAGGAATAGCTGGGTGTCATGGTGGTATGTGTGATGCTTTTAGAAATAATACAAAGTGGCAATTTTTGACTGGCTCTCAATGGGTAGCCCATCCTGGAAATGATGGAGTAGAATATGAAGTAAATATAATAAAATCGAGTTCAAGCCCAATTATAGAAGGAATTAATGACTTTAAGGTTAAAACAGAGCACTACTATTTGCATGTAGACCCAGTTGTAAATGTTTTGGCAACCACTAGTTTTCCTCTTGTACCTGGACCACATAGTGCAAATGGTCCTGTTTTAATGCCAATTGCTTATACGAAGAAATGGGGTAAAGGACGAGTGTTTTATACCTCTCTTGGTCATCATGCAGATGTGTTTGATGTTCCAGAGATAAGTGAACTTATGAGACGCGGCTTTTTGTGGGCAAATAAATTAATTTAATGATTCTAGTGGGTAAAGTTGAGTAATTAATTGTGATGAAGGTGAGGAAATTAGAATGGAAAAAATAAAAATTGGAATTATAGGCTGTGGTAATATAAGTGATATTTACCTACAAAACTTAACGTCAACCTTTGTTAATACCGAAGTATGGGCGATATGCGACTTAATAGAAGAAAGAGTGTTGGAGGCGCAGAAGAAATATAATATTCAAAATATATTTACGATGGACGAGATTCTAAAATGCAAAGAAATACAAATAATAGTTAATTTGTCTACTCCAAAGGATCATTTTGAAATATGCAAAAAGGTTTTAGAGGCTGGCAAACATGTTTATGTGGAAAAACCATTATCCTTAAAACTAGAACAGGGTATTGAGCTTAAAGAACTGGCAAAGAAAAATAATTTAATGCTTGGTGGTGCCCCTGACACGTTTTTAGGAGCAGGAATTCAAACTTGCAGGAAAGCAATAGATGATGGTCTGATTGGAGATGTAATAGGAGCGACAGCCTTTATGGTATGTCATGGACATGAGAGCTGGCATCCAGATCCTGAATTTTACTATGATATTGGCGGAGGTCCGATGTTTGATATGGGACCATACTATCTCACTGCACTTGTTTCACTAATAGGCCCTGCGAAAACTGTAGCAGGGATGAATTCCATAACATTTAAGCAAAGGACAATAACTAGTGAGAAAAAATTTGGGAAGGTTATAGATGTTAAGGTACCAACTCATGTAACTGGAACGATAGAATTCAAAAATGGTGCTATTGCTACTGTTATTACCAGTTTTGATGTTTGGGGAAGCACTCTTCCTAGAATTGAAATATATGGTTCAAGAGGAACTCTAATAGTACCTGACCCAAACAACTTTGGTGGAGATGTGAAAATACAGACATATTTTGAAAAAGAGTTCAAGAATTTGCCATTAACACATATATACTCTGAGAATAGCAGGGGATTGGGTGTTGCTGATATGGCAGATGCAATCGGTAATGACAGAGTTAATATAGCCAATGGAGATTTGGCATGTCATGTACTTGAAATAATGCATGCATTCCATGAAAGTGCAGAAAAAAGAACG
>Ga0209430_1002654_pt1 | contig 11217 bp, 7 predicted proteins | sample BarGraIncub1133A_FD_184504 | JGI IMG/M metagenome (GOLD analysis project Ga0209430, IMG submission 184504) | Arctic peat soil microbial communities from Barrow, Alaska - Barrow Graham LP Incubations 11-33A (SPAdes) (version 2) | ecosystem: Environmental > Terrestrial > Soil > Wetlands > Peat... | reverse complement strand
GTCACAACAGATGAACCGCAATCAGCTGTTGCGTCAACGAATTGAACAGGCAAAATTGCGCCAAATCAAGCAGAATCTACAAATGGATCAGGCTACGTTCGAACAGTTTCGGCCCATTTACCTGAATTATGAACGAAAAATCGCCAACCTTGATTTTAATAATCAAAACAAACTGCTGAAAGCGAATGCTGACAGTCTTGCCACGCAGGAAGCAGATCAACTTGTTGCTGCTCAGTGGTTGCGTGCAAAACAATTGATTAATATCCGCGAGAAGTTTTATGCAGAGTTTCGGAAAATCCTGACAGCCCAACAGTTGGTTAAATTATATCAGTCAGAAACGGATATTCGCAAAAAAGTGATGACTGAGCTTCGAAAGCGTAAGAGGCAGGGATCTTAATTACTGTGAAAACTCATCCATGCTCTTCTTGTTCACCAACAATGATGCGATGATGGAGAGGGTCAGCAGCGATACGATAACACCTAAGGAAGCCATGTTGGAGATTTCCAAATTATAACCCATCTGAGTGCAAAATTCGTTGAAACACATCTTGAATCCGATAAAAGATAGGATGCCGGCCAACGCGTATTTGAGGTAAAAGAAATACTTCATGATGCCGCTCAGAGCAAAATAAATAGACCGTAAGCCCAAGATGGCGAAGATGTTGGAAGTATAGACAATGAACGGATCCTTGGAGACGGAAAGTACTGCCGGTATGGAATCCACAGCAAAGATGAGGTCAGAGCCTTCAATGATGAGCAAAACGATGAAAAAGGTGGTGGCATACCATCTTTTGCCGTGCTTGACGAAAAAGGAGTGCAGATTCGGTTCATCGGTCACCGGCATGATTTTGCGGAAAACCTTCAATAGAACATTGTCGGTCGGATTGTATTCCTCACTTTCGCTTTTTTCGAAAAGCATCTTGACGCCAGTGTAAATGAGGAAGCCGCCAAAGATATACATGACCCAGTCGAACTGATGGATGAGCGCCACCCCAGCAAAAATGAACAGGGCGCGCATGACAATGGCCCCGATGATGCCCCAAAAAAGAATTTTGTGCTGGTATTGCGGATCAATGCGGAAGAACCCGAAAATCATGATGAAGACGAACAGGTTGTCGACACTCAAGGATTCTTCAATGAGGTAGCCGGTCAGGAATTCGAGGGCTTTCTGATGGCCCAGAAAATAATAAACGCTGATATTGAAGGCGACAGCCAATCCAATCCAAAACAAGCTCCAAAGCAGAGCGGCCTTGACTTTAATGACCGTATCTTTTTTATGAAAAACGAATAAGTCAAGGCTGAGCATGACCACAACAAAGACTACAAAACCAATCCAAAATCCAATACCTACCATAATTGAGAAAGTAATTATCCTGTTTAAAACAGTAGAACAAAATTAATCAAAAAAAAGGAGCTTAGCAAAAGGTATGCTTTTTGTCGTCTTTGTCTTATCTTTGCTGCAAACCCATTTGTATGTTTGTTGAACTAAAAGACGTCGCAGAAACTGAAAAGGCCGTATTGGTAGGTCTCATCACCCAAAATCAACCCGAGAACAAGGCTTGGGAATATTTGGACGAACTGGAATTCTTGGCTGAAACGGCTGGCGCCCAGGTCGTGAAGATGTTTGTTCAACGCGTGGACGGCCCAAATCCGAAAACCTTTGTAGGCACCGGGAAACTGGCCGAAATAAAGGCTTTTGTAGAAGAAAACGAAATTGGCATGGTCATATTTGACGATGACCTTTCCTCCAAACAGGTACGTAATATCGAGGCTGAACTTCTTGTCAAGATTCTGGACCGTACCAATTTGATTCTCGATATTTTCGCCAAACGTGCCCAGACCGCCCATGCCAAGACGCAGGTAGAACTGGCGCAATACAAATACATGTTGCCACGCCTTTCTCATCTCTGGACCCACTTGGAACGCCAACGCGGGGGAATCGGAATGCGTGGACCTGGTGAAGCGCAGATTGAAACCGACCGTCGTATCATTTTAGACAAGATTTCGTACCTCAAGGAGGAACTCAAACACATTGACAAGCAGAAGGCTACGCAACGCAAGAACCGTGGCAAGATGGTCCGTGTTGCCCTGGTGGGCTATACCAACGTTGGCAAGTCTACGCTGATGAATGTTTTGAGCAAGTCGGAGGTCTTTGCCGAAAATAAACTTTTTGCCACATTGGACACCACCGTTCGTAAGGTCATCATCGATAACCTGCCATTCCTGCTTACCGATACCGTTGGGTTCATCCGTAAATTGCCTCATGATTTGGTCGAGTCGTTCAAATCGACGCTGGATGAAGTCCGGGAAGCCGATTTGTTGCTCCATATCGTAGATATTTCCCATTCGGGTTTCGAGGAACAAATCGATGTGGTGAACAAGACGCTGGCTGAACTGGAATGCAGCGAAAAACCTAATATTATCATTTTTAACAAGATTGATGCTTTCTCTTACGTTGAGAAGGAGGAAGACGATTTGACACCGCGTACCAAAGAAAACGTGTCGCTCGAAGAATTGCAGCAAAGCTGGATGTCCAAGTTGGGCAAGGATTGCATTTTTATTTCGGCCAAAAACCTGACAAACATAGAGGCGCTGAAAACATTAGTGTACGATCGGGTCAAGGATATTCACATCCAGCGCTTTCCCTACAACGACTTTCTATTTCAGAAGTACGACGATCAAGAGGATTTGTAATCAATAAATACCATCTCTATGCAAAGTGGAAGGCTATTGACATCGGAAGAGATTTCTCAGTTGCAAACCCAAGGTTGTTCCTCCGAAGACTGGAACCGCGTTCGTGTTTGCCCTGATTTTGAGGTGAAATACGTAACGGAGGTTACTTTTTCGGGAGAAATCTATCTGGGAAGTTTCGGTAAGAAATTGGTTTTGCCCGGTGGCGTTCCGGTAGAAAGTGGCATTTGCAAGGCGCACCTCCACAATTGCCGGATAGCCGACAACGTCTATATCAGTCATGTCAGCCTTTATATAGCCAATTATTCCATTGGAGAAGGCACCATCATCGAAAATATCGGAGCTTTGTTTACCGAGGGCGAAAGCAGTTTTGGGAACGGTACCTCGGTTTCGGTCATGGATGAAACCGGTGGCAGCGCGGTTCCAATTTATGAAGGCCTCTCTGCTCAGACAGCATATAGCATGACTATGAATGCGCACCGAACGGCATTGACCGGAGCGATCAACAAACTGGCCCAGGAACATGCACGTTCCGTGCGGTCCACTATCGGTACCATTGGAACCTCCTGCAGTATCCGAAATACCGGAACCATCCGGAACCTGAATATCGGTGACTGCTGTGAAATTGACGGTGCAAGTCTGCTTGTGGATGGTAGCCTGTGCAGTTCTCCCTCCGTTTTTCCGGGTGAAGCCAATGAACCGTTAATGACCGCTGCTTACGTAGGCGCCAATGTCATTGCCAAACATTTTATTTTTGCGCCTGGTTCCGTTGTGAAAGATGGCGTTCAGTTGGAGCGTTGCTTTGTGGGTGAAGCGGCTGAACTCTCCAAAGGTTTTTCAGCGCATGATTCTTTATTTTTTGCCAATTGCCAGATGGAAAATGGAGAAGCCTGTGCTTCGTTTGCAGGTCCGTATACGGTTTCCATGCACAAATCCACTTTGTTGGTAGGCGGCATGTTCTCTTTTTGCAATTTTGGTTCCGGGACCAACCAAAGCAACCATTTCTACAAATTGGGCCCGATGCACAGCGGCGTTTGTGAACGTGGCTGCAAGACCGGCAGTGACGCGTACATCTTGTGGCCTGGCAAGATCGGTGCATTCACCTTCATCAAAGGCCGTCATACCAACAATCCAGATACGACCGATTTCCCGTTCTCCTATTTGTTGGAAGATGGGGGCAAGAGTTACCTTTCCCCAGGAGCATCGCTTCGGAGTGTCGGTTCTCTTCGGGACGAGCTGAAATGGCCACAGCGGGACAAGCGTACTTCACTGAAACCAGCGGATAAAATTTGCTTCGAGGTATCGAATCCGTTCACATCCAATGCCATTGATCGTGGACTGGCCCGAATGGAGGAATTGCTTCGTAATCCCGATACGACTGAATTCCACCTGAATGGTTTTATTCTTAAGAAATCAGCCTTGTTGAAAGGCCGAAAACTTTACCAGACTGCACTCGACATCTTTAAAGGTTCCGGTTTGATTAAACGCCTTGAAAGCGCACAAGAAGATAGACAATTGGAACTTTTTACTGAATGTGAACCGGTTTCTGATTGTTGGCTTGATCTTTCAGGACTGTTGGTGCCTGAATCCGAACTCAGTCAATTGTTTGAATTGGTGGAAAGTAACGCTTTGAAGTCAATATCCGAATTGGAGCAATCTTGGGAAAAACTGTACCGCAAGTATCCGGAGTTTGCTTGGCAAGCTTTGTTGCAACGGTTGTCCGTCGAATGGGGGAAGCCGGTTTCTGCGATGCTACCGACCGATTTCATTCCGCTGATCGATGTCTGGGAAAGTGCATTGATAGCCGTTTATAAGCACATGCTCAGTGATGCTGAACTGGAACTCTCCATGATGAACCGGTACGGTTCAGGTGACAAGCGTCCAGATCATCCCTTTCTGAAAGTGTTGCAAAAGCTGTTGGATGAAATTCCTGTCAAGGCGGCACACAGTAAAGCGTTGCTTAACGGGTAAAAACCATCTTGTTTTCTTTGGACAAGCCTGGGTTGTACATATACCCTTCGCAGTCAAATCCTTTCAGGTATTCCGGGTCTTGAATCTGGTGCTCCATGACAAATCGGGTCATCATGCCTCTGGCTTTTTTGGTATAGATCACGATGGTTTTGTATCCATTGGGCTCCATTTGCAGGAAATCGACGTCGATGATCTTCGCTTTCAGCCTTTTACGATCAATGCCTTTGATGTATTCGCCGGAAGCGAGGTTCAGAACCACAGGAGGTTCTTTTAATTTTGCCAACTTTTGATTCAGTGTTTCCGTAAGTTTTACTTTCCAGAATTTGTAAAGATTTTCACCCTCTTCCGTCAGAAAGGAATCTCCTATGTCCAACCGATAAGGCTGAATCAAGTCGAATGGCCTTAAAATTCCATACATGCCGGAGAAAATGCGAAGATGGTTCTGCAGGTAGTTGTGATGCTCCTTCGCCAGTGTTCGCACTTCCAGGCCATGAAAAACTTCTCCGTTGAACACCAAAACGGTCTGTTTCGCGTTTTTATCCGTGAACGGTCGGTGCCATTGTCCAAACCGGTCAGCATTCAGTCTGGCCAAACCGGGATTGATCTTTAACAGATTGGCCAAGGCACTCACGGATAAGCGGCGGACCTGACTGACTAAGGTCTCTGCTTCTGCCAGAAAATCAGGCTGGGTGGATTTGGACAGCGAGGGCTCCGATTTGAAATCCTGTATTTTGGCTGGCGAGAGGAGAACAATCATACTTTTTTACACTTCTGTTCTTTGCAAATATACAGATTTTCGAGGCGTCTGTCCGGTGTATTTTGTATCTTTGCAGTACTCATTCAAACATTCATCATCATGCCTGTACCTCCGTTTCATTACCAGGATCCGTTCCCAATGGGAAAGGACAAGACCGAATACTATTTGCTTACTAACGAACACGTTTCCGTCTCCCAGTTCGAAGGCAAGGAAATGCTGAAAGTGGCTCCGGAAGGGCTGACACTGTTGGCGAACACTGCCATGCGCGACGTATCCTTTTTGCTACGCCCTGCCCATCAAAAGCAAGTAGCGGCCGTTCTGGCCGATCCCGAAGCGACTGAAAACGATAAATATGTGGCTTTGACCATGCTGCGCAACGCCGAGGTTTCAGCAAAGGGCATTTTGCCTTTCTGCCAGGACACCGGCACGGCGACGGTTTTTGCCAAAAAAGGCAATCAAGTCTGGACCAATGGCGACGATGAAGAAGCGTTGTCACTTGGCATTTATAAAACATACGTGGAAGAGAACCTGCGGTATTCGCAGAGCATTCCGCTGGACATGTACAACGAAAAGAATTCGGGTTGCAATCTGCCAGCTCAGATTGATATCATGGCTGGTCACGGGTCGGAATACAAATTTCTGTTCGTTGCCAAAGGCGGCGGTTCCCAAAACAAAACCTATTTGTATCAGGAAACGAAAGCTTTGCTGAATCCGACTACGCTTGAAAAATTTCTTATCGAAAAAATGACATCGTTAGGTACTGCTGCTTGTCCGCCCTACCATATTGCGTTTGTGATCGGTGGAACTTCTGCCGACCAAACGGTGAAGACAGTGAAATTGGCTTCCACCAAATATTACGACGAACTGCCAACTGTCGGAAACGAATGGGGGCAGGCATTTCGCGACCTGGAGCTGGAAGCCAAGATGCTGAAAGCTGCGCAGGAAATCGGTTTGGGCGCTCAGTTTGGCGGCAAATATTTCGCTTACGACCTACGTATTGTCCGTTTGCCGCGTCACGGAGCCTCCTGCCCAGTGGCTATGGGCGTTTCCTGCTCGGCCGACCGAAACATCCTTGCTAAAATCAACAAGGACGGTATCTGGGTGGAAAAAATGGAATCCAACCCCGGTCAATACATTCCCGAGGAACTTCGCAATGCCGGTGAAGGCAATGTGGTGCACATCGATTTGGACCAACCAATGGCTGAAATCTTGAAAGTACTGACCAAGTATCCGGTAGCGACCCGTTTGTCTTTGAACGGCACCATCGTGGTTGGTCGTGATATTGCCCATGCCAAGCTGAAAGAGCGCGTGGATGCCGGCGAAGGTTTGCCCCAATACATCAAGGACCATCCGATTTATTATGCTGGTCCTGCCAAGACGCCGGAAGGCTTCGCTTGTGGTTCCATGGGCCCGACGACAGCCGGTCGAATGGATTCCTACGTGGATTTATTCCAAAGCATGGGCGGCAGCATGATTATGCTGGCCAAAGGCAACCGTTCTCAGCAAGTGACAGACGCTTGTAAGAAATACGGCGGTTTCTACTTAGGTTCCATCGGTGGACCTGCTGCCATTCTGGCTCAGAACAATATTAAGAGCATCGAATGCCTCGAATATCCCGAACTCGGTATGGAAGCTATCTGGAAAATTCGAGTGGAAAACTTCCCGGCATTCATATTGGTAGACGATAAGGGGAATGACTTCTTCAAACAGTTGAAACCGGTTTGCAGCAGAGGGTAGTTTCTCCAAAAACATAGAAAGCGGGAATCTCATAACTTTGAGGTGCCCGCTTTTTAATTTGAATCGTTCAAAAGGTATTTGTAACTCGGTATGACCCGAACATTGAATCCTTCCACTTCAAAAGAATCCTCTTGTGACAAAGTGACTAGAATGCCTTCCGTTAGATTATACTTTCGGAGGGCATCCACTAGTCCAGATAATTCGCGTTCCCTATTGTCTGGATTCAGGTGAAAACACACTTGAATAGCTTGTGCTATCTCCCCTTTGTCGAGTACGAGGAAATCGCATTCCCCTTTCCCTTTGTGGTAATAAATTTCTTTATATTGGGAACGGAGGCTATTATAAACCATATTCTCCAGCTTGTGCCCTTCGTCTACTTTAAGCATGCTTACGTTTGCCTTTACCAAACCCATATCAATAGCATAGATCTTTTTTGGATTGATGGACTGCTTTTTGAGTGAAGCATCAAAAAGTGGAACAAGGTTGATCAGGTAGCACTGCTCCAGATGGGATAAGTATTCCAATACGGTTGTTGTGGAGCTGATACCCGATGGTTCCCGAAGTTTGTTTGCCGAAGTAAGATTCCCGATGTTTGAAAGCAGATACACTGTCAGACGTTTCAATCCCCTGGTGTCCTTGATGCCATACCGTATAGCAATATCGCGCACCAAAATATCATCCAGCAATTGGAGGAGTATTTCCTCGGAACCTGTTTTTAAAAATTCAGGAAAACCGCCGCTAAGCAAGTATTGCAACACGGACGATTCGTCGGATTTAAAACCTTTGAAACGGCAAAATTCATCATAAGAGAATGGGAAAAGCTCCTTGGTTATATGCCTTCCGGTCAAACTGCTGCCCAATTCGCTGCTAAGCAGAGAGGCATTGGATCCGGTTACAAAGACCTTGCATTTTTCGTCCAATTTCTGGCGAACATATCGTTCCCAACCCTTGATGATTTGAATCTCATCAAACATTAACACGTTATTTCCAGCCTCTTTGATCAAATCATCTAATTTTTGGAAATCGGATAGTTCAAAATCATACAAACGTGGATCGTCAAAGTTGACATAGAGTGCCTCCGTCTGTCTTTTTTTCAGAAGTTGGTACAATAAAGTGCTCTTTCCGCATCTTCGGATGCCGGATACTATGAGTGCAAAGTCTTCAACATCTGGCAAGGCATCCAATCCGTTTCGAAGCATTCCTGCATCTCTGCTGGCCAGTGTTTCTTTTTGCTGAAGCACAATTTCCTGAAGATAATCCTTTTGAATCATGGCTTAAGTGTTTATAACACTGGTAAATATAATACCTTTCATTCATAATGGAAAGTATTTTGCATTATAAATGAAAACTTTTGCATTATTACTTCTGTTACGTTATTTTGCGTCTAGTGTCAGGTTGGAGCCTTCAACGCCTTCGGCTGAAACGGTCACTGTGATTTTGCCTAAACCGTTTGCCTGTACCAGTGCCACACCTTCACCTTTGAAAGCCGTTCGGACGTTGGTGGCGTATTTCTCGTGGGAGGAAATGTCACCGTTATCCACTGCTTTGATGATGCCGGGACCGGAAATCGTGAAGGTTAGTTTCGGATTGAGATTCGGGTTCCGCACGCCGTTGGCATCGACCAGGGTTGCTTTTACATAGACGAGATCGTTCCAGTCATTCTGAACAGAGGTTTTATCGCAGGTCAGCAACACTTTTACAGGAGCTTCAGCTGTTTTCAGTTCGTCCGAGGCGACTTCCTTGCCTTTGTTATAAGCCACCGCTTTGAGGGTGCCGGGGTTGAAACCCACGGTCCAGGAGCGGGGAGAGGCATCGGTATGAATGGCCTGACGGCCTTTGGATTCTCCGTTCAGGAAGAGTTCCACTTCCTCGCAATTGCTATACACAGAAACGTTGGCTTCGTCATAGGTGCCGAAATCGGAAGGCGTCCAGTCATTGACCAGCGAGCCTTTGCCCATGTTTTCTTCGCTGCGCAGGACTTTTACCATGGGTTTGCTGCTCCACCAACTTTGACGTTGGTAGCCGGCAGGATTCATGTCGCCGTTTCTGCCGAGCAAGCCGGTGTGTCTGGAAATGTCCGGCCAATTGGCTTCGCCCAGGTAGTCGATGCCGGTCCAAAGGAACTGCCCCGCCATGTAGGGATTGTCGCGAAGGGCCAGCCAGGTTTTGTTGTCGTGACCGTTTTCAGTACCGATGACTTTGCGTTCGGGTTTGTCCGTATGGGCGGCGATTAGTTCGTTCTCCCGGTAGTTTTGACCTAAAACGTCGAGCAGGTCGGCGAAACCGTTGGTATAGACCTGCATTTCATTGGGGCGGAACAAGGCCATGGTCACTGGGCGGGTAGGATCGAGCTGGTGCACCAGATCGCGTTGGGCAAGAAAGCGTTGCCGGCCTTCGTCGGTATTGAGGCGGTCACGAATTTCGTTACCGACGCTGTAGAGGATAATGCTGGGATGGTTGCGGTCGCGAGTCACCATGGCGCGGATGTCGGCTTCCCACCATTCGTTGAAATAGAGGTTGTAGCCTTGGGTGCCATTGGGTTTGGCTGCAGTCCAAGTATCGAAGGTTTCGTCCATGACCATAAAGCCGAGTTGGTCGCAGAGATCGTAAAAGGCGGGTTCCATGGGGTTGTGGGCAGTTCGGATGGCGTTAACTCCGATGGCTTTGAGTTTTTCCAGACGGCTTTTCCAAACGGAGGAGGGAACTGCCACACCAAGAGGGCCTGCGTCCTGATGCAGGCAAACGCCGTAGAGTTTCAGGTTCCTACCGTTGAGCCAGAAACCAGTAGCTGCTTCAAAGCGGAAATCGCGGATGCCGAAGGTGTTGGTTTGCTCATCTAATAGAGTCTTTCCAGTACGAACGGTGGTCACTGCCTGGTACAGATTGGGGGTTTCCACATCCCATTTTAACGGATTTAGAACGATTATTTCCTGTTTGCAATCGGCCTTTTGCCCTGCAGTAATGCTTAAAATGGTTTCAGCCGATTGGATAATCTTACCTTCTGAACTTTTTATCACGGTCTGAACGATCACTTTCTCTGCCTTCTTTGATTGGTTCATCACGGTGGCCTGAATGTTCACGGTCGCTTTTTCGTTGGAAACTTGTGGAGTGGTAATGAAAACGCCCCATTGGTCCAAATGTACAGGGTTTAGACAAGCGAGTCTGACATGTCGGTAAATGCCGGCTCCCGCATACCATCTGGAAGCGGGTTGCAAGGAGTTGTCCACGCGGACGGCTAGGATGTTGGCTTTATCGAAGGTGACTTTATCGGTAAGTTCGTATGAGAAAGGCACATAACCGTACGGTCTTTTACCCAGATGCTGACCGTTCACCCAGACGTCGCTGTTGGCCATGACGCCGTCAAATTTGATGAAAATGCGTTTTCCGCTTTCGGTGGAAGGAATAATGAGTTGTTTGCGGTACCAGCCGATGCCTGCAGGCAGATAACCGCCACCACGTCCAGTCGGGTTGGCTTGGCTGTATTCGCCTTCGATGCTCCAGTCGTGGGGGAGGTTCAGCTTTCGCCAGGCTGCATCGTTGAAATCGGGTTTTTCAGCACCCGTTGTGTCACCCTGGAAAAAGGACCAAGCGGAATCGATGTTGGTGATCTGCCTTTTTTGTTGAGCGCTCAACGGACACAAAAGGATCAAGACCAAAAAACTGAATAAAAAGATCTTTGTTTTCATGATATTTATTTTTTTGTACATTTGAATCCGCATTGCTTCAATGTGTTTTAGACCGTATAATCGACTGAACGTTTAATCAAATCTTTTCAAATGAAACTCACTACATTCTTAGCGGCTGCCCTTTTAGTATTGGCCACCTTTCAAGCAGAGTCAAAACCTCAATTCGGCAATGCCAGCCTGTTCAACGACGGCTGGAAGTTTAATCTGTCTGATGTCAAAGATGGAGCTGCTCTTTCTTTCAACGATGCTCGTTGGCAATCCATAAACTTGCCCCACGATTGGAGCGTGAAGGGCGTTTTAAGCCCCGATAAAGCCAGTTGTCAAGGCTATTTGCCCGGTGGCATCGGCTGGTACCGCAAAACGTTTACCGCGCCT
>Ga0209430_1002651_pt1 | contig 11221 bp, 16 predicted proteins | sample BarGraIncub1133A_FD_184504 | JGI IMG/M metagenome (GOLD analysis project Ga0209430, IMG submission 184504) | Arctic peat soil microbial communities from Barrow, Alaska - Barrow Graham LP Incubations 11-33A (SPAdes) (version 2) | ecosystem: Environmental > Terrestrial > Soil > Wetlands > Peat... | reverse complement strand
CACTGCAATCAGGGACACCAGCCCAGCCAACAACGGACTCTTGCCATAGCGGCTGCCAATGAAATCAGCAATCGACGTGATTCGGAAACTTTTGGCGATGCGAATCATCTTGCGCAGCACCATCCAGCCCATCACCATCGCCAGCGTCGGCCCCAGGTAAATCGGCAGGAACCAGACGCCACCCGTGGCCGCCCGCCCGACGCTGCCAAAGTAGGTCCAGGCGGTGCAGTAGACCGCCAGCGAGAGCGCATAGGTCCACGGATTGGCAATGATCGAGCGGCCCTGTGCGGCGCGCCAGTCACCCAAAGAAGCGACCGCAAAAAGAAGCATCAAATAGGCAAACGCCGCCCCAATGACCAGTGCCGGCGAGAGCATGGCTAGTCGTCCTGGAGCGGTTGCTGGGGCCGCTCCATCAGCCACGCGATCGCGCCAATCACAGCACCCCAGAGGGTGAACAGGGCCGCCGGAAACAGTGGGACACCCAGCACGGTCGCGTCAACATCCCACAGACCCAGCAACGGAAAATTAAACAGCAACCAGCCCCCCACGAACAAGGCGACCAGACGCTGTGCTTCAAGCTCTTTGAACATGGCAGTCTTCTCAAGATGAGATGCGACGTCGTTTGCGCGCACCCTTTGCTAGGCATTGTCCCCCACGCACTTACCTCGGTCTTACGCACAGATGCAGTCAGAAGCCCCATATTCCGCAAGCGGGAACCAAGGGTTTTCCCTCTGAAAACAGTGACTGTCAGAGCACAAACTGACAGCCAACTGTAAGCTTCCAAAACCAGACTGGGAGCGCGACTCAAATAGCTCTTGCATCTTGAGTTTCAACTTGCGGCGGATTGAGTTAATCCCCACTCGGGTTTAAACATTTTTACACTACCAATGAAGGAGACATTCATGCAAGAAGACTGGATACAACGGGTTGTGAGCAACCCAAAATATCAGGAGCTTAAATCCAAGAGATCCAGTTTCGGCTGGGGGCTCACCTGGTCCATGATGATCGTGTACTACGGCTTCATCTTGCTGGTGGCCTACGACAAACCCCTGCTCGCGACCAAGATCGGCGCCGGAGTCATCACCATCGGCATGCCTCTGGGTATTGGCGTGTTGGTGTACACCATCATCATTACCATCATTTATGTGCGTCGCGCCAACAGCTTGTATGACGATCTAACCCAACAAGTGGTGAAGGGAGCCATGAAATGATGCGTCTTTTCAAATCCAAAAGCGCCGTCGCGCTGTACTCGCTATTGGCACTGCCGGCCGGGGCCTATGCCGCCGGCGCGGATCTGGGGCAAGCCGTCAAGCAGCCGACCAATTGGACCGCGATCATCATGTTTGCCGTCTTTGTGGCCCTGACATTGTGGATCACCAAATGGGCGGCCTCGAAGACCAAGAGTGCGTCCGACTTCTATACCGCAGGCGGTGGCATTACCGGGTTCCAGAATGGTCTGGCAATTGCAGGTGACTATATGTCGGCGGCCTCGTTTCTGGGTATTTCTGGCCTGGTGTTTGCCAATGGCTTTGACGGGCTGATTTACTCGATCGGCTGGCTGGTTGGCTGGCCGATCATCACCTTCCTGATGGCCGAGCGGCTGCGCAACCTGGGTAAATTCACCTTTGCCGATGTGGCCGGTTATCGTTTTTCGCAGACGCCTATCCGGATTTTTGCTGCCAGCGGTTCACTGGTGGTGGTGGCGTTTTACATGACGGCTCAGATGGTTGGTGCCGGTCAGCTCATCAAGCTGCTGTTTGGCATGGACTATCTGTACGCCGAAATCCTGGTCGGCACCATCATGATGATTTACGTGTTGTTTGGCGGCATGACCGCAACCACCTGGGTGCAGATCATCAAGGCCTGCATGCTGCTCGGTGGCGCTACCTTCATGGCGTTCTCGGTGATGCTGCAGTTTGGCTTTTCACCCGAAATGATGTTCGAAAAAGCCATTGAAGTGCACTCCAAGAAGGACGCCATCATGGGCCCGGGCGCGCTGATCAAAGACCCGATCTCGGCGATCTCGGTCGGCATGGCACTCATGTTTGGTACCGCTGGTTTGCCGCACATCCTGATGCGCTTCTTTACCGTGCCAAGTGCCAAGGAAGCACGTAAATCGGTCGGCTGGGCGACCACCTGGATCGGCTACTTCTACATCCTGACCTTCATCATCGGCTTTGGCGCCATCACCAACCTGATCCCCAACCCGATGGACTACTTTGTTGGTGGTGACATCAGCAAAGGTCTGAACGGCGGCGGCAACATGGCGGCGGTGCATCTGTCCAAGGCAGTCGGCGGCAACGTGTTCATGGGCTTTATCTCGGCCGTGGCATTTGCCACCATTCTGGCTGTGGTGGCTGGTCTGACGCTGTCGGGTGCTACTGCGGTGTCGCATGACCTGTACGCATCAGTGTGGAGAAAAGGCCGGGTTGACCAGGCTGATGAGCTGCGCGTTTCCAAGATCACCACGGTGATCCTGGGCATCATCGCCGTGACCTTTGGTATTGCTTTCGAGAAAGAAAACGTCGCTTTCATGGTGATGCTGGCTTTTGTGGTTGCCGCCTCGGCCAACTTCCCGGTGCTGTTCATGTCGGTGCTGTGGAAAGATTGCACCACCAAGGGAGCTGTCACGGGTGGTTTTGTCGGGCTGATCATGGCTGTGGTGCTGACGGTTGGCTCCAATAGTGTGTGGGTGCTTGCTTTGCATCACGCTGCGGGTTCAGCCTGGTTTCCGTATGACTCGGCAGCCATCTTTTCGATTCCGGCCGCGTTCTTGACGATCTGGCTGGTCTCCCTGATGGACCGCAGTGCGCGTGCTGCCATTGACCGGGAGGGCTATCCAGCGCAAGAGATTCGTTCTGAAACCGGTATCGGATCGGCGTCAGCCTCCGGCCATTGATACTGGCGTTCATCGGATGATTTTCAATTCATCCGATAACTTTTGAGGACTGCCGGCGTCAAGCTGGCAGTCCTTTTCTTTTGATTTCGGGTTACAAATTTATGAAGACATTGAGTCGGTCCGTGATGCGCGTCTCATGGTAGATTTCCAAATGCGGCTACGTTAAGCTAAGCCACTTTCTTTGTTTTTACGGGGTTCAAGTGTCTGACGATTTTCGCTTTACTGTGGCGCCCTTTGATGAACTCAACGCCACCGAACAGGCACTGGTGCGGGAGACCGCCGCGCACGTTTCTCTGGCCGCGGGCGACACCTTGCTGTTGCCGACAGCCGTTGCGCAGCACCTATGGCTGTTGAGCGTCGGCCACGTACAACAAGACGAAGACACCCGCAGCCTGGTACTGGGTGCTGGCGAAACGCTGGGCTGGCGAGCGCTGCTGACCGGGCGCTGTCATGCCACGGCCATGGCGCTCGATGCAGTACAAGCGTGGCAACTACCTAAGGCGACGATCCTGAGCTTGCTGGCCAGCAACGCGCGCTTTAGCGCCCGTGTCTTTGCCGGCATGTCGCGCCAACTGGTCGAGGGCGAGGACGTCAACCACAACCGCGAATTGCTGGCCCTGATGCTGGTGAGGGTGCGCGACATTCCCCTGCACCCTCCCTTTTACGTCGATGGCACGTCCGATATGGTGTCGGTCTGCCGCCTGATGTCCGACCATAAACGCACCAGCGCACTGGTGCGCGATGTCCAGGATGGCGTGCCGCGGCTGGGCTTTTTCACAACCACGGACCTGCGTGATGCCATGCTGCAGCCGCAGCCGCTGGCGGTGCGCGAGGTCGCGCACTTTGCCCTGATTACACTGCCGCCTGATGCCGAGTTGTTTGATGCCCTTTTGACCATGCTGCGCCATCGGGTGCACCGAATCCTGGTCAAGGACGGCGACGAGATTCTCGGCGTGCTCAGCCAACTCGACCTGATGGGCTTTGTCTCTAACCACTCGCACCTGATTGCCCTGCAGGTCGATCAGGCCAATAACGCCGAAGAACTCAAAGTAGCGGCGCAGCAGGTGGACGAGTCCGTTCGGCTGCTGGTGCGTGGAGGGGTTCGCATCGACATCGTCTCGCGCCTGGCCAGCGGTCTGAACGCACAAATATTTGCCCGCCTTTGGTCGCTGGTCGCACCGGCCGAACTGGTTCAAAACAGTGCGCTACTGGTGATGGGCAGTGAAGGACGGGGCGAGCAGATCCTGAAAACCGACCAGGACAACGCCTTGCTGCTGCGTGACGGCTACCACTGCGAGGGTCTGGCCGACATCGTGAACCGCTTCAGCACCGCGCTGCTGACCTTTGGCTACCCGCCCTGCCCGGGCAACATCATGGTGACCAACCCGCTGTGGTGTCAGCCGCTGGCCGGCTTCAAGGAAATGATTAGCCGTTGGTTGCTTGGTGGCAACCCGGAAGGCGCCATGAACCTGGCGATCTTCCTGGATGCCCACGCGGTTTCTGGCGACACCACGCTGTTGGGTAACGCGCGCGCCTTTGCCTTTGATTTGGCCCAAGGTAGCGAAGTTTTCATTGCTCGACTGGCGGACGCGATCAATCAATTCAGGGAGCCTGCCACGGGTTTCTTTGGCGTTTTGAACAGGTTGCGTGGTGCGACAGCGCAGACCTTCGATCTGAAAAAGCTCGGCACGTTCCCCATCGTCCACGGTGTGCGCGCGCTCGCCCTGGAGAACCGACTGGAGGCCCTGAGCACGGTTGACCGGCTGCATGATTTGGCCAGCCAACATGCGCTGGCGCCAGAAATGGCGCGTGATCTGGAGGAAACGCTGCACTGGCTGATGACACTCAAGTTGCGCAACAACCTGCGCCAAATCGCACTCGGGCAGGCCGTCACCAACCTGGTCGAGCTCGCATCCTTGAGCACACTTGAGAGCCATCAACTCAACGCTGCAGTGGCCATCATCCGGCAGTTTCGGCTGCATTTGCGCCTCCATTTTCGGCTGGAGGCATGAACTGGCTAGATGAAGCGCCTCTTGTTACGTTTAACGCTATGTGGGCGCACTACCTGAAGGTCAATCTGTAAAACCCGCCACCGATGCGGTAGGCGGGCTTTACGATTCAATCAGCTGCTCAGGCTTTGGCCTGCGCGAGCAGGGTGGCCGCGTCACTGACTTCAAATTTTCCGGGGGCTTCAATGTTGAGCGTGACAACTTTGCCATCTTTGACCAACATGGAGTAACGGTTGCTGCGCAGTCCCATGCCTTTGCCAGTCAGGTCCAGCGTCAAGCCGGTCGCCTTGGCAAAAACGGCGTCACCATCGGCCAGCATACGCACCTTGCCATTGGTTTTCTGGTCACGCGCCCAGGCTCCCATAACAAATGCATCATTGACGCTGACGCACCAGATTTCATCAACGCCGGCGGCCTTCAGTTGATCGTAGCTTTGAATGTAGCCAGGAACATGCTTGGCAGAACAGGTCGGCGTAAAGGCACCTGGCAAGGCAAACAGGGCAATGGTCTTGCCTGCGCTGGCCTTCGCGACATCCACAGCATTAGGGCCAAGACTGCAGCCGCCGCCCTCCACTTCCGAAAATTCCATCAAGGTGGTTGCGGGAAGTTGATCGCCTACTTTAATCATTGAATGGTCCTTGAATAATTGATTGAGATTTGTGAGACAGCGTATGAAGTCTGCCCCATAGAGAAATACAAATAGAAACGGCTCACATTGTGAGCCGTTTCTACGAACCGTGCAGTCTCAGGACTGCAAAGGCTTAAACCACACCCGCCTTTTGAACCAGACGGGTTGCTACCCAGTTCTTGGTTTTTGAAATGGGACGGCTTTCCGTGATCTCTATGATGTCACCTGTCTTGTACTCATTGGTTTCATCATGAGCGTGGTACTTGCTGGATTTCCCAACAATCTTGCCATAGAGTTCGTGTTTGACACGACGCTCGATCAGCACAGTCACAGTCTTGGCACGCTTGTCGCTGACCACCTTGCCAACCAAGGTGCGCTTGAGGGATTTTTTAGCTTCCGTCATTTATCGCTCCTTATTTGGCGGATGTTTCAGCGCTTTGCTTCTCGACAAGAATGGTCTTGGCGCGAGCAATGTCACGGCGCGTGGAGCGCAGCGTAGCGGTGTTGTTGAGTTGTTGCGTGGCTTTTTGCATGCGCAGGCCAAAGTGAGCTTTTTGCAGCTCTTTGACTTCTGCTTGCAGACCGGCAACGTCTTTTTGGCGTAGTTCAGTAGTTTTCATATCATGTTCTCCTGATTACTGGCCAATCATGCGAGCCACAAAAGTGGTACGCAAAGGCAGCTTGGCGGCTGCCAAACGAAACGCTTCACGAGCCAACTCTTCTGGCACACCGACAATTTCGAAAACGATCTTACCTGGCTGAATCTCAGCCACGTAGTACTCGGGATTACCTTTGCCGTTACCCATACGCACTTCGGCAGGCTTTTGGGAAATTGGCTTGTCAGGAAACACGCGAATCCAGATACGACCACCCCGTTTGACGTGGCGGGAAATAGCACGACGCGCGGCTTCAATTTGACGAGCTGTCAAACGGCCACGGTCGATGCACTTCAGACCGAAATCACCAAACGCGACCGAGCTGCCTCGAGTCGCAATGCCGGTGTTACGGCCCTTTTGCTCTTTGCGGTATTTGCGACGAGCGGGTTGCAACATAATTATTCTCCTTTACCGTCAGCTGCTGCAGCTGGCGCGGCTACCTTGCGGACGCGCTGAACGGCGGGTTTCGGTGCGACGGCCCCAGTGGCCTCCGCAGGCTTGTCACTGCCATCGGCAGGCGCTGTGTTGCCACCCATTGGGGGGCGACGTGCAACGCGGGGTGCCGGACGGTCTGAACCTGGACGAGCACCGCGATCATCGCGACGAGGACCGCGTGGACGGCGCTCTTCATCAGTACGAGTCTCAACAGCAGCAGGCAGATCATTGCGGCCCAAGGTGTCACCCTTGTACACCCAGACCTTGACACCAATGATGCCGTAGGTTGTTTGCGCTTCAGAGGTGCCGTAATCAATATCGGCACGCAAGGTATGAAGCGGTACGCGACCTTCACGGTACCACTCACAACGTGCGATTTCGATACCGTTCAAGCGTCCCGACGACATGATCTTGATGCCCAAGGCACCCAGACGCATTGCGTTTTGCATAGCACGCTTCATGGCCCGACGGAACATGATGCGCTTTTCAAGCTGTTGGGTAATGCTGTCGGCAATCAGTTTGGCATCAATTTCGGGCTTGCGCACCTCTTCGATGTTGACTGCAACCGGCACGCCGAGTTGACGCGACAGTTCACGCTTCAAATTCTCGATGTCTTCGCCTTTTTTGCCGATCACAACACCCGGACGAGCCGAGAAAATCGTGATGCGGGCATTCTTGGCGGGACGCTCGATCAATACCCGCGACACAGACGCGTTTTTCAGCTTGGCTTTCAGGTACTCGCGCACCTTGATGTCTTCAGCCAGCATGCCCGCGAAATCACGGTCATTGGCGTACCAGCGCGATGCCCAGTTGCGGCTGATCGACAAGCGAAAGCCGGTTGGGTGGATTTTTTGTCCCATATCTTCCTGGCCTCTTTCAGTTACCAACCGTCACGTACACATGGCACGTGGGTTTTCTGATTTGGTTGCCACGACCTTTTGCGCGGGCCGTGAAGCGCCTGAGCGAAGCACCTTGCTCAACGAAAATGGTTTTCACCTTCAGTTCGTCGATATCGGCACCATCATTGTGCTCAGCGTTGGCAATGGCGGACTCAAGAACCTTCTTGATGATCACAGCAGCTTTTTTCTGCGTGAACTGCAAGATGTTCAAGGCTTGATCCACCTTCTTGCCGCGGATCAAGTCCGCGACCAAACGGCCTTTGTCGACCGATAAACGAACGCCACGAAGGGTTGCACGTGTTTCCATGGTCACCTCCTTATTTCTTTGAGACTTTTTTGTCTGCAGGATGACCCTTGAAAGTACGGGTGAGAGCAAACTCCCCCAACTTGTGGCCAACCATTTGATCGGTGATGTAGACCGGCACGTGCTGCTTGCCGTTGTGCACCGCGATGGTCAAGCCGATGAAATCGGGCAAAACCATTGAACGGCGCGACCAGGTCTTGATCGGCTTTTTGTCTTTGGTGGCAACAGCCTTATCGGCTTTTGCGACCAAGTGATGGTCGACAAACGGACCTTTTTTGAGAGAACGAGTCATTTACCTGCCCCTTACTTCTTGCGACGCGACACGATCATGACCTGCGTGCGCTTGTTGTTACGGGTACGGTAACCCTTGGTCAGATTACCCCAAGGATCGACTGGGTGACGGCCTTCGCCGGTCTTGCCTTCGCCACCGCCATGCGGGTGATCCACCGGATTCATAACCACACCGCGAACGGTCGGACGGATGCCCTTCCAACGCTTTGCACCGGCTTTGCCGAGGCGGCGAAGGCTGTGCTCTTCGTTGGCGACTTGACCCAGCGTTGCGCGACATTCGATGTGAATCTTGCGGACCTCACCTGAACGCATACGGACCTGAGCGTAAATGCCTTCACGCGCCAGCAGCGTCGCAGACGTACCAGCAGAGCGCACGATTTGCGCGCCTTTGCCAATTTGCAGCTCAACGCAATGCACGATGGAACCGACCGGAATATTGCGAATAGGCAAGGTGTTGCCAACACGAATCGGAGCTTCTGCACCGCTCATGATGGATGCACCGACCTCAAGGCCACGCGGTGCAATGATGTAGCGACGTTCGCCATCGGCATAGCACACCAGTGCGATATGTGCCGAACGGTTCGGGTCATACTCAATGCGCTCGACCTTGGCTGGAATGCCATCCTTCGTACGAAGAAAGTCAACCACACGGTAATGATGTTTGTGACCACCGCCCTTGTGACGGGTAGTGATATGACCATTGTTATTGCGACCGGCATGCTGGAACTGAGGCTCCAACAAAGGTGCAAAGGGTTCACCCTTGTACAAATGATCACGCGAAATCTTCACCACGCCACGACGGCCTGGGGAAGTTGGTTTCATTTTGATAACAGCCATGATTACGCAGCCTCCCCACCGAGGTTCAGCTCTTGCCCAGGCTTCAGCGTCACATAAGCCTTGCGAATATTATCGCGACGGCCAACAGACTTGCCAAAACGCTTGGTTTTGCCTTTAGTGTTCACCACAGAGACGCCTTTAACCTCAACCTTGAACATCAATTGCACAGCGGCCTTGATTTCATACTTGGTGGCGTCTTGCAGCACTTTGAAGGTCACCGCATTGCTCTTTTCAGCGATCATTGTTGCCTTTTCAGACACAATTGGCGCGACGAGCACTTGCATCAGACGACCTTCGTCGAATGTTGTCAGATTTGGACCATGGCTCATGCGAACATCTCCTGGAGTTTTTCCATCGCGGCCTTGGTGACAAGTACTTTGCGATAGTGAACCAGGGACACTGGATCAGCGTAACGTGGCTCAACAACCAAAATATTCACCAGATTCCGGGATGCGAGGTACAGGTTTTCATCGACTTCGTCGGCAATCACCAAAACAGATTCCAGATTCATGGCCTTGAACTTAGCAGCCAAAGGCTTGGTTTTAGGCGAGTCCACTTTCATGGAGTCGACTACAGCCAAACGACCTTCACGCGCCAACTGAGACAAGATGGAAGCCATGCCAGCACGGTACATCTTCTTGTTGATTTTTTGCGTGAAATTTTCGTCAGGCATGTTCGGAAAAATCCGACCGCCCCCGCGCCACAATGGCGAGGAAGTCATACCAGCACGTGCGCGACCCGTACCCTTTTGTTTAAAAGGTTTCTTGGTCGAGTGCTTGACCTGTTCACGGTCCTTCTGGGCGCGAGTGCCTTGGCGGGCATTAGCCTGGAAAGCAACCACAATCTGGTGAACCAGATCTTCGTTGTATGCGCGACCAAACACTGTCTCCGGCGCTTCAACTTTAGAAGTTGCCAGACCTTGATCATTCAGGAGTTCGAGCTGCATCAGTTCGCTCCTTTCACATCAGTATTGTTGGCTTTGACCTTGACAGCAGGACGAACGGTTACAAAACCGCCAGCCGAACCAGGAACAGCACCCTTGATCATGAGTAATTGACGAGCCTCGTCGATACGAATCACGTCGAGGTTTTGGGTGGTGACCGTGTCATCGCCCAAGTGACCCGTCATGCGCTTGCCAGGAAACACACGACCAGGATCTTGCGCCATACCAATCGAGCCCGGCACATTGTGCGAACGGCTATTACCGTGCGACGCCCGCTGCGACTTCATGTGGTGGCGCTTGATCGTGCCCGCAAAGCCCTTACCAATGGTAGTGCCCTGCACATCGACCTTTTGGCCGACAGCAAAGACAGACGTCACAGGCACTGTGGCGCCTGCTTTGTACTGCGCAGCCACATCGGCGGTCAGACGGAATTCACGAATGATTTCACCCGCTTCGACACCTGCTTTTGCGAGGTGCCCAGCTGCAGGCTTGGTGACGCGCGAAGCTTTGCGCGCACCAAACGTCACCTGCAAGGCAACGTAGCCGTCATTCTCTTGGGTTTTTACCTGAGTCACACGGTTGTTAGAGACATCTACCACCGTGACGGGGATCGAATCCCCCTCATCGGTGAATAGGCGCATCATGCCCACCTTGCGGCCCAGCAACCCTAGGGAGTTGCTCAGACTCATTTTTTTCTCCGTAACTCTCACCGTCGCAACTGCAATTGGCTGCGCCGTTTGTGTGTGAGAGACTGTTAATAAAACTCTGTTGTTGGACGAGGCCCATCAACAGAGCCTGAGAGTATAGCGCCAACTTCACTTCGAAGCAAGGCGGGCACCCACTCAAAGAAGCGGAGAACCCCCATTTGGGGCTTCCACCGCAACATTTCTTACTGCAACTTGATCTCTACATCAACGCCAGCGGGCAAATCCAACTTCATCAGCGCATCAACTGTTTTGTCCGTTGGATCCACGATGTCCATCAGACGCTGGTGCGTGCGGATTTCAAACTGATCGCGACTTGTCTTATTGACGTGCGGCGAACGCAGGATGTCAAAACGTTTAAAGCGCGTTGGCAAAGGAACGGGGCCTTTAACAATGGCGCCAGTGCGTTTGGCGGTATCTACGATTTCAGCGGCCGACTGGTCGATGAGTTTGTAGTCAAAAGCCTTCAGGCGAATGCGGATTTTTTGTTTGGTGGCCATGGTAGTCCTTAGGCAATAACTTTAGCAACCACACCCGCGCCGACCGTTTTGCCACCTTCGCGGATGGCAAAACGCAAGCCTTCTTCCATGGCGATCGGGTTGATCAGCTTGACGAT
>Ga0209430_1002650_pt1 | contig 11223 bp, 10 predicted proteins | sample BarGraIncub1133A_FD_184504 | JGI IMG/M metagenome (GOLD analysis project Ga0209430, IMG submission 184504) | Arctic peat soil microbial communities from Barrow, Alaska - Barrow Graham LP Incubations 11-33A (SPAdes) (version 2) | ecosystem: Environmental > Terrestrial > Soil > Wetlands > Peat... | reverse complement strand
TAAGATAATATTCATTATTATACTTAGCTACCTCAATAAAGGCTTTAATCAATAATATTAAATTTTTATTTGGACCACTTGATAGAACACTTAAAAAATACTTTTCCTTATTTGAAATAAACTTTTCAAATTTTTGTAATTCTTTGACTGTTTCAGACCCATCATTACTTATCAGTGCAAACTTGGTGAAATTACAATTAATATATATGTAATCTACTTTAATAGGATTTATAGTGAAATTTTCGAGTATATCATTCCTTGTAAAAGAAGAAATTGCAATTACTTTATCAGATATTCGAAGAGCTGCTGGTACAAGTATAGCTCTTTGTATTCGTCTCGCTATTATAAAGTACTCTGGATAATGCAAATGTAATAAATCAAAAACTACTACAACAGATTTGCACTGTTTCAAGATAGACGCATAACCACAAGTAAAAAGTATAACATCATCTTTGTTAAGCTTAAGTTTTTGTTTTAGAACATTTTGCACAAATAATTGGCCAATGATATTCTTAATGTTGAATCCCTTTATTGTAAATTTAGTCGAGTACTTTTCAAAGCTCCGAAGTTGTGTTTTTCTAACTGCAAGTACTACTTCATCAAAAATAAGATCCAGATTATTTTCATAAAAATAATCCAAAGTATTATGAAGATATTGTTCATATCCAGGGGCTTTCTTGAATTCATAAATCAAACAATCAATTACAAGTTTCATTTTGTTTCTCCTAGTCCTATTTTCTTGGTAATAATTGTATTAAGAAATTGTTTTACTATTTCACAACTAAATTAAATCTATTTATATATATCTGAATAGTTTTAATCTTCAAGACAAAATGTTATTCGGAACTCAGTTTAATTTTTTCTTTATTTTTATCACATCAAAGATAATTTGGTGTATCTTCTACCTAAGAAGCAAATAATAAAATTGCATAATGACCCAATAATATAATTATATTATTCTTCTGACCGTAACACTTGAGTATATATTTCTGCTCCCTTTACTTTGTTAGTAAGCAGGTGTCAGTTGCAAAATATACTATGTATTGTATTTATCCTTATTGAGTGTATCAATCATTTATTTGTATTTTAATATTGGTTACCTCAACCTCAAGCCAACTTAGTTACATTTACCTATCCGTTTTTATCTACCTTCACTACTTATTCCATGTAATTTTATTAATTATTTTCACATAACTCTGAATAATCTTAACTACCTTCACCGAAACATTTTCATCCCTATAATCAATAGCTAGTAAGCCCTCATCTTCATTTTCTTTCATTCCTCTAGCGAGTTCTATACCCTGCACGATATCTTCCGAACAAATCCCACCAATTATTACTGTTCCTTTATCTAATACCTCTGGCCTTTCTGTGCTTGTCCTAATCAGGACTCCCGGAAATCTCAACATCGCTGACTCTTCACTAAGTGTCCCACTATCAGACAGAACACAAAAGGCATTTTTCTGTAATTTATTATAATCGAAAAATCCAAAAGGTTTTAATTGTCTAATTAGTGAATTAAACTTAATATTCTTTTCCTCAATCCTCTTCCAACTTCTTGGATGAGTAGAATAAATTATTGGTATGTTATAAGTTTCAGCGACGATGTTTAATGCTTTTGTTAGAGATATTAAATTCTTATCATTATCAATATTTTCTTCTCTATGCGCACTTACTAATATATACTTTCCAGCTTCAAGTCCTAATTCCTCTAGTGCTTTACTGTTTTCTATCTTATCACCATTTTTAGCTAACACTTCAGCCATTGGTGAGCCTGTAACAAAAATATGTTCTTTTCTAAAACCTTCACTTAAAAGATACCTTCTGCTATGCTCTGTATAAGGAAGATTAATATCACTTATATGGTCTACAATCTTTCTATTGATTTCTTCGGGTACATTCTGATCAAAGCACCTATTCCCAGCTTCCATATGAAATATGGGAATCTTCAATCTCTTAGCAGCTATAGCACTTAATGCACTGTTTGTATCTCCTAATATAAGGAGAGCATCTGGTTTTTCTTTCGTTAAAACATCATAAGACTTTGCTATTATATACCCATAGTCTCACCTAAGTTATTACCAACTACATTCAAAAAATAATCTGGTTGTCTTAAATTGAGCTCTTTAAAAAATATTTCATTTAATGTATAGTCCCAATTCTGATCTGTATGGACAAGCAAGTGATCAAAGTACTTATCGCATGCTTTTATTACTTCGGATAACCTGATTATTTCAGGTCTAGTACCAACTATTGTCATAACCTTTAATTTATGCATACTTATACCTCCAAATAATATGTATCCGGTTTGTCTGGATTAAAACATTCATTTACCCACATTACTGTTACAAGGTCATTTTCTCCTACATTAACAATTGAGTGGGTATATCCAGTAGGTATATCAACAACTTGTAATCTATCACCACTAACTTCATACTCTATGATTTCCTCACTTTCTATTTTCCTAAATCTAATTATTCCTTTACCACTCACCACCAAGAATTTTTCATTTTTTGTATGATGCCAGTGATTTCCCTTTGTAATCCCAGGTTTTGACACATTAACTGAAACCTGACCTCTTTCAGGTGTTCTAATAAATTCCGTAAAGGAACCTCTGTTATCACAATTCATTTTTAAATCATAGGAAAATTCATTTTCTGGTAAAAAGCTTAAGTATGTACTATAAAGTTTCTTAGTTAATTCATCTTTCATGTCAGGAACGCTTAAATCCACTCTACTTTTTTTGAATCCTCTAATTACCAAAGCTAATTCACCTAATTTTATAGCATGGGTTATAGGCACTAAGCAATAATTCCCTTGCTTAGTTGCGCACCCATTTAAAGCCTTAACAAATTCTTCTATAACATCATCGATATAACAAAGATTGATCACTGCATCTGGATTGTTTATCTGAATATCTAAATTTCTGGCTATATTATAGCAGTAGGTTGCAACAACTGTATTATAATTAGGTTTGCTCCACTTACCAAATAAGTTTTGCAATCTATATACAAACACCTTTGCTTCAGTTTCTTTACTGTAATTGAATAATAAATCTTCTCCAGCTTTTTTACTAATTCCATAAGCATTGTCTTTTTCTGCTTGTATAGAAGATGTAATCAGTACAGGAACTTTATTATTATATTTTTTAAGCAAAGACAATAACTCTGAAGTAAATCCAAAATTACCTTCCATAAATTCCTTTTCATCTTTAGGTCTATTAACTCCTGCAAGATGAAATACAAATTCACACTCTTTTACAAAACCATCTAATAGTGATTTATCGGTTTCTATATCAAATTCAAATATATCATTGTTCCCTTGATTTCTAAGTTCAGCAATGAGGTTTTTACCAACAAAGCCTTTTGCTCCCGTAACAAGAATTTTCATTACTTATTCCAGCCTTTCAACTCATTTCTTACATAGTCTAGTGCTAGTAGCTTATCTTTTATCTGATCTATATTAAGTCTTTCTGTATTGTTAGAATTATAATCTTCTTCAGAAGACAACTTCTGATTACCTTCTAAAAAGTATTTATCATAATTAAGATCTCTTTTGTCTGCAGGTACTCTGTAAAAACCACCCATGTCTTCAGCTACTACATTTTCTTCTTTTGTAAGCAAAGTTTCATATAGTTTTTCTCCATGACGAGTCCCTATTATTTTTATCTCATTATCAACATTAAACAATTCTTTTACTGCTTGAGCCAAATCACCAACTGTAGAAGCAGGTGACTTTTGTACCATAATATCTCCTGCCTGAGCATTTTGAAATGCAAATATCACCAGCTCTACAGCTTCTTCAAGACTCATTAAAAACCTAGTCATATTAGGATCTGTAACAGTTAAAGGTTGTTTGCTTTTTATTTGCTCAATGAATAATGGGATAACCGAGCCCCTTGACGCCATAACATTTCCATATCTAGTACCACATATAAGGGTCTTATCCGATGATACTGTTTTAGATTTAGCAACAAATACTTTTTCCATCATTGCTTTTGATATTCCCATTGCATTAATTGGGTAAGCAGCTTTATCTGTAGATAGACAGATAACTTTCTTAACTCCACTTTCAATGGCAGCAGTTAATACATTATCTGCCCCAATTACATTCGTTTTTACAGCTTCAAGAGGAAAAAATTCACAAGATGGTACTTGCTTTAAAGCTGCTGCATGGAATATGTAATCGACACCATACATAGCATTTTTTACACTGGCTAAATCTCTGACATCACCTATATAAAACTTTATCTTATCATTCTTATATAGTTTTCGCATATCATCTTGCTTCTTCTCATCTCTTGAGAAAATACGAATTTCTTTAATTTCAGTATCTAAGAATCTCTTAAGTACTGCATTACCAAAGGATCCTGTTCCTCCAGTGATTAGTAAAGTTTTTTCTTTAAACATCAGTCTCTTCCCCCAATTAGTTTATTTAAAATGTTTCATTATAATTTCATATGACATTTTAACAGTATAATTATCTTCTAAATACTTTCTAGCCTTTTCCCCATATTCGTTTAGTTCATCTAGTGATGAGCATATTAAGTCAGTAATTTCTTTAAATCTGCTACTATTATTACTTTCGCACCACCAACCAAACTTGCCATCACATATTACTTTTCCAATATCAGTATTTATGTCTGTACATGCGATCACCGGCATTACATATTCCATGTATGATAGCAATCTTGATGGAAAGTTCGGTATCGTAAATCGGTGGTCAAGGAATATCAATCCAACATCACAGCAGGTTACTAATTTGTCATATTCATTATTGGTCAACCCATTTATTAATAATGCATTGTTAGGAGTTTGCTCTTTAAAAAATGCTTCAAGTTTATGATACTCAGACCCTTTACCACAAATAATGAAAAACCGATCATTTAGGTTCATATTGCTTTTTAAACACTCTATAACAAAATCTATGCCCTGTGGCTTACCAAGACTACCTCCATATATAAAAGTAGTACTTTTATCGGGTATGTTGTATTTTGCTCTTATCTCCTGTTTATTCGTTTTAATAGCCTCCACCGGTGAGATACTATTAGGGCAAATCTCAACTACTTGAGGTAATATATCTGGATTATACTTTAATATAAAATCAACGTTAGCCTGTGACATACATCCAATATAGTCTGAAATAGTGTATAGTCTTTTTTCCTTCGCTCTAAAAAACCTATATAGAAAACTTTGTTCTTTCAGTATTCTAATATCAACTGCATTTTGCGGGAAGATATCTTTCAGCAATAAATATGTCTTTGCATTATCCCTTTTTTTAAAATACTCTACAGCTCTCCCAAATGTAATTGGTGGTGTTGAGTATATAATCAGATCGAATTTTATGGTGTCAAAGTAGCCTTTTATAGCTTTGATAAATGCACTTTCCAACGAAAGCATTGTAATACCCTTTTCTATTAGATTTACATTCCCAACCAGGTTTCCAGTTTTGATACGTAGAACTTTCTTACCATCTTCTTTATTTACAACTATTTGCTGACCATTACATCTTTCATTGGAGCATGCGATATATACTTGATGTCCATTTCTTACAAATTCCTGCATTAAATCTGTATATATATTACGCTCTCCTACTTTGGGATAGGCAACGGTCATAAAAAGCATATTCATTTTCTAAACACTCCTCACAAACGCATATTACACACATTAATTATATATACAATATCACTCTTTTTCTAGTTCGCTAAACGTCGCTCTATACGCAGGAAAGAAACCAGTGTGACTGTCAAAGTTTATTTCATTCTTTCTAACATTAACCAAATTCTTGTATTTATCTTCATCAAATATCTTTCTACCTATCGTAAATATATTATCAGAATACCTATTGAAACTACTTTTAAATTTATATAAGCTATCTTCACTGCTTCCTACACCGCCACCTAAGTGTAACGTCTCATATCCATTCTCACTTCCCCAACAAGCGGCTTCATATATTAGCAAGTTCGTCGGTGCCAAATACTGATATATTCTATCGGAAGCGGATAAGTGATAATGCATTTTTTTATTTGCAAACAGCATGATAGCCATTGAGATTTTTTTACCTTCATATACTGCATAAAACATAATAGCGTTATATTTAAAATCCTTCAGTATGCTTTTATAAAAATCTTCTTTAAAATAGTAGTAGTCTATCGCATTGTCTTTATCCATTGTTGTGTTATACATTTGAATGAAATCACTATATAGATCTACATCACGACCCCAGTAGATCTCAATTCCTGACTTCTGAGCTTTCCTTACCATATTACGATTCTTACTAATTAACCCAGCCCATATTTGTTCGCTTGAAGTCAAATCTATTGAAATAGTTTTACAAAGACTTGAAACATCATAAATTTCCTCTAAAGCTTTATTATTCTTCAGCAAAGGATGGAAACGCACAAACTCACTAATAATACCATTTTTCTTACAAAAATTACTGTATTCATCATCCAAGCACCGCAAGCTATCCTTTGTTGTTTCACCTTCAACTAAAAAGCCACCATATCCGTATGGTGTGATTATATCAAAATTTGAGCATTCAGACAGCTTACTCTTAAAATTTCTATCTTTTTCTATATTCCTTTTCATTACTACATTGATGGCTCTAATATCCTCACCCTCGTAATAGAAAAGAGTCGGGATACCGTCACCATTGAGTTGGAATGACTTTGAATAACCTGAAAGGTAGTAGACATCATAATTTTTAAAACTCGTGACTATTCCATCCCATATTCCCGCTTCTTCTATAGAAATTACTGATAACATAAACTCACTTCCTCTTTGTACTGGTTTGTGTGTGCGTTTATAACTTTCTCAAAACTGATACAATTCTCTCCATATCTTGTACCTCATATCTCTGGTCGCATGGTATAGAAAGTACAGTGCCATATATCTTTGCTGTAACCTTTAAATCGTCTAGCTTTATCTGCTCTGATACAGGCCAATGTATCGGACAATATATCTTCTGCTCTATTAGTTTCTGCTTTATTTGATCTCTGTTTTCTTTTATATATACCGTATAAAACATTGGACATATACCATATGGGATACTATGGAAGATCGGTTCTAAATATTCAACTGCTTTTAACCCTTCTGAAAGCGCCATAAAATTCGCTCTTCTCTTTTCTCTGAGCCACTCTACATCTAAGGCACTTAATAATTCTATAGATATAGCATCTATATCGTAAGGTGTCCAATCTCTGTTCAATAGTACCTCGCCTCTTGCAAACAAACCTAAGTATTGCTGTTTTAAAACTTCACCTTCACCATTCATATAGCGAGCCTTAATCTGAAGAGCTTCTTTTCGATAGTTTGCAAGGCTCTCATTGATCATCGGAAGGCTAACTATAGTATATTTTGATGCTAAAAAGCCTCCACTTGGTAAGCCCATCCATTTTCTCAAGCTCGCCACATAATAATCGTTCTCCTCAAACCTTGGGTATTGTGAGAATAATGTGTGGGTGATGTCTTCAACAATTATCGTAGACTCGGCTTTAAATCTCTTAATCACATCTGATAACCCAGTATTGCTTGGAAAGCCGTAAAATCCCATATGTAAAAATATTCCTATATCTGCATATTTCTCTATGTTCTCAATATTCGGTGTCATGTCCATATTGATATCATAGAAATAACATTTATACCCTTTCTCTATGAATGGAATCAAAATCGTCTCGCAAGTATATGCCGGCAACAATGCTATTTTTTTCTTGGGCTTTACTTCTTCCAACAAAAGTGATATTGCCCCTCTGCCAGAGGACGTTAATACACTATTTCCAAACCTTTTAATCCATTCAGGTTTTTCATTTTTAAATTCAAATGGTAGATCGTCTATCCAAAACTCACTTCCTATTTCCATATCAAACCTCTTTAGTGTTCAATATTGAATATGAAAATATATCAATATACTTGTTGCATTTATATATCCTGCTTTTTAGTATACCTTCTTTTGAAAACCCACACTTTAAGAATAACTTCTGTGATGGAATATTATGACTACTAACTCTAGAGTATATACATACTAGACGTAATTCTTTAAAAGCATAATTAACAACAGTAGATATTGCATCAGTTCCATACCCTTTACCACGAAAATCTGCATTTGGTGCTAATTTTATATGTACCTCAGCATTACCATTTTTGTAATCAATATCAGTAAGAATTACGACACCAGCTGGCTTACCAGCTGCTTCAATTGTACAACGAAGAACTCTGTCATCCTGTTTTAATGATACTGTCCACAATTCTTGATCTTTTTGAGAAACAGGAAAAGACCATCCACCAAGCATATACTCGGTTTCAGCATCATTAATTATTTCTAAAAGCATATTATTATCGTCTGACTCAATTGCCCTTAAAATAACTTTATCCCCAATTATATTCATACGTTAATGACCTCATTTTTATTTTCATTTTCTCTATAAACATCAAAATCGATAAGACCTTCCACTCCACGTATGCCAATATCTGTATGTTTAAAAACTTTTATAATTGTTTTCATCCCTATCTTAACATCATTCAGAAAACCTAAATCTTTTACATACATAATATCATAGGAAAATCGTTGTTCCCATGTTAATGAATTCCTACCATTTATTTGAGCGAGACCACTCAATCCTGGACGTACATCATGACGATGTTTTTCCATTTCTTTATAATAAGATAAATATTGAACTGCCAATGGCCTTGGACCAATAAAACTCATATCACCTTTTAGGATATTGATGAACTCTAGTAGTTCATCCAAGGATGTGGATCGTAATATCTTACCGAATTTCGTCAACCTAATCTCGTCTGGTAATAACTCTCCTTTTTCATCTCGCTTGTCAGTCATTGTCCTAAATTTATAAAGAGTAAATATTTTTTCATTTAATCCAGGTCTTTTCTGTTTGAATATCACCGGGCTGCCTAATTTAGTTCGTACTAGAATCGCAATCATGAACAAAATGGGTGATAAAATAATGATTGCACAAATTGACAAAATAAAGTCCATTGGTCTTTTAATATATCTCCTATACAGTCCGCTCTTTAGAGGGTATTTAATATGTAGTTTTATATTGGGCTTAATCTCAGTCTGCATTTCTACCCCCACAATCCTTTTATTATATTTACAATCCTATATACATCCTCTATGCACATCTTAGTATCACTAGGCAAACAAACACCTCTATTAAATATATCCTCCGCCACACTTCCTTCAATTCTTTGTGACACAAACTTATACTTCTCGAAAATAGGTTGCAAATGCATAGGCTTCCATACTGGTCTAGATTCAATATTTTCTTTTTCAAGTGCCTCCATCATGTCTAGGGGCTTCACTTTACTCTTACTGTTTATTGTTATCACTGTAAGCCAGAAGTTTGGTTTCCCATAAGTGGCAACTGGCGCAAACTCAATATCTGATATATCTTTTAAATGCTCTTTGTAAAACTCATTAATAGCCTTTTTCTGAGCCACTCTTTCCTTTAGTACTCTAAGTTGCCCTCTTCCAATTGCTGCTAATACGTTACTCATTCTATAATTGTAACCTATCTCACTGTGTTGATAATGCCTGGCTTGATCCCTAGCTTGTGTAGCCCAGAACCTTACCTTTTTAATGACTGCCTCATTATTGGAAATCAGCATTCCTCCACTTGAAGTTGTGATAATTTTATTACCATTAAAAGAATAAACTCCGATTTCTCCAAATGTACCACTGGCCTTTCCTTTATAAGTAGCACCCAGTGATTCAGCCGCATCTTCTAAAATAGGTACTTCATATTCATCGCAAATAGCTTTAATCTTATCCATATCTGCACTTTGGCCATAGAGATTAACTACTACTACCGCTTTAGGAAGTTTTCCTTCTTTTTCACTCTCTTCAAAAGCTTTTTTCAAAGCCAATGGGCTCATATTCCAACTTTCAAAATCTGAATCAATGAATACAGGTGTAGCATTCTGATAGATAATGGGATTACAACTTGCTGAAAAAGTTAGGGAAGAACAAAACACCGTATCTCCCACTGTAACACCCAAACTCTTTAAGCCTAAATGAATTGCAGCTGTACCACAGGATAGCGCGGCGGCTGAATTCACTTCTACTAATTCTGCCAATTCCGTTTCAAATGCATTCACATGAGGTCCTAGTGGTGCAATCCAGTTTGACTCAAAAGCATTTTGTACAAATTCTAGTTCCTTTCCCCCCATATGAGGAGAGGCTAAATAAATTCTCTTTTCAACTTTAATGTCATTATTCAATATCATCACTCCAAACTTGATTAATACTATTTAATTCCTCTCCACCCCAACAGCAACTTCCTCAAGACCATCCCTATGGTAAGTCAACACCACTTCTCCAATGTATCTTATCAATTCTTCTCTTGTCCCTCTTTCCACCACAAATCGTAATTGCTCCAGCTTTTTTTTCAAAGTTTCCATATCCACAGATACCTGCTTACCGATAAATATCTTTGCATTCTTAGTGTTAACTAATCCTTCTTCGTCCATTAGGATTTCCTCGTACAGCTTTTCCCCAGGGCGAAGGCCAGTAATTAGGATTGGTATTTCTGTTTCTGGTTCAAATCCAGATAATTTTATCAAGTCCTTTGCTAAATCATATATTTTAACCGGTGTACCCATATCCAGAATAAATATCTCCCCACCTTTAGCATAGGCTCCTGCCTGTAATACTAATTGTGCTGCTTCCGCAATGGTCATGAAAAAACGAGTAATATCTTTATGAGTCACTGTTACTGGTCCCCCATGCTCTATTTGCTTCTTAAAAAGAGGGATCACCGATCCATTGGAACCCAGCACATTGCCAAAGCGCACTGATACAAAATTTGTCTTAGACTTTTGCGCCATAGCTTGGACTATCATCTCACACATTCTCTTGGTGGCTCCCATCACATTGGTGGGATTTACTGCCTTATCGGTAGAGATCATTACAAATCGCTCTGCACCATACTTGTCTGCATATTCAGCTAAATTCATAGTACCAAAAACATTATTTTTTACTGCTTCAGTTGGATTGTATTCCATTAGAGGCACATGCTTATGGGCTGCAGCATGGAAGATAACTTCCGGTCTATATTCATTAAAAATCTTATTTAATCTTGTTCTATCTCTTACAGAAGCGATAAGCACTACTAAATCCAAATCCTTAAAATTATATCTAAGCTCATTTTGCAAATCATAGGCACTATTTTCATAGATATCTAAAATGATAAGCTGTTTAGGTTTA
>Ga0209430_1002647_pt1 | contig 11234 bp, 12 predicted proteins | sample BarGraIncub1133A_FD_184504 | JGI IMG/M metagenome (GOLD analysis project Ga0209430, IMG submission 184504) | Arctic peat soil microbial communities from Barrow, Alaska - Barrow Graham LP Incubations 11-33A (SPAdes) (version 2) | ecosystem: Environmental > Terrestrial > Soil > Wetlands > Peat... | reverse complement strand
TTCGATCAAAGCTTCTAACTTAAAAGAAAATAATAAAATCAGTTTCTCTGCTCAAGCGATGCCTAAGTTTGTTACAATTGACGGAACAACTGTTACTCCTAACGAAGATGAGATAAATGCATATAATAAAATACTTTTTGATAGACATCCTGAATTCAAAGAAATGGCAATAAAAGGTATGATGAAACCGTTTACTTATTTTAAACTTGTTCCTGAAATTGTATATTATAACGATTATTCTACTGGTATGACTCCAACAGAAGTAATTAAAATATAATTGCTATATGATGTAGAAAAAAAGGGCAAGAAGGTAACGGGTGGAAGTTCAGTATGAGCATAGCTTAAGTAATCGTTACTTTAAAATTTTTATATGTTTATGGAAGATAGAATTCTAAGAACAACCATTAACCGGTTGTTCTTTTTTATGTCCAAAAACGCAGGAAGGAGGTGGCATTATGGCAGATGATTTTGGACTGAAAATTGGTATTGAAGGTGAAATTTAGTGTTTTTTGAAAAAATGTATTGACATTTCTCATAAAAGGTAATATATTATCTATAAAGGTAATGTGTTATCTTTAATGCGCATTATAGGTGGTGGGAGTATTGACTAAAGAAGAACTAATGGAGGATAAGCAGTACATTTTTGGCGCACTTTTGATTATTGCCAACAGAATGGATACCTTACTTGAAAGAGAATTGAAAGAATTTGATGTCACATCTAAACAGTGGTTTTTATCCGTTATTATTGATAATCTGTTTTTAAAACCACCAACAATGAAGGAAGTAGCTAAAGAAATTGGAAGTTCACATCAGAACGTAAAGCAGGTTGCTTTGAAGCTTCAAGAGAAGGGCTTATTAAAGTTAGAGAAGGACAAAAAAGATGCAAGGGTAACAAGACTAATGATGACAGCTCAAAGCTACGAGTTTTGGGAGAAGACACAACCTAAAGGGATCTCATTTACCGAAGCCGTGTTTGATAATATTGAAAAGGAAGATTTGGCAAAAGCAAGAGCAGTTCTTAAGAAAGTGCTGTCAAATCTCATGGAAATCGATAAAAGAAGTATAGAAAGGGACGATTAACTATGAAGACACTCATTATTTATGCTAGTACCTATGGATTTACCAAGGATTGTGTAGAGAAATTAAAGGAACTGCTAAGAGGAGAAGTCTTTGCTGCTAATATTATCACTGATAGTATACCTCCGATGGATGATTTTGATAATATTATTATTGGTGGTTCAATTTATATGGGGCAAATTCATAAGAAATTAAAGTTGTACTGTACTCAAAATCTTGATTCTCTTGTAAATAAACGATTAGCATTGTTTTTGTGTTGCGGATTGCCAGAAAGCTTTGAGCAGACTTTAAAAAACGCTTTCCCTGAAAAATTAATGGAAAAGGCAGTTGCAAAAGAATGCTTTGGTGGAGAACTAAGAACAGACAGGATGAATTTTGCACACAAGCTGGTAACAGGATTAATGAAAAAAGCATTAGCAAAGGAAGGAAAATCAGAAGTTAGACAGCTGTCAGAAAACATATCAAGCCTGGCAGAATGTATGAATAATAATTAAAAGTGAGGTTGTCGTGATGAAAAAATATCAACTGTCGATAAATATTCTTGTTTTAGGTATTGTTGTTTTAGCTATATTAGCTTGTCTTTTTGGACTGTTTTCCAGTGGTGGCATCGGCCAATATGAATTTAAGTCAATTAATAATGAAACTGTTAAAATTTATGGGGAAGGTATATATAAGAATGATTCAATATCAGCCGTAGCACAAGGTAAAGCTGCTGATTTTGTCACACTTGTATTGGGAATACCGCTACTGCTTGCTTCGCTTTATTTCACAACCAGAGGCTCTTTTAAAGGGAAACTAATGCTGACAGGAACATTGGGATATTTTCTATATACCTATATGTCTTACACGTTTTTGTGGACGTATAATCCTTTATTTATAGTTTATGTAATCATTATGTCTGCAAGCTTGTATGCGTTTATCCTAAGCTTTATGTCCTTTGAGATTGAAAAAGTACCTGCAATGTTTAACGAAAAGCTACCAACAAAATTTCTGGGTGGATTTCAACTGTTTGTGGGGTTTGCTATTGGAATGCTGTGGCTTGGGAAAATTGCGCCATCAATATTTAAGGGGGCAATTCCATTGGGCTTGGAGCACTATTCAACACTTGTTATTCAGGGCATGGATCTAGGTATAATTGTGCCAACGGCTTTCCTATCGGGAATACTTATAATCAAACGAAAACCCTTCGGTTATTTACTATCATCTGTAATAATCATTAAGGGAGTTACAATGCTAACATCTATTTCGGCTATGATTATAAATATGGCATTAAAAGGCGTTGATATGAATTTAGCAGAGATTTTTATTTTTCCTGTTCTTAATTTATTGGCTGTAATATGCTTAATCTTATTGTTGAAAAATACTATAAGGGCTCAGACGTAATATAAAATTATGAATGCACAGCAGGGAACTTGATATTTTAATTTGTGATATAGTGAAAAAAAACAATAAATTGAGGTTGTATCTATGAAACGGATTCCAAATGCTATATCCTGTTTAAGAATAATACTTTCTGTAACGTTGCCATTTTTAATAAACAGTAAAGCAATATTTGTTGTGATTTATTTAGCTTGTGGGTTAAGTGATTTTCTGGATGGCTATATTGCTCGTAGACTTAAGAGCGTAAGTATAATTGGTGCAAAACTTGATACCATAGCAGATGCGATAATGTTTGGTGTAACAATTACTATTTTACTTATTCGGATAAAATTGGATACATCAATTCTTTTGCTAGTGATGGTTGTTACTATTATACGAATAATAAATGTATTGGTTGTAGCAATAAAATTTCATCAGTTTGCCATTTTACATACTATCCTCAATAAGATGACGGGTGTTTTGCTGTTTGTATATCCTATGTGGTATGTGATGTTACAAAACAATTTTATTATAATACCATTGGGTATTATAGCAGTTTTATCATCAGTGGAAGAATTTGTTATTCACATAACTTCAACGACAATTCATTTAGACAGAAAATGTTTATTTACAAGTAACAACAATAAGTTTTAATAGGTTTTGTCAAATGACTGAGCAGGAGGGTATGCTCAAGGTGAAAGAGAATAGGAGATTTAATAAAATTTTCATTCGTAGGATATTAGTTAAATTTAAAATAAGTTTGCTGTATTTATTCCTCACAAGATAAGTATTATTCAGTTACACGTATGATACACCGAACCTTTACTCCGTCTTCGGCAGCGTAGATATAGGCGGTACCATTTTTCAATGCAGTAATCTTTCCAGTTGTATCGACAGTGGTGATTTTTGAATTACTGGAAGACCATACAGGTGAAATTCCAGAAGATACAGTTGCGATAATTGAAGCGGTAGAACCTTTTTTAAGACGAAGCTCTAGAGTACTTAAAGTGATAATAGGTTTTTCTACTACTACGTCGCAATTTTTTGATACCCCGTCTACAGTCACTGTGATGGTGGCAATTCCATGTTTAACTGCAGTTATTGTTCCAAATTCATCTACAACAGCAACACTCACTTTATTTGTTTTCCAAGTAGGAATGATGCCTGACGATACAAAGGCAGAAAGTTTAGCTGTCTGACCACGAGATAATGTTATGCTTGTTTTGTTTAGTTTAATAGTAGGAGACTTTACTTTGATTTTACAGGTGGTACTGCTTCCATCAGCAGTGGCAAGTATCGTAGTCTCACCTGGTTTAATGCCAGTTACAGTACCCTTATCGTCAATCGTGGCAATACTTTTTTTACTACTTTTCCAAGTGACTTCAGAATCATTTGAAGTGGTTGCAGAAAGATTCAGAATTTTGCCTCGCTCAATGTAGGCACTTACTTTACTAATAGATATCTTCGTTTTGTTAACGGTAACTTTACAGGAAGCTTCTGCATTTTTTATTTTAGCAGTAAAAGTAACTGTGCCTGATTTTTTTGCAGTTACTTTTCCGTAAGTATTCACAGAAGCAATTTTGGAATTACTGCTTTTCCAAGATGGCAGCTTTCCAGTAGAAGTTAATGCAATTATGTGGAATTCGTTACCGATATCAACAGTTGCTTTATATTTTGAAAGCACAACGAATGCAATAAAACTGGATGTTTTTGCAGATGTAGTTTGAACTGGGAAAGAAAAAATGATTAATATAAAACATAATAAGATAGATAATAAGATTTTTTTTATATGTGACATTAGAATCCTCCATTCATAGAATGAGAGGAATAAATGCTCAGCTTTAGGCTGACAGCAAACTTGAATTTATTTTAGCATAGATACAGAAAAAAGTAAATATGTTATTTTATTGCATTTGTTGATTTGCTTCATCAACTCATCCCTACTTTTTTTAAAAGGAAAGAGGCGAGAAAAAGCAAGGGATTATTATTTAGAATATATCTAGAAAATATGTAGATTATATATACAGCGTAAATATTTGAAAAATAACAAAGCTATATACCATAGAAGGTTAAAAAAAGAAATTTCGGAGGTTACAATCCATCACTAAAATAAAAAGGGGAATTTAAATGAGCATATTGAATAAACTTTCACCTAAAGAGGTTTTTACTATTTTTGAGGAATTATCCAGTATTCCAAGAACATCAGGAAATGAAAAACAGGTAAGCAACTACTTGGTGGAATTTGCAAAGGAACGAGGGTTGGAAGTCTTCCAGGATGAAGCGCTAAACGTGATTATTAAAAAGGCTGGAACCAAGGGTTATGAGAAATCAGCACCTATAATTATCCAGGGGCATATGGACATGGTAGGTGAAAAAACAAATGACAGTAATCATGATTTTTCAAAAGATCCCTTAGAATTAAGAATTGTTGATGATTTTATTTATGCAACAGGTACTACATTAGGCGGAGATGATGGTATAGCAGTAGCGTACGGATTGGCAATCCTTGATGCGAAAAACTTGAAACATCCTCCTATAGAACTTCTAATCACCACCAACGAAGAAACAGGTATGAATGGAGCAAATGCATTAACTGCAGGGCACTTGTCAGGAAAGACCATGCTTAATATCGACTCAGAAGAAGAAGGAGTATTCCTTGTGAGCTGCGCTGGAGGTCTGACTTCCTATGTCACCTTCAACCCTAAGTATGAAGATCTGACCGGAGTTGTTATGGAGGTTTCTGTAACGGATTTAAAAGGCGGACATTCAGGAATGGAGATTATCAAGCAAAGGGGAAACGCCGTCAAGCTTTTAGGACGAGTCCTTAACAGACTCAATGAGGAAATTGGGATAAGGCTTGTTACCTTGAGAGGTGGAGCAAAACACAATGCGATTGCAAGAGAAGCTTATGCAACAATAGCATTCGCTAAGGACAAGGCTTCAAAGGTCTCTGAAATAATAAAGGATATGGACGCAATTTTCAAAGATGAAAACATAGTGGAAGACCCCAAGGTTAAGGTAGAAATTAAAAAAGCTTCAGGGGATAAAATGATGCTATCAAATGACAGCAATAACATTATCAAATATATTTTGACTGTTCCTGATGGAATCCAGAGAATGAGCAGTGACATCAAGGGTCTTGTTGAGAGTAGCTTGAACTTAGGAGTTCTGGAACATAAGGGTACAAAGATAGAATTCACACATTCCATAAGAAGCTCTGTCAAAAGCAAGAAGTTGGAAATAGCTGAAATCATAGCTGTCCTGGGAAGTCTCACAGGTGCCGTAGTAAACAATACAGAGAGTTATCCTGAGTGGCAGTATGAAAAGGACTCCAAAATAAGAGAGACAGCCATCGAAACATATAAGAGTATATTCAAGAAGGAACCTGAAATTAGCGCTATCCATGCAGGACTTGAATGTGGACTGTTAAAAAAAATACTTCCAGATACAGATATGATAAGCTTCGGACCGAACCTCTTCGATGTGCATACTCCACAAGAACATATGAGTATCTCATCCGTACAAAGAACATATAAATTTTTGATAGCGCTACTTGAAAACTTGAAATAATATCTTATAAATTTTATGCTAAAGAATATGATGGAAAAAAATATCTATATAAATTTACTATATACAATTTTGTTAGTCTTATAATATTCACATTGATATTTTATATATTTATAATAGCTTTAAAACTTTAAAAAGATATTTCCATAACTATAAAAGAAATATCCAAAATAAGGATAAGCCTCAAGTAGTATATTACATGCAAATAAAGCCCGATATGCCTCTAGTTCATCATAATATTCAAGAATTAAATAATGTTTTAATATCAAACAAATAATGCTTTAATGTCCCATTCAGAGCCAAATGGTGAATCTTGAACAATAATGCCTTTTTGATCAAGTTTTGCTTTTAATTCATCTGACAATTCATAATTTTTTTTGAGTTTAGCCTCTTGCCTTAGATTCATTAGTTCTTCAATTTCTTTCATATCTATATTATTAAACTTTATATATTTTTCTTTCAATTCTAAAATAAATACTTCAGGTTCTTCCAAGAAAATACCCAACAAATTTGCTACTATTAAAATAGTTTTGTATATTTTATTTAACGTTGTAAGTTTGTGAAGAGGATTCTCATTAACATTATTTAACAAAGCATTTGAGTACTTAAATACTTGTAGAAAATCGGAAACCGCTAAAGATGTATTGAAATTATCGTTAATAGCCGCAACGAAAGACGCGTTAATGCTGTCTACTATTTCTGGTTTGATAATTCTACCATGTGGAGCAATGCAATCATTTAACTCACTATTTTCATTTGCAAAGTTCTTCATGTTATTTAAAGTTTGATAAAAATAGTAAAGTCTCTTTTCTGAAGATATAAAGTCAATTGCTGTCAGTTCTTTTAAACCTTGAGAAGAGTTTGAAAGAATACTTAACTTTAAAACTTCAGGGTGATATTTTGATAATAATTCTTTTGATTCTAAAATATTACCCAAGGAAGCGCTTGCTTTTTGAAGATCAACAATAGTTCCACAAGAATACATTTTATATTCATGTCCGTGTATACGTACTAATTTTTGATTGCTACTAGCTGATGTGTTAAGTTCGCTTGAACTCATTTAATAATTCTCCTTTAATAAACTTTATTTCTTGATTATAACATAAAAAACAAAAAAATCAGATAGTTCTCAGCGTATTATTTTGTATAGCAAAAACGATTCAAAAGGAAAACGCATAATCAAAATGAAATAAGCAGTACTGGCAATGTGGAAAAATAAATATCGAGTTTTCTGATATTTATTTATAAATTCAAATCAAAGTTAATACTTTATAGGTCCTATTAATAATAGAAATAGCATAAAAATCGAAATTTTTGAGATGCTATTACTATTATACAATTAGGAGCTCAATATGAATGAAAAAACTAAACCAGCAAGACGTTATAGAGCTTTTATTAGTTCTGTTGGAACAACAGATATTCATTTAAGAAGTCCATGGTTAATGGCAGCTTAGTCTGCTCTGTTTCCTGGTTTCGGACACCTACTTATGTCAAAGTATCTGAGAGGATATCTTTTGTTTTTATGGGAAGTATTTGTAAATGTAAATGCACATATTAATGATGCTATCTTTTATTCATTTACAGGTAAATTTGATATGGCAAAAAATGTGCTTGACATTAACTGGATGCTACTCTATGTTTCCACATTTCTTTTTGCCATGTGGGATAGCTATCGCACATGTGTAGATATTAACAATAACTTTATACTTGCTGAAAGAGAAGATGCTGAATTAAATGTATTTAAAATGGATGCCATAGAGATTAATTATTTTGATAAAAAATCACCATGGACTTCTGTGGCATGGAGTTTTTTGATGCCTGGTGCTGGACAACTTTCTATTCATCGTATTCTTAGTGCCTTCTTTATTCTAATGTGGTGGATGGTAATTATACACTTTTCCAAGGTTCTTCCAGCAATTCACTATACTTTTTTGGGTGATTTTAAACAATCAATTGACATACTTGACAAACAATGGTTTTTAAATATTCCCTCTATCTATGGGTTTGCTGTGTATGACAGCTATATAAATACTGTAGAGAGCAATAAATTATATGATTGGGAGCAATCAAAATTTTTTAATCAGAATTATCTAAATAAATCTTTTTGCATGCCATCTAAGCTGACTAATAGGAGTGAACAAATGAATATAATCGCAACCTTTGAACATTCAATTACTTTAGAAAAAGCTATCACAGCTATTCAAATGAAAGGTATTGCCAAAGAAAACATCCTTGCTGTTTCTATGGATAAAAGAGGAGAGGAACTAGGTTTATTTGATTCAATTCATCACGCAGATGGTTTATCATTACTTGATTTACCTTTTTTTATCGGTGCAATTTTTATGCTACTGGGATCCATTTATGGATTTGAACTAACATTGGGACCAATAATATGGGGCTTGATTGGTATGGGTGTTGGATTTTTCTTGGGCCTGATAATTAAGGTAGCTTTTATAAAAAAATATTTGAAGGAGCGAAAACAATTTAATAAAAACGCATCTGAAGTTGTACTAATAATCGAATGCAAAAACTATCAAATAGAAATTGTAAAAGATTTACTCTGGGCACATGGCGCTTTTGGTGTACGTAAACTTGACCTAGAAGAATATCAGAATTAAAAATTCTTATCAAAAAACGGAGATGATATTTTATGAAAGTAGCAATTATTGGAGCTGGAATATCTGGCTTATCTTGTGCAGTAGAATTAAAAAAACATGGTATAACACCAGTAATCTTTGAGAAAATGAAAATTCTTGGGGATAAACCTGGCTATTTAACTTCAAGTCTAAGATTGTTTCATAGAGCAATCAAGACTCCTATGAGCTTTATGAATAAAAATTATGGAATCGATATTTCTCCTTTGCACCCTATCAAAGAAATGATTATAATTGCTCCAAATAAATCTTTATCAAGTAAAGGAAATCATGGATATATTTTTAATAAAGGGATTGAACAAAATTCCATAGAACATCAAATTGCATCAAATTTTAATATTCCAATAGTATTTGATAACTACATAAAAATACAGGATATTAAAAATGAGTTTGATCGTATTGTTATAGCAACTGCAGACCATAAAATTATAAAAGACTTGGATATGTGGTCAACTACAACCTTTTCAGCGAAGGTTCGTGTTGCAACCATTTCAGGAGATTTTAAGCAAGATACTATGATGATATGGTTGAATAAAACATATGCAAGAAATGGTTATGGCTACCTTATGGCAAAAAACAAGAATGAAGCAGAGCTTGTTCTGGCTGTGTCTGATATATCAATGAGTGAACTGGATTTTTATTGGAATGAGTTTTTAAGGATAGAAAATTTAAAATATACTTTGATAAAATTTCAAGATATTGCACATGACATTGGCTATCCTACTTCTTGCCAATTCGATAATATATATTTAGCTGGAAATTGTGGAGGAATGATTGATGACTTTCTCGGATTTGGTATACTGAGGGGGATAGAAAGTGGTATTCTTGCTGCAAGGGCAGTAGCAAATAATCTAGACTATAATCTTCTTTTAAAGCCACTTATTAATGAATTTAAAGCATTACACGAGTATCGAAAGATGATAAATGCTTTAAATAATGAAGATTATGATAGACTTATTTCTTTTATTGGTTTTCCTGGTATAAAACAAATGTTATACAACAATGCAGTGTATAAATCTTGGCATGGTGTTATTTTCCCTAAAATGATAACAAGTATTAAGAATCGCTGATTTTATTTACTTTTTTAAATAAAAAAACAGCACTACAATAATTTGGACACAATTAAAAAATTGAAAATAAAGAAGAACAAATATGCTATTGAAGTTTTTCACAGATTACACATATGTAGTTTACTCCATAATAGGCTGGGGTTATGTTTTTGCATTTATTCGCCTTAAGGCAATAAAAAAATTATATCCAATTGGAATTTTAGGTGCGCTGATTCTTTTCTGTGCAACTTACTGGCTTGTTTCAGTTGGTTTATATAAATTCAATATTAAATTTTTACCAATACTCGGAATACCATTTTTTTATTTACTATGGGGCGCAGCTAGCGGTATAGTATTTGCATATTATTTTGGAGAGAAACCCTTACAGAGGTTTATTCTAATATTTATGTTTTCAGGGCTTATTGTCTTTATGGAATCTCTTGTTGAAAAGGTTAAGAGTGCTGAACATGTAGGAAAATTTAATAATATATATGAATATGTATTTGATGTTATAATATTATCTGTTTTAGCTTTTGTAATGACAAATTTGTTTGAACGTAGGCTGAGAAAAATAAAAAATAAATGATTAAAGCATATGATACAATAGTGCTATACAAAAATTAGTTAATATTAAATTTGAAGAAACTAATAGAAGTTATTCCCATGTGACATTTGGTTATGAAACAAGGGTATATATACTTTGCACCCATTGCTTGGTGTAAGATAGTAGTTGAAATATTTTTTTAGAAGAGGAGCAAAATGAAAAACTATAAAATAATTGTCCAATACGATGGAAGCAGATATAAAGGTTGGCAAAAGCTTAAAGATAGTAATCTCTCAATTCAGGGAAAGATTGAAACAGTGCTTTCGAAGATGGCCGAAGAAGAGATTCAAGTCATCGGTTGTGGCAGGACAGATGCTGGTACTCATGCTGAAAATTACGTGGCAAATTTTCATACAAATTCAAGAATGTCACCAAAATTAATATTAAATCATCTTTATGAATTTCTGCCCGAGGATATTGTTGTAAAATCAGTTGAAGAAGTACATGAAAGATTCCATGCGCAACACAATGCAAAATCAAAAACTTATGTATATAGCATCACAAAAGGGAAATTAAGAAATGTATTCAATAGGAAATATTCATATCATACAGAAGAGAAGCTTGATCTTACTCAAATGAGAAATGCGGCTGAGTATTTAGTTGGAACCCTCGATTTCCAAAGCTTTACCAGTTTGAATGAAGGCTCAAGATCCACAATAAGAACAATAAATTCCTTAGACATTATTGAAAATGGTATGGTAATTGAGATTGTAATAAATAGTGATGATTTTTTACTGCATATGGCAAGGTTGATCGTGGGAATTCTTTTAGAAGCTGGTAAAAACACAATAAAAGCCACAGACGTTCAAAAGATATTAAATGACAAAAAACACACGGAAGCTGTACCAATTGCTCAACCAAAGGGTCTTTGCTTAAGAAATGTAGAATATTGATTTCAACAATTGAATACATAAATGTTCATGA
>Ga0209430_1002646_pt1 | contig 11235 bp, 5 predicted proteins | sample BarGraIncub1133A_FD_184504 | JGI IMG/M metagenome (GOLD analysis project Ga0209430, IMG submission 184504) | Arctic peat soil microbial communities from Barrow, Alaska - Barrow Graham LP Incubations 11-33A (SPAdes) (version 2) | ecosystem: Environmental > Terrestrial > Soil > Wetlands > Peat... | reverse complement strand
AGGCGATGAAGATGTTGCGCGTGTTCAGCCGGTCGGTCAGGATGCTGAGGATCACCCCGGAGGCGATGTAGCCCAACTGGTAGACGGAGAGGATGGAGCCCGCCATGGTGTTGTTCATGCCCCATTCGTCCTTCAGGGTGGGAAGGACCGCCGAATAGTTGATGAACACCATCATGATGAAGAGCTGCGCCAGGCAGAGGGTGAGCAGCCAGCGGGTTTTATCGGACATGCGACGGTAACTCCGCGGCTTCTGGTTGTCGGATGGAAGGGTTAGAACCGGTATCCAAGGCTCATCGCCAGCAGATGTGCGTCGCTTTGGTACCTGCCGTTAGCCTTGCTGAAAGGAGGCGAAGGAAGGCTCGCATCGGCGTCGTTATTCTTGGTCCTCTCCTCGTAGAGTTGATACGCATAAGAGAGTGCTATTTTGAACCGCTGATAGCTCACTTCCGTGCCGACGCAGAATACATGCGTGGCCGCGTCGGGAATCGATGGGTCGAAGCTGCTGTCCGGGGCGGCGGAGTTGCCGTAGACGTATCCTCCCAACAGTGCCACCGTATCGTTCAAGCGGTACCTGGCTCCCAGGTTGAGGCCGAAGCTGTCCTTCCAGTCCCGGGGTGTTACTGAGCTGGAGCCGTTATCGAGAGCTATGGAAGGTTTGTCAAAGGAGGACCACCCCTCCCAGCGTAGTCCCGCCTCTACCGTCAGGGCATCGATTCCTTTATAGGAGACCGCAGCGGTAACCTGCTGAGGCAGGGTGATGTCCGTCTTGCCGCGACTGTTGAGCTGCCCGACGGGAATTACCGCGCTGGAGAATGTGGCGTCTCCCGTGACGTTGACCTTGACCGCGCTGCGGTATGACGCGCCCAGCGTGATATCCCGGGTCATGTCGTAGGCGATGCCGATGTTGAAGCCGACCCCTGTTCCGTCACCCTTGAATTTCTGCCCGATATCGATCCCGGGAGCTCCGGAAGGTACTTTTTTCTCCAAGGTAGCATCGAGAAATATGACGTCGACCCCGTACGCGATCGCGAGCGAGGGGGTGATCTGAAAGGAGAGCACCGGGTTTATATCGAAGGTCTGCAGCTGCGACTTGGTTGCCAAATATCTCCCCGCCCAGTCGCTGTTCCACTCCGTGCCGAGACCAAACGGGCTGAAAACGCCGAGCCCGGCGCTCAGTGTATCGTTGAACTTGTGGGTAAGGTAGATGGTGCTCGGGTAGAAGGCGTTGCTTTTGGAACTGGGGCTTTCTCCGGGAGTGGAGCTTTCGAACTCACGCGAGGAGAAGATGACGGTGGTCCCGAACTCGACCTGGGTGCCGTCCAGCCCGTTGATCAGGGCGGGGTTGTAGAAGACCGTGCTCGGGCTCTCCGAATGGGCGGTAACCGCGTTCCCCTGGCCGAGGGCGGCAGCCCCCTGGGTGAACACCGCGTAGCCCGCCGCGTGCAGGTTCGAGGATGCACCGTCACCGAGCAAGATCATTGGTGCCAACAGCGCCGAAATCAAGCCTTTCCTGTAATTCATGGTGCCTCCAGAAGAAATAACAACAGATAAAAATTCATTTTCAAAAACCAGCCATGGGCACCGCAGTTCGTATGCTAGCTACCTCGGTTCTTTCTGTGTGACGATCTATGCCATTTTCGGTTCCTTGCCAGTCTCGGTGACACTGAAAACAAACGGTGACGCGCCTGATCCTGGCAACGAGTGAGAGAAGAAACACGAATTTCATAGCACATTCGGTCCCTGCTGTAAAGGCTTGGGATCATCCTGTCTCAAGGTACCACTCCATCGGATCGCCTACTGTCATTAAACCAAAGACATCATTGCCTGATTTGGAAATATATGCTAAGTAACGGATCATGTCTGTAAATACAATCTAATGGAGCGCGAGACCATGGAGTCTTCCCATTATCTGATGGAAAATCCCGATGAATCTAGGCGTCTGGTTATGAAAACGGACAACGAGGTATTGGCTCGGCAGGCGGAGTGGGCCGGCATCGCCCCGGGGATGCGGGTCGTTGACATCGGCTGCGGTCCGGGAACGACGACGTGCATGCTCAACGAACTGGTGCAACCGGGGGGGAGCAGCCTGGGCATCGACCTGTCGGAACAGCGGGTCGCCTTTGCCAAGGAGCATTACGGCAGCGACTCTGTCGGCTTCGCGCAACGCGACCTGCTCCAGCCGCTCTCGGACCTGGGGGAGTTCGACTTCGCCTGGGTCAGATTCCTGCTGGAATACCACCGCTGCGACAGTTTCGATCTGGTCAGAAACGTCTCCAGCATCGTCAAGCCAGGCGGGACGCTCTGCCTGATCGACCTCGACTACAACTGTCTGAGCCATTTCGGTCATACGCCGCGCATGGAACGGGCCATAGCCGCCATCATGAAGAACGTCGAGGAAAAGGAAAACTTCGACCCCTATGTCGGGCGAAAGCTCTATTCGTTTCTCTATGACCTGGGCTATCAGGACATAGACGTGAAAATCGAAGCCCATCACCTGATCTATGGTGAGCTGAAGAAGAGCGACGACTTCAACTGGACCAAGAAGGTCGAGGTCGCCGCGCGCCACTACAGGTTTAACGAGTACCCGGGTGGGTATGATGAGTTTTTTGAGGAATTCAGGGGGTTTTTCGCCAGCCCGCGTCGTTTCACCTATTCGCCGATCATCTCCTGTCGCGGACGCAAGCCCCATCCCGCCTGATCACCGCTTGAACGGTGGCCCGTTGCAGGTCACTGCTCAACCGTTGTGACGTTTCGATTCGGTGGCTTCAAGGTAGGATTTGAAGTCGAAAGTTCTGGAGACGGGAGGCGCCGGCTGAGGTTGCATGACCGGAGGCGTCGGGGGAGGTTGCATGATAGGGGAGGGCAGACGCGCGGGGGGCGGCTGGGCGGCGACTATGCGGTTGCGCCCACCCGCCTTCGCCTGGTAAAGGGCGATGTCGGAGGCGTGCAGCAGGGCGGTGAAGGTGCGGCCGTCCTCGGGGTAGGAGGCGACGCCGAAACTTGCGGTCAACTTGCCGAGGGAACTGGTGACGGCGCAGGGGAACTTCTCGTTTTCGATCTCATACCTGATCCGCTCGGCGACCACCAATGCCTCCGTCTTCGAGGTCCCGGGGAGCAGTACGCAGAATTCCTCCCCTCCGTAGCGAGCCACGATGTCCATCTCGCGCAGCGATCCCTGGATGATCTGCGCCGTTTTTTTGAGCGCCCCGTCCCCTGCGATATGCCCGCAGACGTCGTTGTAGTTCTTGAAGAAATCAAGATCGATGAAAAGTATGGTCAGTTCCAGCTCCTGGCGGCTGCTCCGATTCAACTCCTCCTCGGTGCGACCCTTCAGGAAGCGCCGGTTGTAGAGTCCGGTCAGCGAGTCGGTCACCGAGAGCTGTTCGAACCGGTCCGACTCCTCCAGCACAAGGGTCCGCTCTATCATGAGCGAGGCGAGGTTGGCGCAGGAGGTCAAAAGCTCCAGGTCGGCATCGGTGAAGGGGGCGAGATTAGCCTTGTCCGAGAGGCAGACCACGCCGATGATCTTCTCCTTGAGCTTCAGGGGGATGCAGATCAGTGCCTTGGATTTGAAGCGGGGGCGGTTGGTCATGGCGACACGGCTGTCTTTTTCCACGTCGTTTACCAATAGCGGAAGGCCGGTTTGTGCCACCTTGCCGGCGATCCCCTTGCCGACCTTCATCGGCAGACACTGGGCGACATGCAGGGTCATCCCCTTGGTGAAGACGATGTGCATGGTCTCGCCGTCCTTGTCGATCAGCATGATCGACCCCTGGGAGGCGTCCAGCAGGTCGGCGGCGATTTCCAGTACGGTGCTGTAGAGTTCCTCCTTGCTCTCGACATGGAGCAGGGTATGGGTGAGCGACATGAGCCGCCCCGATAGGGAGCTCGACCGCGCCTGTTCCGCCTCCTTCAGTATCTGCGCCATCCTGGACGCCACCCCGCGGGTAAGCATCGAAACGAGCAGCAGGTCTGACGCGGTGAGATCGGTGTCGATCAGTGCGATGAAGCCGAGCCGGTCTGCCTGGTATTCCAGCGGGAAGCAGGTGGTCAGCGTCGCCTGCAGCGCGGGAAGAGCCCCCCTCATCTGGGCGTCGAACAGGACCGCCTTCTTCACCTTGTCACGGGAGAGGAAACAGCCGATTGCTTGAGCGGAGAGGGTGCCGAGGTCGTCGGGGAGACCCCAGATCCCGGAGACGGCGTACGAGGTGCCGCTTGCCTGGCGCAGGGCGATGGCGGTCCTCGGGAAGCCGATCAGCGCCCCGATGGTTTCCCAGCAGACCGCCACGGTTTCCGTTATGGTCCTTGACCGGTCCAACTGCTCCAGAAATCCTGCGACCTCAGCGAGCCGCGTATCGGTCTGGTCCGCAACAGTTATTTCACTGACGGGTGGGGGGGATGGTGGAATCCTGTCTATCTCCCCCACGACCTCCCGGAGGGCAATCTCCACCTCCTGAACGGTCGCGATGCAGAGAGATTCCATGTGGGAAAACAGCGAGAAGAGTTCCGCGCCTCCCAGCTGTGACAGGGCGGCGAGCTGCCAGAGGTCGATCGAGGTGTCCCTGACACCGTCTCCGACCAGGCAGAAATCGTAGCCGCTACGGGAGAAGGGGACCAGGAAACCGAAAAAAGCACCGCCGTAGCGGCAGACCGCCGGGGTCCCCGCGCTGAACCGGAGGTCCAGTTCCTTGACGAAAAAACGCCGCGCTAGCTCGTTTTTGAGAGGGTCCTGTATCCGCGAGCAGCAACAGCGAAAGGGAGCCGCACCGGCGACCTCGCCGCCGTGCCTGCGGTATAGCGTCAGGTTGTACGGGGCCAGGGAGGCGGAGTCCTTTAGGCCCGCCAACATCTCCTCAAGCCATATCATGTCGAGTTCTATGCCCATGGGTCGCTCGCTTCGGGAAACGGATTGGCGCTAGCGGCCAATCGTAAATAAAACACCATGGGTGTGGCCGTCGGTCGGTCCAGGTATATCCCAAGGGGGAAACTTGGCTCGGCCGGAGCCTGCTTGACGTTGATGGGTTGGGCGCGCACTGCGCGGCGCCACGGATTGAGCGCACTATAATCTAGTTGTTACGCTAATTTGGCGTTTTCGGCAAGACAAAGTTAAGCCCGTGAAACGTTTCGCGATTGCGCCATTTTTTTATTTCGACAGATGGCGTATTTATTCGAACAAAGTCGTTGATTTACCGTCGTGACAGCAGTAATATCGGGCCCTGCCAGACTTATCCGGAGTCCTCATGCCAATCGTCTCGCCCGACACCCCGCTGTATAACAGCCGAATCTTCGACTCCTACCTGAAGCTTCTGAAGAAGCGATACGCCCAGGTCGATATCCCCGAACTGCTGATACACGCGGGAATGACGGAGTTCGAGATCGCCGATCCCGGGCACTGGTTCACACAGAGACAGGCCGATCTTTTTCATGACAAACTGGTGCGGTCAAGCGGGAACCCCGGCATCTCCCGGGAGGCGGGACGTTACGCGGCGTCCCCCGATGCCCTCGGTTTCCTGCGCGAGTTCCTGCTCGGTCTTGCCGGACCCGAATACGCGCTCGCCATCGTCGGCAGGATCGCCGCCAATTTCAGCCGCTCGTCGGGCTACGCCTCGCGCCGGATCGGGCCCCGCGAACTGGAAGTGACCGTCAGCTTCGAGGAGGGGGTAACCGAAAGCCACTACCAGTGCGAAAACCGTATCGGCTTTTTCGAGGCGGTATTCCTGATGTTCGGCTACGATTTCCCGCAGATACGCCATGACGACTGCGTCTTCAAGGGTGCCAAGGTCTGCCGCTACCATATCCGCTGGGAACCTGCTCCCGCTTTTCGGCTGGTTTTGCTGCGGCGCTTGTCCTTTTTCCTGCTGCTTCCCATCGCCATTTTCGCCCTCTGTCTTGTCCCGAACACCCTTGCCGGCGCACTATTGCTCGGCGCCGTGCTGCTCCACCTGTTGCTGGTCGTCGGTATTCAGCGTGTCGAGCGTACCTCGTTGCTTGCCTCCATGGGGGGGCTGCGCGCCTCAAGCGAGATGCTTTTCGGCCGGATCAAGAGGAACTACGACTCCGCCCTGATGATCAACGAGATCGGGGAGGTCATCTCCAGCGGGACCGATCTGGACGATATCCTTTCCAGCGTGAACCAGGTGCTCGCGAAGAGGCTGGACTTCGGTCGCGGCGTCATACTGCTGGCCAACCGCGACCGGAGCGCTCTCGTCTTCAGGAGCTGTTTCGGCTTTACCCCGCTTGAGGAGGTGATCCTTGGGCGGATGGAGCACCCGATCGCCGGGACGGCGCCTCAAGGGGTGTTCGTCGACTGTTTTATCGGGCAAAAATCCCGCCTGGTGCACGATATGGCCGAGGTAAGGCCCGCCGTCCCGAGCTGCGCCTTCGCCTGTTTCACGGATCTTGGGGTGAAGTCGTTCATCTGCGCGCCGATCGTCTGCGAAGGGGAGTCCCTCGGCATCCTGGTGGTGGACGACCCGAAACGGGAGAGGGAACTGCTGCAGGATGATCTCAACCTGATCCGCGGTGTCGCCCCGGTCATTGGGGTCTCCATCAGGAACGCCATGCGGCTTGCCAACGAACGTGATCTCTCGGAGCAGCTCAGGAAGGCTTCCGAATTGCTGGAGGGGCGCGTGCGGGATAGGACGGCGGAATTATCCCGGGCCAACGAGGTGATGGAGTTCTTGTACGATTCGGTGTCCCATGATCTGCGGACCCCGCTTCGGGTCATCTACGGCTACGGCGAACTGCTGCTCGACGCCTATGGAGACCGCCTCGATGCCACTGCCAGGCAGTACCTCGGCAGCATGATCAGGGGGGGTGAGCAGATGGAGGAAACCTTGGACCGGATGCTTGATTTTTCCAAGGTCAGGCTGATGGAGATCAGGCTGCAACCGGTCGATCTGAGCCGGATGGCCCTGAACATCATGAACGATCTCAGGGTGACCGATCCCAGGCGTATGGTCACCCTGCAGATAGAGGCGGGCGTCGTCGTTACCGGAGACGAAGGGCTCTTGACGAGCATCATGGAAAACCTGCTCGGCAACGCCTGGAAGTACAGCGCGGCAAAGCCGTCCTGCACCATAACGTTCGGGGTGCGGGACGGTACCTTCTTCGTGAGCGACGACGGCGACGGGTTCGACATGGCGTATGCCGACAAGCTCTTCACGCCTTTTCAGAGGCTGCACGACAACAAGACCTTCGCCGGCCACGGCCTCGGGCTCTCCATGGTGCAGCACATGATAGAGCGCCTCGAGGGAAAGGTCTGGGGTGTCGGCGTGCCGGGGGAGGGCGCCACCTTCTATTTCACCGTTCCAGATCAGTCGCAGGGGGCAGGGAACTAGGGGCTAGGGAACGCTAGGGACCTTTGTTTTTATCGGCCCCAGTCCCTAGCCCTTGTTTATTTAACGCTCGCGCCGAACTCCACCCGGCTCCCGCTGGTCCCCTCCTTGGCGCTGGGCCGGAAGATGTCGACGGTCTTCTCGAAGAGACGCGCGGCGGGAAGCTTGCCGTTTTGCTGCAGGAAATCCCTGACCGTGCCGGCGCGCTCCCGCGCGATGGTCCGCAACTCGTTCTTCCCCACCACGGTATGGGTGATGATCAGCTTCTTCATTTCGGCGTCCGGCAGGCTTTTTGAAAAGCCGAGCGCGTTTTTCGGCTTGGGGAACTTCTCCCGGGCGTAGACCGCCTTCAGGTAGATCGGGTAATCCTGGGGGAGCAGTTCGGTCCCCTCCAGGGTCTGTCCCTCACGGCTCTTCCCTTGCTTCACCAGCGTCCGGAATTTTTCCCCTTTCAGCTTCTTCTCGAGCAGTTCGCTGCGGTACCCCTCGGCATCCCGGTCCCGGTCGACGAAGCCGGATATCTCCAGGTCCAGGGTGGGCCGGTCCAGCAGCGCCTTCGAGAGCTTCAGGAGCTTCTCCTCTTCCGCCTTGGAGAGCTGGGTGGAACCGGGAGCGAAGAGCACGGCGCTAAAGTCTTCTCCTCCCCCGAACAGGGAGCCGAGCAGGGCGAAGGGGGAGGTCGCCGCCTTCACCAGCAGGTTCTTCAGCATCTGCACAACCACCCCCCAGACGTCGAACTTCGGGTCATTGGTCAGTCCCGCCACCGGCAGGTCGAGATGGATTTCTCCCTTGCGATCCTTCAATAGCGCCACGGCGAGCCGGACCGGAAGTTTGGTGGCCTGATCGCTTTTCACCTGCTTGCCGAAGCTGAACTGGTCGATGAAGAGCTTGTTCGTTGAGGTGAGCACTTTCTTGTCGATCCGGTAGGTCAGGTCGAGGTTCAGTTTTCCCTTGTCCACGTTGTAGCCCAAGTAGGCGTTGGAGTAGGGGGTGAGAGGCGCAAGCTCGATGTCGGTAAAGGCGATCTTCAGGTCGAGGAAGAGGTCGCCCCGCAGGGGGTTGATCACCCCGGTTATGGAAAGCGGTGAGTGGTTTTCCAGGGTACCCTGCAGGTGAACGTCGGCGTTTTGGTTCGATTCGGATGAAAGCCCGCTGACCCTGCCGCCCAGATTGTAGAAGGTGGTGTCGAAGGGGTTCTTCAGGTGGCGGTCGGTGAGGGCGAGGGTTCCGCCCTGCATGGTGACCGAATCTATCCTGATCGCCTTCTGGGGACCGGGCGGGGCGCCGGCGGCGGCCGCGGCCGCTACGACCTCCCTGTTCGCGGCAACCGCGACCGGTGCCTGCTTTCCCGGGGCCGCTGTCTGGGCTGCCGGGGTCGGCGTCTCCTCCGTCCGCATCAGGTGCTGCAGGTTGAGGGTGCCGTCCTTCTGGACGATGACGCGCGAATAGAAGTTGCTGAGCGATACATTGCCGATGGCGAGGGTGAGCGGGCCGAGGGTGCCGTGCACCTTCTCCATCCGCAGGCTCTCCCACTTGAGCAGATCCTCCTCGAGTTCGGTATCCAGGCAGTAAAAGGATCGCACGCCGAGGGAACCATCGAAGCTTCCCCGGAATCCAGAGTCGGCCTTTTCCAGGTTGAGCGACAGCTTGGTGTCGAGGGTGCCGGCGGCGAGGAATACGGTGGTGTTCCCGGAGATATAGGTGTCGAAGTCCCGTAGCGGGATCCGTTGCAGCTCGAGATTCCCCTTGAGCCGAAACGGCGCGGGGTTGATGACCCCCTTGGCCGAGATGCGCCCCTTCTTGCCGTAGCCCGATGCCAGGGTGAACGGGATGGGACCCTGCCTGGGCCCCGCGATCCCGGCCAGGGAAAATTTAATCCGGGAAAGGGCGAAAGCGGGCGCTTCCTCCTTTTCCTTGTCGGTGAACCGTATCCCGAACTCGCTCCCGGCGACCCTGTCGATCCGATAGGAGAAGGGCGCGGACGCCGGTTGTCCCGCCTGGGCTGCGCGGCTCCCCTTGGCCTTGACGCCCGCCGCTGACGACGCCCTGCCGGGCCTCAGCAGGCGCTCGGGCGAGAATACGCCGTCCTTGTCGCGGCTCAGGACAAGATTCCCCCCTTTGAACTCCAGGCTACCGACGCCGGCCTTCTTCTGCTTCAGGTCGACCTTGATACCGTTTGCCAGCAGATGCTTGAAACGTATCCCCTCGCCTGGGCCGAACGGGGTGGCGAGGTTCTCCCCCTTGAGTGTGCTGTTTTCCAGGACGAGCCCCAACAGGGCGCTGTAGCTGATCTCAGAGGTGGCCCCGAGGGTCCCGGAGATGGGCGCCGTCAGTGTGTCCCTAAGGTACGGGTAATACTCCCCGAGGGGGATGCCGGCCAAGTCCAGGGTAGCCCTGAACTGCAGGGGATCGAGCATGAGGTCCCCCTTGAGCGCCAGGGTTTCGCTCCGCGCCGTGGCAAGCCCCAGGGTGAAGGGGGCCTTTTGCCCAGGGGAGGTGGAAAGCGACTCGAGTCCCAGGTTTATGTCGTTGATATCCGTCCTGAATCCACCCTTCGGCAAGCTGTCCGCGAGGTGGATCTTGCCGCCTTTCACGGTGAGCCTGTCCAGTTTCAGGTTGAGCGGGACGCCTGGTTTTGGCTGGCTGGGCGCCGGGGCTGCCCTGGTTCCCGAGGGGGCAGCCAGTTTCTGGAAATTCCAGATGCCGGCAGCGTCCCGGGCCGCGCTCACTTCCAGACCTTCGACCTCGAGCGAGGAGAGTTCCATGCGCCGGGAAAGGAGCGCCATGCTCCTGATCTTCAGCTCGCCCCTTTGCAGGGCCGCCAGCGGTGCGCCGCTTGGCTCGCTCAGCTTCACCCGGTCCAGATTGATGGAACCCGCCAGGGTGGTTTCTGGCCCGGACTTGGCGTCCACCCGGTAGCTTAGCTTAAGCGAACTGGTCATCCGGCCTGAGTCGACCCGCACCGGAAGGGGGACGGGAAGGTAGCCTAGGTAAAAGGGGAGGTCCAGCTGATGCGCCTTCAGGTCGATGGAGGCCTCGACAGACCGGGAGAGCGGTTTCAGTTGTCCCTCGAAGGCGATCGGCGCGCCGTTCACGACCGCGCTGAAATGCGGCGACACGTAGCGGTCCGCCAGGTAAGGGATGTTGCTGAAGAACGGCACCGACAGGGAGAGCCCGGTCACCCGGTGCCTCTTTTCCGTGGCAAGCGCCTTGTCCTGGAAATCGAGGGAGCCGTTGCTGATGGTGATGTTGTTCAGGGAGAACGGCAAGCCGCCCTCCTTATTCGGTTCCTTGGACTGCAGCAGGTCGGAGAAGTTGAAGCGGTTTGGCGCGCTTCTCACGATGTGCAGATAGGGAGCGGCGAGGTGAATTTTCGTGATGATGAGAGCGCGCTTGGGGAGCGAGAGCGGGGAGAGGGAGAGCCGCGCGGAGCTGAAGGCGAGAAAGGTGGCGCCTCCTCCCTTTTCCGAGAGCCGGAAGCCGGTGATGCCGGCGCTCAGGGTGAGCGGGTTCAGAGACAGCGAGGCGATCTCGGCCCGGCGTCCGGTGCTCTCGGCGATCTTTTGGATCGCCAACCGCTTTACCAGGGGAGGGAGCGCCAGGAAGCTTAAGGCGAGGAGCGCGCCAACGGCGAGTGATGAAATAAGGACGGATTTCCTGGACAGGCGCATGCTCTTTGGTACCTCGTTGTGATTGGGATGGCGCTTGCCGCGGCCGGGTAGGCGGACCTGTCTTGCGGCGCTAGCCGACCTCGGCGTACTCCCGCTCGCGGAACTCGACCCCCAGCTCGGCGGCGAGCGCCCTCACCCGGGCGACGTCCAGCCCCGGCAGGGCCACGGCAGTCGCCACCACCTGCGGAATGTGCCGCTTCGCCTCCCGGAGGAAGTCGCATACCCCG
>Ga0209430_1002645_pt1 | contig 11236 bp, 7 predicted proteins | sample BarGraIncub1133A_FD_184504 | JGI IMG/M metagenome (GOLD analysis project Ga0209430, IMG submission 184504) | Arctic peat soil microbial communities from Barrow, Alaska - Barrow Graham LP Incubations 11-33A (SPAdes) (version 2) | ecosystem: Environmental > Terrestrial > Soil > Wetlands > Peat... | reverse complement strand
GGAAAATAATTGGGATTGATAAAATTATCCATTGAATACACCTCTATAAATATAAATCTATATTTTAGATTATATTACAATATACTCATGATATCAAATAATGGGTTCTAAAAAGTATGGAAAGGACAATTAGAAACATGGTATAATAATAAAAAATAATATTTGTAATAAAATACTTATTAATATGAAAATTACATGTAAGGGGGAAAAATGAAAAAGCTAACTTCCAGATATAGGGTAGCGTTAATAGCAATTATAACATTTGGCATAGTATTTAGTTTTGGAGCAAAGATTCAGGCAAAAGATACTTCTAAGTTTGATGTGAAAATTGGTGTAGGATTTAATGATAATTATAAGATCGGATACTCTACACCTGTGACCTTAACGATCAAAGATAAATATAAAGATGTAAATGGAGAGGTGGAAATAAGAGTTCCAAGTTCACAAGGCAAATACATGAGTTATGTTAAGCCAATAAGTATGCAGAAGTCTTCTGAAAAAGTTATAACAATAAATGTACCAGTCGGGGCTAATCGGGCTAAGTATACCCTAGTAATTAATAATGGAAAAGATAAGGTTTATCAGGATAGCTTCGATATCGGCATGACTTCTAATAATATGACCGGGTTTATAGGAATCTTAAGTGACGATTCGAATAGTCTCTCTTACATAAATCAGTTGCCCTCACCCATGGGTGTATCCTTGCTTACAAAGGTTATAAAGCTAGATGAAAAGAATTTTCCTGAGGATATATTTACTTTAGGTGCTTTTGATGTATTAGTTATTAATGATTTTGATACTTCAAAACTTAGTAAAGCTCAGTATAAAATCTTGAAGCTATGGATCAATAACGGTGGAACCTTACTCCTTGGAACTGGGCAAAAAAACACTAAAACCCTTGGAATATTTAAGGATGACTTTATTCAGGGAAGTGTAAAGGATGTTAAAACTATCAACACTTCTATAATAAATAGCATGGGTACAAATGGAGATAATAAAAATGATACACAAATAGAGGTTTTATCCTTAGGAGTTAAAGATAGTACAGTGCTAATGGAGGATAAAAATGTAGTTTTAGTACAGAAGCTATCAAAAGGCAAGGGGGAAGTGGGCATATTAGCTTTTGACTTAAGCCAAGCTCCTTTTGTAAATTGGAGCAATAACTCTGCTTTTGCCCAAAAACTAATTGAAATCATTAATCCGAATATCATGAATAAAGTGAGCCTCTCCATGAATAATGGTCAGAATAATTCTTATCTGTATGGGGATATAGTGAATAAATTTTCAGAGCTTGCTACAGCTAAAACCTCAAGTTTCTATTTGATCTTATTTATATACATTTTAATAGTTGCACCACTAAATTATTTTCAACTTAAAAGATTAGATAAGAGGGAATATATGTGGATTTCCGTACCCGTCATAGCAATTATCTTCGGTATTTTAGTGTATGTATCTGGAAGCGGGACGAGATTAAGCAAAGTTACCACAAATATGGTTTCTGTATTAAATATAGATAAAAGCGGAAATACTTTTTCAGATACTTATGCAGGTATTTTAAATTCAAATAAAGCTAAGATAAAAATTGTAGGCAAAAATGGAGAAAAGATACTCCCTGTTTCCGACCCAAATAATATTTCATCGAGTGGACAAGCTACTGGTAATGATGTAATGGAAGCAAAAATATTTGCAACGGAAAATGGAGGATTAGAGTATAGAAATAGTAGCATATTACAGAATAAAATATTACAGATACAAGAGGATCCAATAAATATTGGCAAGCTTGAAGCGGATATTAGTATGAAGAATGGAGACTTAGTAGGTACTATAAAAAATTCCACAAACTTAGACTTTTATGACGTATATGTTATTACTCCAAGTACTTATTATATAATAACAGATTTAAAAAGTGGTAAGGTTGGTAACCTTGTAGCATTTGGTGGTGCTTCAAGCGGTGGGATACAGAATATGATCCAACAAGTATTCTACACAAATAACGGTAATTTATCAAATTTGAGTACAAAGTCCAGAAATGAAAACATAGATAAATACCAAGAAGGCAGCATAATGCAATTATTAATGGGAAACAATGGGGGCTTTATCGATAGTGTTACCCTGGTAGCTTTTTCAAAGACAGCTATTCATGCACCTCTCCTAATCAATGGTATTGAGGGTAAAAAGTATGAAAGAAATATAGTGGTAATGCCTTTAACATTAAGCTTTAAAAATGGAAGTACTATGGATTACCCACTAGGTTATGTTCCCTATGCTGTTACAAATACCTCCTCTCTTCAATATGATGGTATAAATAAAATGTTTTATGGTAATGGTTCTTCTGAGATAGCCTATAAATTAGATGAGAGTATGGCAGCTGAGGAAATTGAAATAAATACTACAAGCAATCAACAAAATAAATCCTCAGTTAAACCTGATTATTCTATTTACAATAATGATAATAGTACCTACGAAAAACTTCCTGAGGGAGTAATTAAGGGAGAAGTATTGAAAAAGTACTTATCAAAAGACAATCAGGTGAAAATTAAATTGGAAATTAAAGGCGATACATGTAGTGTGCCACAGATGTCTGCTAAAGGAGGGGTTAAGTAATGCTTAAGATTGAGAATCTTTGTAAGTGCTATGGGAAGTTCCAAGCGGTTAATGAACTTAATCTTCATATTCCTAAAGGTGAAATATTTGGCTTTGTAGGTCCGAATGGTGCAGGTAAAACTACTACCATGAGAATAATATGCGGATTACTGGAAGCCACCTCAGGCAAGGTGTTTGCAGATGGTATCGATGTTATAAATAAACCAAAAGAATTAAAAAGCAAGATAGGTTATATGCCAGATTTCTTTGGGGTTTACGATGATTTGAAGGTTATGGAGTATTTAGAGTTTTATGCCTCCATTTATAACATTAGGGGGCTTGAGCGAGAAAAGGTATGCAAAGATTTACTAGAGCTGGTAGATTTATCAGAAAAAAAAGATTTTTATGTAGATAGTCTGTCTAGAGGTATGAAGCAAAGATTATGTTTGGCAAGGAGCTTAGTTCACAATCCAGATCTACTTATTTTAGATGAACCTGCATCAGGTATGGATCCAAGGGCTAGACTAGAGATGAAAGAAATATTAAAGACTTTGAGATCTATGGGAAAAACTATATTAGTTAGCTCTCACATATTACCTGAGCTTGCAGAGCTGTGCACCTCTATCGGCATAATTGACAAGGGCCGAGTGATTATGAGTGGAACTGTTGAAGAGATAACGAAAAAGGTGTACCATACTCAAACAATCAGAATAAAGGTTATAGCTAAGGTTGAAGAGACAATACGGTTGTTACAAGAATACCCAGACGTGGATGGAGCAAATGTAACTAGTGAAAATACTGTAGAGGCTTCATTTAAGGGGGATGACATGTTTCTGAATTCCCTGCTTTTAAGATTGATTCAAAGTAATATTCCAGTAGTGGCTTTTAATCAATTAAGTGGAAATTTAGAAGATATTTTTATGATGGTTACAGCCACGGAGGAGATAAAATGAATAATATAGAAACAATAAAAAGTAGATTTAGAATAAATCCAGTATTGCAGAAGGAATTAAAGGTTAAGATGAGAGGCTGGAAGGCTGCTATTCTCATTGGAGTTTACAATTTAGTTTTAGCTCTTTTAACAATATTCATTTTAAAAATTACAATGAGTGATAATCCAGGTTCTGTAAACTCACAAAATATAACTGTTGTCTATGCCTTTATGGTAGCAGCTCAGTTTGGACTAATATCATTGATTGCGCCTGCTTTAACTGCTGGTGCTATATCCGGAGAAAGAGAAAAACAGACCTTAGATATACTGCTATCTACCACTCTTAGTCATTGGTCTATTATAACTGGAAAGTTATTTGCGTCCCTGAGTCAAATTATTATACTAATTGTTTCATCAATACCTGCATTTTCAATAATATTCCTTTATGGGGGTATTGGGGTGATTGAGCTCCTACAAGTGTTTTTATTTTATATAGTCGTAGCAATTACCTTGGGGAGTATAGGAATTTTCTTTTCAACCTTTATGAAGAAGAGTACGGCAGCTAATGTATTATCTTATGCTTTTGCTGTGTTTCTATATTTAGGAACAATTTTTATTACAATATTTTATGTGCAACTAGTTATTGCCCCTTCCCAGCTCACCGTTCCCTATACTAAAACTTTTTGGCTTATGAACTTCAATCCTGCCTTTGGATTAATATCTTTGGTAAGCAATCAATTTGGGCAGGGGGGATATCAAATATTTCCAGGAGTTTCATTAAATGCTGGAAAGGGTATAGCACTTTGGCAGATTAATGTAATTTTTGATATAGGAATGTCTGTGGTACTTCTTTGGCTAAGTGCCATGAAACTGAACCCTACTAAAAAGAAATGGTCAAATGCTTTTCGTAAGATAAGGAAGATATAGTGAAACAACTTAAAAACCAAAGGAGGTAGAATAATGGAGAATTCCTATAAAAAGATAAAAAGCATTCTTAGAAAAGTCCAAAGATGGCTTCTTTTAAAAGCAATTCTTCGAAATACTACTTTGGGTATATGTGTAGCTATTACCTTGGCAATATTTATAATATTGCTTTCTAGGATAATACCTATTTATAAGGTGTATGATATTTGCATTTATCTTGGAGGGATAGTTTTAGCATTGGCGATTGTATTGGCGATTGTATTACCGCTAAAGCTTAAAAACGTGGCAAAGTGCGTGGACACCTTGGGCCTTGCGGAGAGGATAACTACTGCACTAGAGCTAAAAGACAGGTCATCTATATATAAAGAGCCTTTAGTTCAGGACGCTGTAGTTAATTTGGGAAAATTAAATTATAAACAGAAAATACCTTTGCTACCAAACAAAAAAATTCTATTAGCGATTCTATTATTAACTATATTATTTTGTGGAGCAATGCTTCTACCTGACCCTTTAAAGGATAAGGCTCAGCAAATACATGATTTAAAGGTCTATAAAAATCAAGAGGAGAAGAAAGTAGTTAAAGCGCAAAAAGAAGTTAAAGAGGATAAGGCTTTAAATCTGGAGGAGAAAAAGGATTTATTAGCTAAGCTGGATGCTCTAAAAAAGGAAGTGAAGCTTGCAGAAAGTAACAAAGAGGTAGATAAAGCAATAGAGAAGACTGCTAAAAAGCTAGAGCAAGCTATAGATCAAACACTACCAGAGGATGTAAAAAAACTAAGTGAAACCTTATCTGAAGCCCAGGAGACAAAAAAGCTTGGAGAAGCTATTAAGTCTGGTCAAATGGAAGACATACAAAAGCAATTAGAGGGGATGAAAAGCAGCGCTAAATCCATGGATCCAGCAGCTAAGAAAAGTTTAGAGGATACATTGTCAAAGGCTTCTAGCGCTATGAATTCTGGAGATCTTAAGGATAGTATCGACGAGTTAAATAGCGCTTTAAGCAGTGGAGATGATAATGCAATAACAAAAAGTGTAGATAGTGTAAAGGGTGCTGTTAAAAGTGGTCTATCAACCCAAGGTAAGAATAAAGCCTTGGCTCAGGCTCAAAGTAATTTACAGGAAGGGCAAAATCCAAGCGGACAGGCGCAAGGTACTGGCCAAGGAGAAGGTCAAGGTACTGGTCAAGGCCAGGGCACTGGTCAAGGCCAGGGTTCGGGTAGTGGTGCTGGACAAGGAACAGGCCAGGGTCAAGGCCCTGGTGGAAGTGGAGCAGGTAATGGAAGTGGGAGCGGTGACTCAGGGGTTACTCCTTATTCCAGTGGAGGAATCGCAAACAAAGCGGCCACACCCGGACAGGAAAAGGAATATGAGAAAGTTTTCACTCCGAGCAGCCTTGGAGGACAAGGACAGACCTCCCAATTAACAGGTAAGAATAATGGAAACTCAGGAAGTAGTGAAAGTTCCATAAGTGATGATGCGAACGCTACTTTAGGACAGCTTACTCCTTACAATCAAGTAGTAGGTGACTATAGTGAAAAAGCTATGGAGAACATGAACAACGCTGGAATACCAAGTGGTATGGAGGATATTGTAAAAGGCTATTTCACTTCACTAAACGATTAATAAGGGGGTATTTAAATGGATGAGAAAGAAATAAAAATTATTGTAGATAAGATAAAAGCAGTAGAAAGTGAAGTTTCTAAGGCAATCATAGGTCAGAGAGATGTAATAAGACAAGTGCTTATAGCTGTATTTACAGGAGGTAATGTTCTACTTGAAGGAGCACCAGGTCTTGGAAAAACACAGCTAGTAAAAACCTTATCAAAGGTTATGAATTTATCCTTTTCAAGAATACAATTTACTCCCGATCTTATGCCGGCAGATGTGGTGGGTACTAATATAATTATGAAGGATGAAAAAGGAAATAGTAGATTTGAGTTTCAATATGGACCAATTTTTGCAAATTTAGTCCTAGCGGATGAGATAAATCGTGCAACTCCAAAAACCCAGTCTGCGCTGCTTGAGGCAATGCAGGAGCATACAGTGACTGTAGGCAATAATACCTATAAGCTGTCAGAACCTTTTATGGTACTCGCAACTCAAAATCCTTTAGAAAATGAAGGCACTTATCCTCTTCCAGAGGCTCAGCTAGATAGATTCCTCTTTAAGCTTATGGTTCCCTATCCAAATTTACAAGAATTAAAGGGGATTATTGGGGTAACGGTAAATAGTGAACCAATAGAGCTTAATAAGGTTATTGATAGAAGCAAAATTTTAGAAATAAGAGACGTATTAAAAAAGGTTCCAATGTCAAAAGCAGTGGAAGAATATGCATTAAAGATAGTATTAGCCACACATGGAGACTATGAGAAAGCACCTGAGCTAACTAAAAAGTACATAAGATATGGAGCAAGCCCAAGAGCTGCTCAAACTATTATATCCACTGCAAAGGTTCGTGCAGTAATGGAAGGAAGATATAATGTAGCTTTTGAGGATATTAAGTATGTAGCTCACGCTGCCCTTCGACATAGGTTTTTTATGAATTTTGATGCAGTAGCAGATGGAATAACCGCTGAGGAAATTATAGATCAAATACTTATAAGTCAGTTAGATAAAGTTTAAGGTAGTGAGGATATGAAAGAAAAAGTATTTGATGGACAATTTTATAGGAAACTGGAAAGTATAGCAATAAAAGCACGTATGACTATGACAGATGGAGCGGCAGGTGGTAGAAAGTCTAAAGCAAAGGGAAACTCTGTAGAGTTTTCGGATTTCAGGGAATATACTCCTGGGGATGATTTTAGACGAATAGATTGGAATGCCTTTGGTAGGTTTGATAAATTATATTTAAAGGTTTTTATGGAGGAAAGGGAAGCGCTCACTAATATATTTGTGGACTGTAGTAGGTCAATGGATTTTGGAGAGGAAAACAAGGGGGCTATGGCCCTTAGAATAAGTGCAATATTAACTTATTTAGCTCTTAACAATTTGGATAGAGTATGCTTAAACAAGGTTCAAGGTGATACATTATCTTGCTCTTCCTTATATATGGGTAAGAGTTCTTTTCCAAGAGCTTTGCAATTTCTAGAGAGCAGTGACTTTAAAGGAAGTACAAATCTAGCAGCTACAATAAAGAGAAAAGAGCTTAAAACTAGAGGTATAGCAATAGTTATATCGGATTTTTTTACTATAGGCTCCTCAATTGATATGATAAAATACCTGTCCTATAAAAAGCAGCAAATTATACTCATACAAGTGTTAAATGAAGAAGAAGTGAATCCTGTTATAGGAGGTCAGGTACGTCTTATCGATAGTGAGACAAGAGAGGAAGTTAATTTAACCATAACTCCTAAGCTACTTAAAGCCTATCATAATAAATTAAAGAGTTTACAACTGGGAGTTTCAGAGGGGGTTAAGAAATATGGTGGGAGATTTCTTCAAATTAGCACTTCTGAGGCTTTAGATAAAATAGTATTCGAATATTTTGCTAAGGAGGGTATTATATGAGACTGTTCGCTCCTAGCGGCTTATGGTTTTTATCTCTAATCCCTATATTAATTTTAATGTACATATTAAAGCAAAGGTTTGAGGAAAGAGAAGTACCCAGCCTATATTTGTGGCATCAAGTATTAATGGATACGGAGGCTACAAGCCCTTTTCAAAAGCTTAAAAGAAATATATTGTTTCTTTTGCAACTTCTCATATTGCTGCTTTGTATATTTGCTCTTTCAAACCCCTTTATTTTCAATCAAAGTAATAATTATGAGAATGTGATAATGGTTATTGACAGCTCTGGTAGCATGAGCTCCAAAGGAAACAAAGACACTAAGCTAGAAGAAGCTAAGCTAAAAGCCCAGGAGAGAATTAATTCCCTTTCCTCTGGAAGTAAGATAACCTTAATATCTTCCTCAAGAAATAGCACTGTGGAAATTAGTGCCTCTTCTGATAAAAGAGAGGTCTTAAATAAGTTAAAAGCAATTGAAGTGACTAATAGTGCAGGTAATATTGATGACACATATTCTTTGGTTAAAGCAATAAGTAAACAGTATAAAAGCTATACAGTGCTTTATTTTAGCGATAGAGGAGTGGACCTTAAGGACTTAAATGGTGAAGTTATTTATATGGGACCTCAGAGAAATAATGTTAGCTTAGATTATATTGCCCAGTCACTAGGAGATAAGGGACTGAGAGTTATGCTTCGGGTAACCAATCATAGCAGTGAAAATACTGATGCAGAAATAAGCTTATATGGGGAAGAAAAGCTTATTGAAGTAAAAAATGAAGCTATAAAAAGCAAGGAAACCAAAACTATATATTTTGAGAATGTACCTGAGGATGTTAAATATATTTATGGAGAGCTAACGCAAAAAGATGGACTTGAGGAAGATAATAAAATATATTCCATTGTTAAACAAAAGAATGCAAAGAAGATATTACTTTCTACGGATAAAAACGTATTTTTGGAAAAGGCGCTAGCTGCTTTAAAGGATGTAGAATTATACAAGGCTTTGCCTAGCGAGAAGATTAATGAAGAGTTTGACTTGTATATATACGATGGAGAATTTAAAGGGCAACTACCTAAAACCGGAAATATATTATTTATAAATCCAAAGCAAAATAACACTTTTTTTAATGTTGGAGGAGAGCTTCAAGGTGGAAAGGCAATTGTAGTAACTAATGCTACTACAAAATACATGAGTAGCAGTGATTTTGTTATATCAAAAATAACAGATATTACTACCCCTTATTGGGCAAGTGCACTACTTAAGGTAGGAGATAAAAATGTTTCCTTTATTGGAGAACAAAAGGGGCAAAGAGTGGGTGTTTTAGGCTTTGATTTACATAATACAGATTTCCCTTTAACCTCGGAGTTTCCAATTTTTATAAATAATTTAGTATCTTATCTAGTAGATAGAGATGCTTCCTCCTCTACTATGTATAACTGTGGGGATAGTATAGATATCGCCCCATTACCTGAGGCGGAAAAGATATTTATAACAGGACCAGATGAAAAAAAGATAGAGCTTAGTTCAACATATCCAGTTCAGCCATACGATAAAAGTTATAATCCTGGCATATATAATATAACTCAAAAGATCGGCGAAATTACTGTAGAGAAAATAGTTGCTGTTAATTTCCCAGTGTCTGAGAGTAATATTAACCTTGCACCACAAGCAAATAGCAAAGTCATCACTAATATAAGTAGCAAGGGCGGGATCAATGTTATGAATTACTTATTAGCGCTTGCCTTGTTGGTGCTTATTTGTGAATGGATAGTATACCTAAAAAGCTAAAAAAGTATATAAGGGAGGAGGAGGAAGGTTATGGGACTAAACTTTACAAGGCCCTATTTATTAATATTAATACCAATTTTATTAGCGGGAATTATTTATTCTTCAAAATGGCTTAAAAGATTACCTAAAAACAAGAAAAGATGGATTGTAATACTTCGAAGTATAATACTCAGTCTACTTATCTTAGCGCTTTGTGGAACAAGTTTAACTTGGGAATTAGACAAAGTAACCACCCTATTCCTTGTTGATGCGTCCGATTCCACCCGTGCCAGTAGAGCAGATCTTGAGGAGTTTGTTAAAGAGGCTTATAAGCTTAAAGGGCCTAAGGACAAGTTGGGGGTTATATCCTTTGGGGATAACGCACAGGTGGAAAACTTTATAAGTAGTGATACCAGCGCTAGTTTTAGTAATATTGAGGGGAAAATAAATGGTAACTATACAAATATAGAAAATGCATTAACTACTGCTTTGTCGCTTTTTCCTAGTAATAGTAATAAACGAATCGTTTTAATTTCCGATGGAGAAGAAAATGTAGGTTCCTCAAGTAAAATCGCCTTATCCCTTAAGGAGCAAGGTATAGATTTTAAATTTAAAAAGGTAGAAAAAAACACGGGAGAAGAAGTTAGTGTAGATAAAGTAGATGTACCTGAAAGCCTTATTCTAGGAGAAGATTTTAATGTAGTAGTTACAATAAATAGTACCATAGCAGAGAGTGCAAGCATATCACTTTTTAGTGGTACCAGTAAAGTATCTGAGGAAAAAGTTCAGCTTGAAAAGGGTAGTAATAAATTTGTATTTAAAGATAAAGCAGTAGCTGGAGGCTTTAAAAGCTACAAAGTATTAGTTACCCCAGAGAAAGATTATGAAGTTAAAAATAATGAAGCTTCCGCTTATACAAACGTAGTGGCAAAGCCTAAGGTACTTGTAATCCAAGATACTAAGGGTGAAGCTGCAGAACTTGTTAAAATGCTAACGGCCTCTTCAGTTGATTTTACTTTAGTTGATGCAAAGTCAGCCCCCAGCACTATCCAGGATATGAATGTATATAAATCTATTATCACTTGTAATGTTCTTGCTGATAACCTTAATGATGGTTTCAAAAATTCCTTAGAAAGCTATGTTAAGGATTTCGGAGGTGGATTTATTGCTACTGGTGGAGATAATTCTTTTGCACTGGGGGGATATGCCAAGACCTCTCTTGAAAAAGTACTTCCTGTCTATATGGATATGAGAGGTAAAAAGGAAACACCCAAAATGGCTATGATACTTATCATAGATAAATCCGGTAGCATGTCCGAAGGTGTAGCAGGCATAAGCAAAGTTGACATGGCAAAGGAAGCGGCTATAAGAAGCTTAGAATCTCTTAGAGTAGGCAAAGATGAGATAGGAGTAATGGCCTTTGATGGTGCCTATAGCTGGGTGGTTAAAAAACAGCTTATTAATGATACTGATGCAATAAAAGATGAGATTGGAACTATAAGAGCAGATGGGGGTACAACTATTC
>Ga0209430_1002640_pt1 | contig 11251 bp, 8 predicted proteins | sample BarGraIncub1133A_FD_184504 | JGI IMG/M metagenome (GOLD analysis project Ga0209430, IMG submission 184504) | Arctic peat soil microbial communities from Barrow, Alaska - Barrow Graham LP Incubations 11-33A (SPAdes) (version 2) | ecosystem: Environmental > Terrestrial > Soil > Wetlands > Peat... | reverse complement strand
CCCAGCGGTGACCGAATAGAGCAGCATCATGGCAATCACGAGCGACAGCATGGTTAGCATAAGCGCCGTCACCAGCGCCGCCCCGTCAGTACTGCGAAGAATACGCATCCTTGCCCCCGTTTCAATCGAGGTTATTTGGTTGCACCGCGATCGTGTAGAGCTTCCAGCGGTAATGTTGCCAATCGTCACCAAACGTGGAGATCAGCTCTGACTGTTTCCATGCCCGGCCAAAGGCTCCGCTGCCCACCACCAAAGCCCGACTGGGATCCGTCACCGGGTAGCTGTATCCGGGGTCCTTTTCCCCTGCTGAGCCAGTATGTATAAGCGGACCTCCTTCACATGTTCCCGTATCTGACGCGCGGCGTCGTCCGGAAAATCGATATCGGTGGCAACCCCGTCCCCGTTCAAGAAGACCACTTGAAAATCCGCCACGCAGTCGAGGATCGGAAAGGACTTCAAATTTCCCTTCTGACTGACTTGTCCCCTGTAAAGCATGCCTGTGCCGTGCGCGCAGATCGTGGAGCTTGCATCGGAGCGGCCGAGGTAGTAATCAGCCCTGTTGAAGGGAAAGGTGATCTTGTCTTCGCTTCCCTCCGGTGAAGGTGCCAGTCCGTAGACAAGGTAGCTGTCCTGCCTGCTTTTCGGGCGAAAAGCCTCCGGCAGGGTGTAGTCGAGGCCGAGTGAAAAGCTGCCGCCGTCAACTACCAGATCCCGTACCGGCACGCCGTCCCTGATGCCGCTGTTAACTACGATCACCCTCTCGCCGTTTTTCGGATCAAGCTCCAGCTCGGATTTAGAAGGTTTTATGATCGCCTTTGTCGAGCTGTAGTTTAGGTAACTCCAACGACGGGAACTGCGTGTCATACCGAGTGCCGTCCCCTTCAGGACCAGATAATCGGAATGGTTAAGGCCTTTATCCTTCGCCAGGACAAACGCCCTGGGAGGCCGGTCGGGGGCATCGTTGAACAATGAGGGGTTGGTGTCGGCATTTCCATCAATGACATGGTCATCCGCTTCGGAGTAGCCGACACCTCCCAGGGACCAGGGAAGGCCGAACCCAGCAGACCCGAGGTCGATGCGCAAGACCTCAAGCTCGATCAACCCGCCGATATCGGTCTCCTCGGATTTCACAATTTGACCGGAACTCGATACAACCCTGCTGAACGAAATCGAGAGGAGGATCATCACGATCGAAAAAATAGCCACAACAACTAGCAACTCCGCGAGGGTATACCCCGCATCTCGCGCCCTCATTTGCGCCGCACAGAATGACCCGTCAGGTACCAAAGAGCGCGGATAAGGCTTGACGCGTGTCTCTAATGAGGCTTCACTCTCAGCTACGGTCCAGTCAGACTTTAGCACGGCGGCATACCTCCCTCAGGGCAACTCTCTTCGCCCGCAAACACCAGCTGACTGGCTCACCTATAAGTTCGCCAAGGGCCGGATGCGAGCCTGTCCTTAAAACACACCTGGGCCGCATTCACCTGCTTCTCATGCTGTAGATCACATGCGCCGAGCTAACGCGCTTGAAACTCCAACCAACAGCAACTTTGAGCCTCTTGGAATCGCTACCAGTTAATTGACACTGCCTGGTAACCGAAAAATTTTTAGTCGCGCCGGTAACCACCCTCGTTACGGTCGAAACGGACCTGGTCGCGGTGATGTTATCGAACTCACGCAATCTGAATTTGCTCATCTGTTCTTCCCCGACCAGCACGGCTTCCTCCCGCAACCTGTTCCGGGAATTATGCTCGTAGGCGACATTCACCGACTGCAAGAGACCGAGCAGGCCGACCATCAAGACGAGCATGGCCATCAGCACCTCGACGAGGGTGAAACCCGCGCTATCGTAAGATGATGTTTTCACCTTTGCAGACCCCTCCCTGATCCTTCTTGCCGATGCTCACCCTGATGTTGGCGATCACCACGCTGTCCACGGAGCCGGTAAGGTCGCTGCCGTCAATGCAGATCGTTCCCAGATCGGCGGTCATCCCCTTCTCATCGAAATCCACGTTGACATCATTGCCGTTCCATTTGATCGGGAATTCCAGCGTCCGCATGGTTACCGGCGCAACTCCGGAGTCGCTGTCAAGCATTGACGAGTAGACCTCGAAGCGCTCGCGGTAGAACTTCATCCTCGTCTCCCTTCTCTGGTAAAGTGAACTGGATCTTGCGTGCAACAGCTCTCCGTAGATCATCCTCGTCTGCGCCTCCGTCCGGTAGCGCCTGGCATACTCCCCGAAACTGAGCGTGCCAATGGCGGTAAGGATTGAGATGATGCCGATTACCACGATGATCTCGACCAAAGAAAAACCGCGCGCCTGCATATTAAGTTCTCCCTTGGACGCACGATCCTTGTCTGCCATTAGGCCGCCGTCCGGGCCTACCTGCCGATCGCCGGCACCGAGTGTCGGTAAAAATTACAATTTTCCAAGCTTAGCACTCTCACTGGAAATAAATAGGGCATGATGAAATTTCCGTCCGATGCGGCGTTTTGCCAAGAAGTCGGGTCATTGCAAGCCTCAACCGCTGCGGTTGCTTCGGTCTATAGCCTTGCAAGTCATTTTTTTGAGGTTGCGCGTGGCGGGTCTTGGGGCGGACAGCGAGGTGGCCAAAGTCGGATGACTGACGTGGGGATGGACAGGATTAGTGAGTGGGTTGTGAGGGTAAATTTGGGAACGGGTGGAGCGTTGAGGGGGATGCGGGACTAGCGGTCCGGCATTTTTTGAAGCCTTAAACCCAGAAGCCGCCGCGCGCCCTGTTTCAGCCTCGCCGTTTGTCCAGCGAAAACATCGCGTTGGAAAATGGGGCGCAAGGCGTCAAGCAAAGCCCGCCTATTTGAGCACGTTCTTTTGATCAAAAGACTCAATATCCGTCATGCCGTCTTTCGCCTTGTCGGCGCGCAGGGAGCGGAAGACAAACAAGGAGGCAACCACCGCCAGGATGAGACAAAAGGTGATCACCTTGGCAGGGGTAAAAATGGTTTTAAAAAGTTGCTCGCTGGCGGTAAAGATGTGGGTTTTGCAGATCGGACAGGTCTTGAGGCCCTTGGGAATAGTGCCGTTGCAGCGGTGGCAGAGCACGGTGCCTTTGTTATCAACGATGGCCCTGTGTACCGGTCTTGTTGCCCTTTTCTCACTGGCCGCGGCTTCGCCGCTTTTTTTCAGGTGATCTTTTTCCATGGCATGATAGGTGATGGAACTCCGGATCTTGTCGTACATCTCGGTTACCAGTTCCAGGTTCCGTTTGGCGTCCTCCCTGGCGCCGAGATCCGGTGAGATCAGTTTCTTCTTGTACTCCTCGACCAAGCCATGGAACCTCTGCTCGATCTCAACCGGAGAAGCATCAAGTGGCACCCCCATCGACTGGTAACAAAGCGCTATGTCGGTGAGTTCATTGTCATGCAGTTCTGTGCTCATATCCCAGGGACCTCCCCGTCGTTAACGATAGACTGCTACACCAGTGGCTCATGAAGTTCGGCGATAAAATCCCGAAGCAGGTTCATTGGAATATCATCAATAGGCATAAAGGACGGAAAGTTTTGACCTCTCGCGTGGATTAGATGCCCTCTCACCCTGGATTTCCAGACGGTAGTAGGCGGGTTTACGCTCCACGGCGATGGGAGCTGCGACGCTTGCCACGCCACCTCCGGTATCCAATCCTTCGATTGCGCCCGAATCGGAATTAGTGCACTTCTGTCCCAGTGACGGGTCGCCGCCGCAGCGCGTATCGGTGATTTTCGCATATACCTTGAACCCGGCGTCATCGTTTCTCGCCTTGAGGGTGAAGGTCATGTCAGGCAACAGGGTCGGCACCGCGGATTTGCTGTCCGCGACGCAGAGACCGGTATCATTCCAATGGGCGGTGCTTTTCTGGTTTTTTTGGGCGAAACAATTGGAGTTCGGTATTGTCATGTTCACGGTGGGAAAGTTGAGGGCAACTGCCGCGATTGAGGACGCCGAAGTATGATTTTGGAAAATCGTGGGAAGAATGTCTTTCGTCAGCAAATCAGCCGCACCATAACTGGCTTCCAGCGCGGTTTTATAGCTTTTGTTGGCGGCCGATATCTTGGTCCCCTGGGTCAGCATATACATCGTGGTCAAAATAATGCCCAAAGCCATGAGTGTAAACATCAATGCGGTTATCAGCGCGATTCCTTTTTCATTTTTTAGTAGTGGCATGAACAGTCACCAGTCCTTTGGATTCCGGGTCTTAATTGTTGATGTTTTTTGGAGTAACAACAATATTGAAAACTTTCCAGCGGTAGTTTTTCCAGCCAGTCCCTATCCCGTCCAGCGCCGACAGGTCGTACGCTCTTCCGTGCCCGAATCCGCCGACCTGGACCGTACTGAAAGGATAGGTATAGGAAGAGTCCTTCCGGCCTTCCTGTGCCAAGATAGAGATGCGTATTTCCTTAAGTTGATCCCTGATGGTTTGCGCGCTCATATTGGAGAGAAAATTCTCATCCACGTGCAGGTCTACCCCGCCGTCCCCATTGGTATCAAGCGAATAGACGACCTGCATGTCGGCCACGCATTCGAGGAGTGGATACTGGCTATCGGTAACCAAGCCATCGGCGTGGCTCAAGTTCGCTTTATATAGAATTCCTGTGCCGGGCGCGCAGCGTGAGGGGATATTCGTGGGGCGCTTGATGTAAAAATCCATCCTGTTATAGGGAACCCTGAGGGCGCCCGGGTCTGAACCATCCTTATTGGAGTTGACGCCATAAAGGACATAGATATCGGAGGTCTTAGCCTGATAATCACCCAGCGGCGTGAAGTCGGCGGGATACGAATAAGAGAAGTCAGTGTTGCTGACATAAACTAGTTCGCGGTAGGGTTTCTTTTCCTCGGTTATCGATTTCAGAGTAACGAGTCGGTCGTTCAGCACAAAATTATCGGACGTGGTGTCCCATGCCTTGATCCTGCTGCTCGCGTCCAACCCCTCAAGATAACTCCATTTCTTGGCGGCCTTGTTCATCCCCACGGAACTGGATTTGATCACGAGGTAATCCCTTCCGTTCTCCCAGGCGCCCGCTCCCGTGGCGGCGGCGCTCTGAATTGCCCTGGGCGCCTTTTTCGGGTCCCCGCTTAGGGTATTGTTTTTATCGTTGAACGCTTTCGGATCAATGCCGTTTGCCAATTGATTCGCCGGAACCTGGCTTTCCTCGAAGTCGAAAACAAAGCAGGTGGAAGAAGGCGCGGGCCAGGGCAATCCGTAACCGGCGGATTCAAGGTCGGAGCGCATGATTTCCAGGCCCACGATTCCCTGGATATTACTGTCGGACGATGTGGTCTGCTGGGATGTCACCTTGGCGATTTTCTCAAATGCCCCCGCGCTGATCATGATTACCACCACGAATATTCCCATGACCACCATGAGTTCAACCAGGGTAAAGCCGGCATTGCTGCCGAGCCTGGCGAATGATCGATAATTTGGACGTCTGAGCGTCATTACTGAACTCCCCTGACAGTGACTATGGAATGGGTGGCGGAATAGTTCTTATAGGCCCAGCGCACGTCAACCACGTATTGCTTGGACGACCCCACGGCGGTAACCGTTCTTCTGACGCTGTACCTGCGATTCATCGAGCGCATCCGGCTTGGCACCGTGGTGTATAGGTTGAAGGTGGTGCCGAACGACTGGGTTCTCATGTCGCTCATGACATCCTCGGCCACCCGTACCACCTCGTCCCGCTGCTGATTTTTCAGGTTGTATTCAATGGCAAGATTCACGGACTGCAGTAGTGCAAGCAATCCCACCAGTATGATAGAAAAGGCGACCATCACCTCAACCAGAGTGAATCCGGTACTATTTCGCAACGACATTGGCATCCGCACAGGTCGCTCCTTCTCCCAATTTACCAATACGTATACTGGTCGTGGATATTACAACACTGTCAACAGGCGATGTATTCGAATCAGCGGTGCAAATCGTCTTAATATCGTCCGTCATCCCACTGGTATCAAAGGTGATATCGGTGCTGGTAGGATTCCAGCCAACGGGATTCTTAAGGATCTTCGTTTGCAATGGAGCGACCGTCATATCCTCCGAAGCGTAGAGGGAATAGCTCGCGGCGGCCAGCCTGAGAGATCGAGGGGTCTTCTCGAAAAGCGCCTTGCTCCGCATTTCGACCACGTCCGCGTAAAATTCCCTGGTCTGTCTCTCCACGGCTGACTTCCGTTGATACTGATTGAACTGGAATGTCCCGATACTCATCAAAATCGCCATAATCGCTATGGTGACAACTATTTCTATGAGAGTGAAACCGCGCTTGTTCATGGCTATCTTTCCTGAATGTGCAGCATCTTCTTCAACGGCGGGTTCATGAACGACGGTATGGACGATGGCGGATCGGTCGGGGGCTTGCCGACCATGGGCGGACTCGGCTGATTGGGACCGGGTGGCAGGGGCGGCGGGGTATCAATCGGCGCTGGAGGTGCGGGCGGAACTATTAATATCCCGCTGGAGTCCGTGCAGGCGAAAATGTTTTTCACGTCCTGCTGCTCAAAGCTCCCGGTGGACATCTGGATCATGACCTTGGTATCGCCCAGGGACGCGCAGGTCGGCTGGCAGCCCGTGTCGTACTTGATGGCGTACATGAAGGAGGTGCCGCCGAATTTGCAGACGTCCGTGGTCGGCATGAAGGTCGTGTAGAGCACCATGCCGCTACTAAACGGCACCGCGTCGGTAATGACGCGTTCCGCGCCCATGAAGGTGTCCGTGTCCTGAGCCCTCAGGGTGAAATACCACCCCTTCTTGCCGGACATGTCGCTGCAGGAGCTGGTGTTTTCGGCCAGGTCGGACAGGGCCAGCACCCTCCCCTTCCCCGTGGTCTCGGGATCGGAGCCGGCGGCGGCCGTGGTATTGCAATCCTTGTCTATGGCGTTGTTCGAGGTGTAGCACCTGTCCTGCACTCCCATGATGTGGCGCAGGTTGCTGGAGTCGTCGTCCGTATAGGAATAGCGCCCGGTGCCGAAATAGAGCCATAGTTTCTTGCTGTTTCTGTCCTGCAGCCTGTTGATCCCGGTGGTGACCGGGCCGATTCCCGAGATCACCGGGCTGGCGGTCCAGTTGGCCGGCGAGGTATCCTCCCTGGTGAGAATCCTGATCACCCCGCCGTCGCTCCAGGTGGTGGTCGCGGTGACGGGATCGCTGTTTGCCTTGGTGTAACCGATGTACAGGGCGTCATCCTGATAGTTGCCGTCCAGGGTCTTTTTCCAACGGTCGGCATCGATCACCGCGGGGATGAGACTGCCGGCAAAGGCATTCTTGATGCCGGTATCGATCACCCAGTAGCTGGTGTTGAGTACCAGCGGAGCGCTGGCGCCCAGGTCGATAACGAAAATTTTCAGGTTCTGGTTGGACTTTGCCAGGAACCGGTGGTTGACCGTATCGATCGGACCTGTCGGTCCCGAGGCGACGACGGCGAACCATTTGCCGTTTTTGGAACGGTCCGGGACATGGGTGACGGGATCCTTGGCGCTGATCCGCACGATCGCCGCGCCGGAAGTGGCATAACCGAGCTCGGGGTGGGAAAACTCCCACTTAAGGGTGGGCTGGTTGACCAGCGCGCCGGTCGAGGCGTCGAAATACTGGCCCGTTATATCCAGGGCAAAATAGGACGAATACCCCAGGCCGGTACTGTTGCTGGCGTCCGCCGGGTCGTAAATCGGCGTTTTCACGCAGGTTCCGTCAGCGCCATCGACACAGCTGCCCGCCGCTTTCAGCGAGGAGGCTCCCCCAAGGCCCATGCTTCCGATCAGTACGCTCTTCCAGGTGGTCTCGGCGCTGGCGTCCTTGACGCAGTTCGCGTAATCGGACTCGCCACAGGAGCCGATGGAAACGTCCGAGAGGACGGTCGGGCCATCCACGTAATAGAGATGCTTGTAGGTATCCTTTTCCGTGAAGTACTTGAGGTAAGGGAGCGCGTTTCTGGGGATGTAGGCCCACTGCTCCTCGCCAAGGTTGTTGCCGGAGAGCACCGCCTTCACGTCACTGGAGATGCCGGTCCCCGTGATCGCCAGCTTGCCCAGCTTGAAGGCATGCAGCATCCCGTCGTTCGCCCCCACGTACACCATTCCCCGGTGGGCGTAGTTATCCGTCTTGGTGAAGGTAAAGTAGCTCGCGTCATCATAGCCGGCCGGGGAGGCCACGCTGTAGCTGTTCTGCCTGAAGGTCGACTGAATGCGAGGAGTGGAGGAAATGATGTCGCCCAGTTTCCACTCGGCGGCGGCGTCCGACGCCAGGGGCGAGACCTTCCGGTTACGATAGTTGGTCTGGTCGGTCCCCCTGATATAATTGATGATTTTTATCGCCTCGGCGTTGCTGTCGTTGTCGGCGGCCTGAAGGTAGGGTTGCAGCGCCGTTGCCCGGGTAATTCCCGTGTAAAAACCGCCATGGCTGTCCGAATAGCCCAGCAGTGAAGTCCCGTTTATGCTGGTGTGGATGGTTCTAGAACTCGCGCTCTTAGCCCAAAGCTGCTTGCCGGCCCTCCAGATGCTCTTGACCGTGTCGGATGCCACCGTGTCTATCAGGGTATCTCCCACGCCGACGCCGTTGGTATCCCTGGTCCGGGAAACCATGGTGGTCTTCAGATCATTGTCAAAATAGAAATTGGCGATGTAGTCATTTTTCAGGCTCAGGGCATGATCACCCGACACATAATCGGTATCCTCCCGCACCGAACTGTTGCCGATGAAGGGGTCGACGTAATACCAGAGGTTCTGCATCTCTCCGATCCAGTTCACCTCGGTGGAATTTTCGAATATTTTGTCCGGGAAGAACACCGCCTGCAGCATGTTCGCGCCGCTCCCCTCGCTGTTGCTCAGGATCGAGGCGGCCGTTCCGGAGGCCACCTTGGCGAGGATGGTGTTGATGGTGGTATTGAGGCTGCTGGCCAGGACGTCGCCGTTACTTGCCTCCAGATAGTTGTCCGGAGAACAGTCGGCGCCCGCGTCCCATTCCTTGGCATCGTCGGGCGAGGTCCAGGTATTGGGAGAAGGCGCGTTGCCGTTTTTGTTTTGATAGCCTCCATACTTGGCCGCCATCTGCAGCGTCTTGGTCCCTGAGCCGTCGCCGAAGGCATAGATCGGGAATAGGGTTATGTTCTGCATTCCCGGCAGGGCATTGGAGAAGGCATCGCTCCTGAGATCGGTATTGTGCATGTAGAAGGCTACCGCCTCCACCTTCTCGGAATTGGTGCTGCAGGCGGTGCCCGATCCCGGAGGGCACTGGTAGGTGGCCGCGTAACAGGTGGAGTTGTTGTTGTCGGCCCGGTCATTGGCCGGGATCCTGTTTTCCCAGGTGTTTACGTCGAACACCGAGTCGGTGTAGCCGTTCAGGGTCGGATGCGTCGAGAGACCCGGCAGGTTGTTGTTGCTGTTTGGCTCACCGTCGGTCAGTAGCAGGATGAAGTGCTTCTGGCAGCTGTTCTGGAGCGGGTCCATGGTCCCGTAGTCGACGCCGCTGTTATAGGCGCTCTTTTTCGCCTGGAAGTAACGGACCGCTTCGTAGAGGGTTTCGGCGATCGGGGTTCTCGTCGAGGGATCGGTCTCGGAGCTTTCCACGGCCGCGATGAGGTCGGCCTGCGAGGAGCCCAGCACAGCCTTGCGGGTAGTGGCGGGGACGGCGGCTAGATGCCCCCCCTCGGGCGGGTCATTGAAGACCATGAGGCCGAAGCGGACCTTTCCGGCATACTGCTGAATCAGCCCGGTGGGTAGGCTCGTCCCGTATTCGACGGTTTTCCCGTTATCGGTGGCGAGGAAGTACGATGCCGTCGCGGGGTTGATGGTGCGGTCCACAACCTTTCCGCCGGTCAAGGCCTTCCGGATAACATCGACCTTGTGAATATTCCTGAAGTTGAGGTAGTTTCCGGATTTGCCGTTGGTTGAGGAGAGATCCCTGTTTACCGAGTCGATGACGTATTTATTGGCGTTGCCGACCACTGTCTTATACATCTTGGTGGGGTCGAAATAGCCGTAATATGACGCGCACTGACCGGCACCTATGGTTGATGAAACGCCCGTGGCCGTGCAACCGTAGGTGGTCCGGGTGTAATAGGCGTACCCATCCGAATCGTTCCCCCCCATGCTGCCGGAGTTGTCGAAGATGATCAGCACGTTGGGCGCCAGGCCGGCCTGACCGGTTACAAACGGCGGTATTTGGCAATAGGCGTCGCTGGTCGTCGGCACGATCGCCGAGAACTTTATCTTGATATGACCGTCCGCCTGAAGGTTGGCAAAGGTGTATTGCGGAGGAGAGAGTGGCGCGAGATCGGCCGCGACATAGCCACCGTTCGTGTCGGTCACCCAGACATGCGAGATGGAGCAGGCGGCGGTCGTGGTAAAGGTGAAAGTCGTATTGCTCCCTTGGACATAGAAAAAGGTTCCGGCAGGAGAGATGGTCCCGCATCCGGTCGGACTGGTGGAATCGATTTCAGACAGGATGTTGTAGCCGATCTGCTTGAATTTCACCACGAAGGAGCTGGTTGCGGTAATCGCCGGAGTCGTGTAGCTGAAGCCGGTGCCGACCCAGGCCTGGGCGCCCAGGGCGTTGAAATTAACGCTATCCACCATGCAGCCGGTGGGAGCGGAGAAGGTGAAGGTTCCGGTCTCATTAATGTTGACCGTCTGGGTCTCGGGAGTAATCATCGATGACGTGGGCGAGATCTGGCACACGGCTGGCGTGGCGGCGTCAACCGTCCCGCTTACCGTGAAACTGCTCGCCGCTGTGGAGGTAAAGACGGCCCAGATCACGTAGGAATGACCGCCGGCCACGGGAAAACTGAACGACAGGTTGGAGGTCTGGTTGGCCGGCACGGTGACGGAACTGGTTGGCGCGGTATCGCCGTAGTTGATCGAGGTGATTTTGAAGTTGGCCGCAGGCCGCACCTCGACGGTGACCGTGCTGTTGGTGGTGACCGTCGCGCCGCTCGGGTCCCGGTTGGCAAGCTGGACCGAGGTGCCGCTGGTCTTCCACACCGTGCCACCGCTGCCGTTTGCGGTCGGCGTGTCATATCCTGTTGTGTTGTTGGTTCCGTACCAGGCGCCGAGATGCCCGCCGGTCGCGCCGATCAGCGCGAATTGGACGAAGATGATGTACGATTTCGGATCGGTCGCGGTGAAGCTGAATCTCCCGTTGCCGTCGGGACTGACCGAGATGGGTGTGCCGATCACTGTTACGGTACGAGGGTCGTGCCAGGTTGCCTCGCAATACTTCACGGCCACGATTGTATAGGCGGGGGAGGTCC
>Ga0209430_1002637_pt1 | contig 11266 bp, 12 predicted proteins | sample BarGraIncub1133A_FD_184504 | JGI IMG/M metagenome (GOLD analysis project Ga0209430, IMG submission 184504) | Arctic peat soil microbial communities from Barrow, Alaska - Barrow Graham LP Incubations 11-33A (SPAdes) (version 2) | ecosystem: Environmental > Terrestrial > Soil > Wetlands > Peat... | reverse complement strand
CAAAGTTTATGTCTGAAATAACCCATCTTCCAATTTTTGTTACTTTTTCAATATTAATAATATCAGAAAATTTTGTGGGAACTTGGGGTCTTCTACTGGGCATACCAATTGTTATATTTGTGATAGATCTAATTGGGGTGGATTTGAGTGAAAAAAATGCTCCAAAATTAAATAAACTTAAAAAGAAATGATTATACCTCACATTAATCTAATTCATAATTTGTTCTATAACACCCCGAAATATTTATATAAAAATATTAGAATTAATAAACAGTATTCGAGCCTTTTTTCTAGTCTTATATATTTTCTTGTTTTTTAGGAGTCTATGGACTTAATTTAGGTAAATTGTTTTAGAAATATTGCAGGTTGTGTGGTATGGGCATAGGTTAAATTATAATACTTAGACTCAAATTTCTTGAGAAAGATTGTAAACCTAGTTGCATTTATGACAAGATATAATTGTAGCATGTCTTTCTGAGGTATTATAGTAAAAATTAAATGACGTGAAAAGTGACTTCCACGACATCTCATTTTTATTCAGACTTATTATATTAATCATAAACATTTGTTGAATATGTAAAGATATCATTTTCCCTGACAATACCCCGTTAAAGGTTACCTACACAAAAAATACAAGGTTATTTGACTCTTACTAATTTACTATATTAGTGACTTTATTTGAACGATAAATCGTCCATTTGTTTAACATAAATATCATAAGTGATATTCCTATGAAAATAATTGCGCTTTTCCACCATAGTGCACGATCTTGATTAATATTTGTATAAGATAAATTTGAAATATAAATATTAAATATGGAATATCTATTAGCAACTGCAGTGGAAATAAAAATTGCATTGATTAAAAAGCCTCCAACTATTCCTCCTATACCAGTACAGAAAAAATTGGAAATTGTCATGGAACACACCCCGAAAAAAAGCGAACATGACATACAAGTAATAATTGTCTTAAAATAGCTCATTAAAATAATCGTACCTATAAAATTACCATGTGATTTATCAGTCAAAAATAAATCAATAAAAAATACAATACTAACCATTACGAATATAAAACATAAGTTGACGAATATTCTTCTAGCCATGATTCCCAATTTATTTCTATTAGTTAAATAAAAATTATCCATAGTTTTATGTGAATATTCTATACTGTAAATATTTGCAAATATAATTACCGATGCCCATGCTATAGTTCCTAAAATTGAGGTTCCTATTTCTGTTACCCCCGTATTGACAGTAAGCATTGTAGTTATAGTAGAAAGTAGTAATATAAATGCAATTGATAATTGAATTGGTGAGGCAGCTATTTTTGCATTATATTTTACAAACGCAAAAGCTCCAATGTTTTTAGGAGGATTTAAATACTTTATTGAACTAACATGAGAAAATTTGAACTTTCTACTTCGTTTTCTTGCCTCGCTAGTTCTAGCCCAGATATGACAAGAGGCTAAAAGGAAAATCACACCTAAAATACAAAGCCCAATACGATTGATAATATAGGCTTGTATTTGCCTAGGTGGAACTAACTGATAAAATTTATCGTACGATATAATCGGAGCAAGCCACATCCATTGTACTGAGGCACCATCCGGTAATGTTGTTGTCATCATAGAAGATAATAGAGTTATAAAAAAAAGTGGTATTGCAGCAAATCCATTTCTAAATAAAAGAGAAACTAAAACCATAAGACTTGCGTAAAATAAAATGGTTGGAACGGTATAGAATAATATATTTGTCCATAATGCACCTAGATATAGAGGCATTCCCAGTTTAAAACAAAATATTGTCTCCCATATACTAAAAATCAGAGTATTAAATGCTATTGCAAATAAACACATTAAAAATGCACCTGTAAATCTTCCTGTAATATATGTTAACTTTGATATTGGCTTTGAAAGTAACAGGTCATGTAAAGATGGTTGCAGTTCCTTTTGGAAAAGAAATGCAAAAAACAGTATAAAGATAATTGAGACATACATAGCAGTATCTTGAGCATATTGCCGTGCAAAAGAAGTAGAAAATGTTTGATTTGTTTTATGTAAATAACTCATAAATTCAGTATATGTTGCGTCCAGTTTATCCGCACTCAATGTATAATTATTATAAAGCATATCCTGACTGTATTCATTTTGTTTAATTGATGGGAATGTCTGATACAACTGGCTCTGAAGATCTATAAGACTATCCCTTGTCCATGTTTCGCGCGAGTAAATTTTTAGTGATAGCCATTTAATAATTTTATCTGAATCCTGCTTGTTAGTCTCTATAAATCTATTGGAAATTCCTTTTATAAAATAGGTATTTCGATCTTTCCCTGAAACGGGTATTGAAACGTCACCTGCTGTACTGGAGCTTAATATACTAGTTAAATCTGCTGGTGTCTTAAGTTGATAATGATTAAAATATTTAATACTAGCACTAATAGATAGCACCAGTAGTATACAAGTTAATAGCCAAAAGAATTTACTTTTAGCTTGAATCTTTATTTCAAAACCAACAATTTCTAACCAAGTTTTCATTTACTCACCTTCTTCTCTATTAGATTTCTTACATAAATATAAGCGTCCTCTATGTTAGGATTTTCAGTTACCGAATCTTCTACTTTAAAATCACTTATAAAACGAACACATATACCTTTGCTTGTGTAAACACTATTTGTAATAGTATGTTGTTTGCTAAATTGGATTAGTTCAGCTTCATTCTGAACATTTTTTGTAAAAACATGATTGTTCGCAATATTAATTAAATCAGGAACCGATCCAGTGAATATTATTTTACCTTTTTCCATGATAGCTAGCTTATTGCAAATACTTGCGACGTCTTCCACTACATGGGTCGATAAGATTATAGTTCGCCCTTTAGAAACTAGTTTGATTCATTAACGTTACAAGAATTCGCATTAATGTAGTTTTCCCTGCACCATTTTCTCCCAAAAGTCCAAAAACTCCTTCTCCAATGGGTAGAGATACGTCATTAAGCGCCATTGGTCCATTATTATATTGCTTTTTTAAATTAGATATTTCTATGAACATAATTACCTCCCTTATCCTTTTTTTTATATAGTGCACAATAGTAACCAGCTAATTTAATTAATGTTTCATGTGTTCCTTGTTCTTCTATAACTCCATTATTTAAAACATAAATCATATCTGAATCTATAATACTGTAAAGTCGGTGAGTAATTATGATAACTGTTTTTTCGTATAAATCGCTCTTTATTCCATCAAATATATTTTTTCAGAATGATTATCTAGTGCAGATGTCGATCATCAAAAATGATGATTTTTGAATCACTCAAATACACCTTAATTAAAATATTACTACATAAATAGTGGTAATTCAATACAAAAGGTATGAAACGTCATAGTTTAGTCATGAAAGCGTAAGGCAACGGATTTCTGCTGCGGACAAAGTGAATTTATACTTTGAAATGAAAAGCATACAATATAATAAAGTGTTATAGTGAATGCTTTTCTTATTCATTAAAACATATTTATAACAACTTTTCAGTTTTTTTGTGACGCTCCATATTATTTAACTAGGGACATACTTATTAAATCCATAGACCTAAACTCGTTGTATTCATTCATAAGCTCTCTGAATTGTCCCCAAACATCCGTATATAAATAGTATCTCTTTTTGGGAGTATCAATAAAATTGATACTCCCAAATTTTATGTGAAGATATAGATATTTTTGTATGTAGCAAAGAAAAAACTTATATTTTCTTTATTTTTATTTTATAAAAATAATACTTTTTGTTTGCTAAGATAGAAAGTAAGGAGATGTTAAAAAGATGATAGAAGTTAAAAATTTAGAAAAAACATTTTTTCAAGGGAATAGTGAACAAAAGGTTTTAAAGGGTATTAGTTTAAAAGTAGAGGAGAATGATTTTATAACAATTATGGGACCTTCAGGTGGTGGTAAATCTACACTTTTATATGTTTTAGCATTACTTTCAGAGCCAACTTCAGGTAGTGTTTCATATAATGATAAGATTGTTAATTTTAAAAATGAAAAAAAAGTAGAAAGATTAAGACAAAAGTACATAGGCCTTATTTTTCAAAATCATAATTTAATAAATTGTTTGACAGCATTAGAAAATATTATTATTGCAATCGATTCAAAGGAAAGTTATAAGAAAAAAAAAGAGAATGCTGAAAATCTTTTAAATGAAGTTGGCTTATATGAAAAAAGAATGGTTATGGCAACAACTCTTTCTGGAGGAGAAGCACAAAGAGTAGCAATTGTAAGAGCTTTAGTAAATAACCCAAAGATAATTTTTTGTGATGAACCTACAGGATCTTTAGATTCAGCTAACGGAGAGAAAGTAATTTCTCTTTTATTAAATTTAAGAAAAAAAACAGGTTGTGCTCTTGTAATTGTTACTCATGATAAACACATTGGAAGCCTTGGAGAGAAAAAAATTTTACTAAAGGATGGTGTGATTATTAATGAAGTGGTTTGATATTTTTAAATTATATAATTTAAAAAAATTAAGAAGCGAAAAAGTAATTTTTATATTTACAGCTATATCAATTTTTGTTACAATATTAATTTCATTATTAGTGCCTCTAATTGCTCAGAATACTAAAGAAGTTATGGATAGTAACATAAAAAAGCTAAATGGTGGAGATCTTATGATTCAAGTACAATACCCCTCTAAAGCTTTTAATAATGAGTTAAAATCTTTAGCAGAAGAAGGATATAACATAACTTCTGAAGGATTAACAAATGGTTACTATAGAAGTAATACTGGAAAAAACACTGTGGGAAAATTGATTTTTGGGAAATTTGATATTGGTAAAAATGAAATAATTTTATATAAATCAATAGCTAATAATATTAAAGCTAAAGTTGGTGATACACTAGAAGTAGAATCATCAAAGACTGGAGTTAAAAAATATGTAGTTAAGGACATAGAAAGTACGCCTTATGGAGTTGATAGTAATTCAAAATCATTAGGTTATGGAAAAATAGCATTTAATAATGATGAAAATATGCAGCTAGAAAGTCCATGTCTAGTTTTTATTAATGGTGGTGACGGTGAAAAGTTAAAGGAAAGATTAAATAACATTGAAGATGGATATGTATATACATCTTTAAAGGATAAAGAAAAATCCACTCAACGTGAGGTGGATAATGAAATTACTTCATTTAGTGCAATTAGTACGATGGGTTATTTGTTATCAATTATAACAATTATTACAACTACTGTTATGATGTTATTAAGAAGAAGAAATGATTTTGCAATATTAAAAATGTTATCTATTTCCGGTAAAAATTTAAAGAGATCTATGTTATTAGAGCTATCATTAACAATAATTATTCCAATAATATTAGCAACTATAAGCTCTTTTAAACTAAGTACAGTTATTTTATCCTTTAATGGAACTAGTGAGTTAATTAGTATAGGTGAGAAATTTTCAATAATATTTAAAGGCGCTGTTTTTAATTGTATTTTATTTTTCTTATTTTTAAATATAGCACTTATATTATTAAAGAGTATAAAACCGCTTTCCATTATAAGGGAGGACGAACTTGAATCCAAAAAAGTAAGGAAGAAAATGATCGCTATTAGTATAATATTAGTTCCTATATCATTATTTGCGTACGCCTTATATTTAGGAAGATTATCTGCATTTGGAGGAGGCTGTTTAATATTATTATTTATAGGAGTATTCTTATTAATAACAATATGTACATTAAAGTTACTGAGTTTAATTCCTTTCAAAAACAATGTTTTTATATACGGATTTAAAAACATACAAAAAAATTATATTTCTTTTACTATGATACTTTTAAGTATTACTATGACTATTCTGTTTTTGCTTATAGGTTTTACTTTAGGTAAGACAATAGAAGCTAGTATGAATAACACAATGAAAGAAAGTTTACCTTATAATTATATTTTATTTCAAAAAAATGATATGGATTTAGGTAAAACTTTGGCAAATAATCATTATATAAATAAATATAGTAAATTTTATGGTATAAGTGGAAAGGTTACTAACAGCGGTATTAAATCTAAAGCAATTACAATAAATGAAGTTAAAGAAGAGGATTATAAAGCTAGATATAAAATATTAGAGGGTAAAGATATCTTTGAAGGTAATAAAGAGGATATTCTAATTTCTAACAAATATAAGAAAACAAATAAACTAAATGTAGGTGACCATATTAATGTAGAAACTTTAGCTGGAAAATTTGAATATAGGATTAAAGGTATATATGATGGTGGAGAATTTAATTCTGAAACTATATTAAAGAAATATGATGGAATAGGTAAAGAAACTATAAGTTATATAATAAATAGTAATAGTGATAAATGGATGGATGCTGTTGGAGAATCTTCTATTGTATCAGTAGATACTTTGAGTAGTAGTTTTTCTTCTATGCTTAATCAAATAACAGCTATATTTAAGTATCTTTGCTTTTTATGTATATTTGCATCATTATTATTTAATATTAATATAATTTATATAAATTATATAGAAAATAAGAGGGATGAGACTATAATAATTGCTTTAGGAATTGGAAAAGGTTTTTGTATGAAATATCAATTATTTAAGTTTATGTTGATGGTAATAACAAGCACAATAATGTCATTTGGAATATATGCATTAGTATTAAAAATAGCATTAAAATTATTTTTAGATTCAAATACGTATATATCACCTTTATACTTACTTGCTTCTATTGGTATTTCCATACTATTATCTATAATAGGTTTTTATTTACCACTAAAAGATTTAAAGAAAAAAACATCATATGAGTTGTTAAAAGAATAGGTGTTAGTATATGCTATATTTATAAAATAAAGAGAGGCGGGGGGAAATGCAGAGAATTTTAGTGATTGATGATGATGAAGATATTGGGAATATGCTTAAGGATTATTTAGGAAAAGAAGCTTATGTAATTGAGATCGCAAAAAATGGAAGAGAGGGCATTGAATTATTTAAAAGCTTTAATCCTGAAATAGTGCTTCTAGATATAATGATGCCTAAAGTAAATGGTTATGATGTTCTTTCTAAATTAAGGGAAAGTTCACAAATCCCAGTGATAATGATAACAGCTAAAGGACAACAGACTGATAAGGTGTTTGGCTTTATGAAGGGATGTGATGATTATTTAGTTAAACCTTTTGATTTAACAGAACTTTCTTTTAGGATAAGAGCAATATTGAAAAGAAGTAATACTAGTAATAAAAAAAATGAGGAAAATAATAATAAAATATATGTAAATGATTTAGAAATAATAGTTGATGAATTTACAGTATTAAAAGGTGGACAAAGATTAAAATTAACAAAAAAAGAATTTGGAATATTAGTTCTCTTAGTATCTAATAAGGGGAAAATTTTTTCACCAAAGGTAATTTATGAGGTTGTCTGGAATGATTGTTATCTAGAAAATAATAATTCAGTATTAACCCATATAAGAAACCTAAGAGAAAAAATAGGTGATGATGTTAAAATCGGTAGGTATATCAAGACTACATGGGGGGTTGGATATACCATTGAAAGGAATACTTAGATTAAGAGGAGAAATAATAATTAGTGCAATTTTATCAGTAGTAATCGCTAGTATAATCACAATGCTAATGAGTAATATAGAAAATATGTTTAATAAAGAGAAAGAATATCATTATATTGAGGGAACTGAAACTAAAAGAATAAATTATATTATAGATGAGTATAAACAAGGAGATATAGATGCGAATGAGTTATCAGATATTGTTAATAAATGGGATAACAAATATTTAAATATATATTTAGTTAATTCTGCTGGAGAGGTTTTAGCTTCTAGAGAAAGAGGAATAAATAATATAAATTTAGATGAAGTTAATGATAAAGTAGTAAAAAAATTAGATGGAAAGAATGCAATTGAAGTTTATGGGGTTATAAACATAAATGATGAAAAAGAATTGGTTTATTATTATAATTATTATGTGAATGATTCAAAAACATACATATATATATTAGCATTGACTGCAATTTTATTTACTTTATTTACCCGTGGAAGAATATTATATATTGAAGAAATAAATAAAGGAATAACTTCTATAGCTAATGGAGAATTGAAAAAAAGAATTAACATAAAATATAAAAATGAATTAAGCACATTAGCTGAAAATGTAAATATAATGACCTCTCATCTAGAAGAGGAAGAAAATAAAAAAAGAGAATTTATAACTAATATTTCTCATGATTTGAGAACACCTCTTACGACGATGCTTGGGTATATAAAAATGATAGAAGAATCAAAGTATCAAAATGAAGAGGAATTAAACAAATATGTAGCTATGATAAGTAGAAAAGGGAATTATTTAAAAATACTATTAGATGATTTTTTTACTTATTCAAAATTAAGCTCAAATGATATAAAAGTCAGGTATTCTACTATAGATTGTCAATTGTTTTTGCAACAAATAAATGAAGAAGAAAAGATAAATTTTACAAGAAAAAATTTAGACTTAAAATTACAAATGATTGAGGAAAAAACTTATGTTAATGTAGATAGTGATCTAATGGCTAGGGCGATTTATAATCTTCTATCAAATGCATTGAAGTACTCTGAAGAAAAAACCCAAGTGAAAGTTATTATGGAAGAAGAAAATCATTATGGAGAATTATATGTATGTATTAGTATTATAAGTACTCCAAAAGAAAAGATAGGTGAGGAGGAATTTGATAAGCTTTTTGAAAGATTATATAAGAGAGAGGAAGGGCGAAGTAGCAAAGGTAGTGGGTTAGGATTAGCTATTACAAAAGAAATAATGAAGCTTAATGATGGTTTTATAAAAGCACAAGTTTTAAAAGGTGATGTTGAATTTAAATTAGGGTTCCGTAAAGATAACAAAGATAGTTAATCATTAAAATGGATCCTATATGATAGACACTGAAAAAAGTCTATTCATATAGGATTTTTTTTCGTACAATTAAATTAGAAAGGTTGTGAGCATTATGAGTAAAAAAATATTTACTAATGGGGTAGTGCTCGCAAAACGCGGATTTTATACGTCAAGAAAATTATTGCCAAAAAACATATAACATCTGTGTAAAGCATTGATATATCTAGGGTTTAATCACTAAATGATAAAGCTCTTATTTTTTTGCTCAAAACAAGTTAGTTAAAGTACAATTATAGTATTGATAATACTAACTAAGTTGCTACTGCTCTAAGTATAATTATAAATGCAATAACGCTTTGGAATACAATTTATTTACCTAAAGTAGTTGAGAAACTTAAAGAAAAAGAAGAAGAAGTTAATGAAGACTTTCTGAAACATATTTCTCCACTTGGATGGGAACATATCAATTTTATTGGTCAATACAATTTTGATGATAATTCTGATTATGATTTAGTAGATAATATGAGACCTTTGAAAGTAATTTAACATTATTCCGATAATGGGTATAGCAACAATTGGCACGTATCTATACTTATTGTGACAGTTTGCATATAAAGCACATGCTGGTATAATATTCCTAACAGTTGCACCAGATTGGTATAAAATTATTTATATAATTTATATACAGAACAAAGCAATTACTGACAGGAAAAGTAATTAAAATGTTGCTATACTATTATCACAAGGAGATGATGAAATGGAATGGATACAATCCCTAAGTAAAGCAATTGATTATATCGAGGATAATTTATTACAGGACATAATATACCTTATTTTTGGGAATGTTAAACAACTCTAATAATGGATGATAATTATCAAATTCACACATTTCAAGCAGTACATCCCAACAACTACCCAATTCGAGAGTAGTTGCAAACAATTCCAGGTAGGCTAATGAAAAGATTGTATTTTCTCTGCCATTTTTCATTTCTTTTGGAGCCATTGCTAAAATTAAATTTGGAGCATCACGTAATATTGGATCTAGTCCAGTTTCTCTATAAGCACGAATATGATAAGGAAAACTCCAGTGCAAAGGATTTTCACCTTGTGATTCCATCCACTCCATGACAACCTCCGTAACTCTTTTTAGTGTTTTTTATCCTCTACAATTATATATGATATTCCTTACTGATTACTGGTAGTAGGTGCAAAACGTGCAATATTAACTAAATTAATTAATTGTTCTCGTTGCACTGTCATGTCTTTGTATCATCGAATTGATCGTCTAGACCTAAGGAACTGTTTAGCAGTCTCTCCATTTATAACCGGAAACTTTTTTAGAATGGTCTGGTTATTTAAAGGCGTTTTGATATTGTCAATTGCACTTTTAGGGCATATAGCAACACATTGCCCACAGGCTATACATGCTTGTGGTTGAATTGCTATAGGTCCATTTTCACCCATACCCAAAACATTTGCTGGGCATTCTTTTGTACAAATTCCACATTTAATACACTTCGATTGCTTTACTTTAATTAAGTCCATTGGTATTCACCCCTATTTTGTATATTTTAATTTCCAGAATATACTGCTAATTGTATAATAATAGATGATAGTGTTATTTTTTACAAGTACATACCTTTTAGTAGCATAGTATCTATTTATATACCATAAGTTAATTGACTATCATTGAAAATAGTAACAGCAATTAGAGAAAGAAAAGAACAAAAAGGGATGGTGAAAAAATCGAAGTTACGTCATATAACTTATTCGTCTAAACAATATAGTGCTATATTTACTATAAACACCAGCCAATTTTTTTAATAGCATCTATCAAGTGAATTGGTTCATTTATTGCAAATTTATTATTAGTTAGCTCCATATAACTTTCTAAAGTTGTCAATTGAATCAGGAATTTTCACATTAAGTTTATTTCCTATAGTTTTATATATATCATAAACACTAGGAAGTGAATCTACTATTACACCATCGTAATCAAAAATTATTAATTTAATCATTTTTTATATCCTCCCCAATAATTTAGTATATTTTTAAAATCACTTATTTATTTTGGCATTGCATAACATACAGTATCACATAAATTTGAGTTATAGTGTCTAAAATAAAAATCATATTCTGGCATGATTTAGAAGGGGTGTTACCCTTGAATTATCGCTATAACACTTTTTATATATCATAATACATGACTCCCTCCTGCACTTTAATACTTATATGACAAAATAATAAATAGTAAAAAACACCACAGGAATACATATAATGTACCCTATAGAGTAGACAATTTAAAAAAGTCACTCTATAGGGTATTTTTATGGTTTATAATGAAAGAAATATGATAAGAGGCGAGCGATATGAGTGTTAAAGAATTTACAGAGCCAGAG
>Ga0209430_1002636_pt1 | contig 11271 bp, 10 predicted proteins | sample BarGraIncub1133A_FD_184504 | JGI IMG/M metagenome (GOLD analysis project Ga0209430, IMG submission 184504) | Arctic peat soil microbial communities from Barrow, Alaska - Barrow Graham LP Incubations 11-33A (SPAdes) (version 2) | ecosystem: Environmental > Terrestrial > Soil > Wetlands > Peat... | reverse complement strand
GGCTGCCACTCAGGCGAAATACGCCTTCGTTCCGCCCGCGCCCTAGCTACCCGTTAGCCCTAATCGTAGAACCCGTAGGTTTAGTTTTCTGCAATTGGTTGAGTAAGAGAAAGAAAATGCGGTCATGGTCTGTGTAATATTAATTGAAAGACCTTTGGCAACTGTAGATTTCTGATTTGTTGATTCTATTGTAGAGAATATGTTCAATATTTCTTACACGAATCAGAACTAATTTAGGATGCTTACCTTGATGGAGATTCAATATAAATGACATAAATAACAATTTAAAACCCCAAGTTATATGTACATCGATTTTCACAAATACAATTATGAATTAGTCCCAGCTGATCAAAGGGCTGATTATCTTCATCGTGATCAAGAGAGTTATAAAAATGTAATTCGATTATGGATAGAAGAAAATATTGAAAGAATAATTGAGAGAAAATGGGAAATTAGTGAAATTCACTATTTGAAAAATATTAGTGACTTTATTAAGCTAATTCGTGAAGCAGAACAACTTTATGAACTTGGTTTTTATACGGGTTGTATTTCTCTTATTGGTGTCGCAAGTGAAGATTTTTTAAAATTCTTATCTATCAATCTTGGTAAACCACAATATGAAGATTTAACACAATACGTAAGACTTAACAATCTTAAGAGTGACAATTTAATCTCTGATTCAACACATTCTTTATTAGACAATATTCGATTGATTCGAAACGATTGCTTGCACTATAACCAGAATTTCAAGTTAAAAACTGAAAATGAATTAAAAATTGATGCTCTAACAGCTTTAAACAACCTTAAGGATACTTTAAAATCTATTTTAGGTGATAATTCTCCTTTGCCAGATTCTGATTTTATCTCAATAATAACTGGTATAGGCTCTGGTGATGATATTAGAAATACTGATGAGATGGCTGTCAAAGTTAAAAATGCAGTATCACATTTATTGAAATTTCCAATAGCTTTTGATCCTTCAACAAAGATGCAGGTTAGGTCAATAATTGCTAAAATTGTTGAGATTGATATAAGCTTTAATGAGATGACCCTACAAGACCTCTCAAACGGTCATTCAGTAATTGTTGAATTTCCAGAGGCTGAACAACTTTTCTATGAAGGCAAATCACTTGAAGAGAATGATATTGTTTTTGCTACAATTTTCTCTATAATCGATCAAAATGGTTTGACTGCAGAGTGGAAAATATTAGATATTGACAAAAAAAATGTTGAATCCCGATTATAAAGTATCTCCAAAACAGCCGTTACACCTCTGTTTCAATTGCAATATTTGTTTGACTTTTTTGATAGATTCTTGAGAATAGAAAATGTGGACAACATTAAGTGTAACAATTAAAGGAGATGAACTTTGGCAGCGGTCGATTGCATTAGTTTATTATGATAAATTGTAATAAAAAGAAACGGCTTCGCCGAGGGGCAGCAGTGCTGACGTGTAGAGAATATCGTTTGATCGATAATCGGAAAGTGGTCTGATGTGCAGATAAATAGCAGATAATTAATTGAATAAAAATAAAAACGACTAGGGCTAACACCAGCTAAGCCACAGTAAACCAATGAAATACATTGGTTTCCCGCGCCCTAGCTACCCGTTATACGCAAACTTAGAAGCGCATTATTATGGTTCTTGCAGATATTCAAATAAGAGAAACTCCAATGATCGAGTACTTTGAGATTTTCAAATCGGATTAATGTAAGATTGTTGCCTGATAAGAAACTTCGAATTCATTGATGTTACACAACAAACACCTGATATTATGAAAAATGGGAAAGTTATATTAACTACGATAATTTTAATCACCATCACTTTGACTTGTTATGCAAGTATCTCACTACTGGGAAAGTGGGGTATTAGTAGTAATGAAAATGCCGTATTTGAAATAAATGCGGATTCGATTTATTATGTTGATGAAATGACGCAATATAAATACAGTACCATTGGGGATTCATTGTTTATTTATTTAAATACCAACTCAGTACTTAGAAACAAATATTTGCTTGGTGATGATAAATTGACAATTAGCCATGATAATGCATCAGTAAAATATATAAGAATGAATTTTGGAAGGTCTCCTATTGTTGGTACTTGTAAAATACAAAGCGGTTTTACACATACTTCAAGTAGAATAGAGAACTTAGTTACTTACGGCACTTTCGTTCTTGCTTTTTGTCCAAATTCATCAATGAATGTTGGAACGAGTTACTTAGTTGCAAAAATTAGTCAGGATTTCTGTCCAGATAGCGATCAAAGTATAAACTATAGTGAAAATGGAAGGAATTGGAATATTAAGATAAAATCATCTGGTGATGTATATTTTAAGATAATCAGTGGTAAGAATCTCAATTCCGGGAACGAAGTGAGATTTGCTTCTTTTAAGTATAGTCTTTTTTAACATCGTATAATAATTAAAGAGACGTAAATGGATTATTGATTCTGATTACTTTAGCAATATTCTGATAGATACTTTTGAAAAAAAGAAAAGAAAGAAAAGAAAGTCTGCGTATAACACCAGCTAAGCCACAGGCTGCCACTCAGGCGATTACGCCTTCGCTCCGCCCGCGCCCTAGCTACCCGTTAGGGCTAATTTTAGAACGCACACATTTTGGTTCCTACAATTATGAATCTAACATCCAAGAGAAAGACGCGTCATCAAGAGTGGTGCAACGTTTATGAAGGGTTAATTTCTGACTGCGGTTTCGGCTGATAGAGAAAGATGGCTGATAGTTTTGTCACAGATATAAATAATTACACAGCGACATTTTATTAAATATCATAGAATCCGAAAAATAAAGTTGTCTGATATTTCAACAACGAAAGTATCAGATGTTCAAAATTATTATAAGAAAAACCGCAAAAAAACATTTTGCATTAAAACTAGTTTTATGAAAAGAAGAACGTTTTTATTAGGCACAGTTTTGTTGTTTATTTTAAGTGCCTGCGAAAAAGGTAATGATGACGATTTCAAGTATATATTATCATCTACTTTTGCATGTGATACATCGCTATATATTTCCTATGATATAGATAATCAGACATATATATATTATCAGTATAATGATCCAGGTCGTCCTACCTACCATCCAATACCTTTCCCTGATAACTTCACAGAGTTGTATTATTATGAAAGAAATATTAGTTTTGGCATTTTGGTAGATGATTCAAGTCTACCTACACTATACGGTCCCAAAATGGTTATAAAATTCTGGAATACCCATTTTTATGACAAAACTACAGTCGCTAATGCCATAGCTAACGACCAAAAGACAAATTTATCTGAAGATCTTAAGTTAAATATTGATTTCAAATTTGTAAGTCCACCGGAAACTCCTGTTTTTAAGGATAGCGTTTTCATGAAAGGCGTATGTTTAGACGGTTATACGCAAAATGTCATGAGTGCTTTTAATTACGATTTGCCATCAATTATGGATTTCTACTCTGATAAATCCCACTTTATGATTTCGACAATTAAGTCGGTTGGTAAGGGGTATTATTTGGTAACAGGTGATTTTGAAGCGAAAGGAATTGATTATAAGAAAGACACAATCAATTTCAAGAATGGACATTTTGCATTCCTTACAAAATAAAAAAAACTAGCCCTAACATCAGCTAAGCCACAGGCTGCCACTCAGGCGATTACGCCTTCGTTCCGCCCGCGCCCTAGCTACCCGTTAGCTGCCATGATAAAACGCGCACTTTAAATTCATCTAATTATGAGAAGACTTATTATCACTCTTTTGATTTTTGCATTAACTAATGGCCTCATTGCACAAATCACATTAAATCTTTCTGGTGTAGAAAAGAAATCAGATGTCAAGGTCATAGTTCAAGAACTTACTGAACGATTAGATGCAAATAGCAATTATGTCTGGGATGCAACAGTTGTGAAGAATGGCATACCTCAAAAGGAGGGTTTTGGATATCTTAAGAAAATAAATTTTTCAGTTTCAAATTTGACTGAATTTTGGAAAGTGCAAGGCGTTAATTATGAAGTTTACGAAAAGCTCGTAAAAAATAGAATGCAGTACGATCTTAGAAAAGAATTGGAAGACGAAGCTCTTCAATATTTAGAAGAATTAGAGAAGAAAAATCTATTTTTTAATGATAGCTATTTAGAAAATTACTTATATACAATTACTTATAAATTGTTTCCTGGAAAAATTCAAGATGGTCGTCCTGGCATAGTCAATGTAAAAGTTGTAATTGATAATACTCCCAATTCATACATTTTTCCCAATGGTACAATGATTATTACAACTGGCCTTCTAACAACAATTAATTCAGAAGATGAATTAGTCGCAGTAATGGCACATGAGGTTTCTCATTTTGTATTAGATCATACAACTATTAATATCAACAAAGCAAATCAAAGGAAAAAAACTGCTGAGTTTTGGGCGGGATTTGCTACAACACTTGCAGCAGCTTCCGAAGTTTATCTAGCTTCAAAAAATAACTACTACACACCAGGAGCATTGACATATAGTACGGCAATATTATCGACCAGCATTGCGGATGCTTTTATTAAAAGGTTGGGTCTCGAGTATTCTCGTGAACAAGAAATGGACGCAGACAAATGTGCTGTAGAACTTATGAAATTTCTCAAAATTAATCCACTTGCTTTGTCAAGTGTGCTTTTGAAAATAAAGAATTATTGTGTACTGACTGGTGATTATTTTGCTTTATCTGGTTATGGTACTCATCCTGCACTCCAAGATCGAATTAGTGCAATTGGAACACCACCGATTATGGAGTCGACAACGTATGATAAATTAATTTCCTTAGTTGTAAGCATGAACGCAGGAATTGAATTTAACAAGAAGCACTTTGATGTTTGCATTAATCTAATAAATCGGAATATTGCTGCTGGTGTAGCAATAGAGGACGATTATATTTTAAAAGCAATGTCAAATCTTTGTATGTATGATAATGATGAAAAAAATCAAGAATGTCTAAATTTGATAAAAAGTGCCAAAGAAATAAATGTAGTTCCGCCAATTTATCTATATAAACAGGAGGCATTAGTATACATCAGATTGAAGAATTTTCTTAATGCTAAAAGTTCTCTGCAAACATATTCTCAGATTCTTACTGACCAATATAAAGATATTTCAAACATAAGAAGTAGCGATACTTGGAGTTCGATGAACAATTATCTTGCAAATGAACTTGATTGGACAAAGAAGATGTTGTTTAAGATAAAAGACGAAAAATAAAAAATCACGGCAGCTAACATCAGCTAAGCCACAGTAAACCAATGAAATACATTGGTTTACCGCGCCCTAGCTACCCGTTATGGCTAAGTTTAGAACGCACAGGCCTTGGTTCCTGCAAATTTGAATCAAACATCCAAGAGAAGGGCGCGTCATCAAGGGTGGAACGGTGGATAAGAAAGAAATTCAGACTACGGTTTCGGCCGATGGAGAAAGATGTAAACAGCATTCAGAAGTGCAGTGATTATGGCATTTGGACATGCAGTGAAATCATCATCGTTGAAACAGCATTTTTGGCATCAAGAGTGCAGTGATTTCTCGGCTAAGTTAATAGATATTTTATTCATTCGTTAATCAAAAGATTGTTTTCCGATTCTGCATCCTGTAACTCTTGCCATCGTTTAGTTGCAGTTGCACTAGTTGGCATTTGTACAGCAATCTGTCCAACAATGCAGTTGCAAGTGTTTCATCATCCAGTGATCTTGCCCATTCGGCAGGCGATTTGTTAGTGGTTATCACAAAGGATGTTGATTCGTATATCTGGTTGATGAAGACGAAGAAACGGTTCCCGTCTTCTTTGTTGACAGCCAGTGTCATCACATCGTCGATGATGATCAAGTGGGCTTCACAAAGCCTTTTGAACTCCTTGGCGGATGTCGGTGTCACATCCTTGAGCCTGAGGGTCGTAAGGATGTCGCTCATATTTCTGAAGTAGACTTTGTAACCTTTACGCACGGCATCATAGGCAAGGCCTGCCGATATGTAGGTCTTGCCTGAGCCGGAAGGACCGCTGAGCATGAGGTTGTAGCATTGGTCCACCCAGTTAAGCTCACGGAGTTGGTTGAGCTGGGTAGGATTCAATCCGGTGGTGTACGTGAAGTCGTAATGTCCCAGATCGTGATCCATGGGCAGTCTTGCCATTTTCATCCTCAGCAGCTCCTGCTTGCTGTCCCGCTCCCTAACCTCGTAGGCGAAGATGTTGTGCAGGAACTCATCATAACTGGGGCTGGCCTTTTGGGCTTGGTTGAGCAGGATGGTCAGGTTGCCGCCAATTCCGGACAGCCGGAGCCTGGTGGCTTGGCTCTTAATTTGCTGCGTGTATTGGCTCATGGCTGTATGCGGTTGATTGAGTGAATATCTTTTCGTATTCGCTTATGTCCGACTTCTCGGGTTTCATATTAGCGATCATTTGGGTTTTGGAGCCTCCGAAAGGCTTTATGCCGGGCTGTGGCGTCTTGGGCTTTTCATTCTGGGCGGCCTCCCTTTCAATGACCGTCTTGAAGTCGTTGGCATGGAAGATGTTGTTGTTCACACAATATTGCAGGGTCACCTCAGAAAGAAGCTTGCCGTGCTTCTCGCAACAGGGCAGCAGTACCGTTAGCTGGTCCCGAACGTAACGTGGATACAGCCTTTCGATCTTGGTGATGAACGTCTCGATGTCGGTGCTGTAGGAGAAGAACTCCAGTACCTGCTCGCGAAGTTCGGAGATCTTGACGGACTTGTCCCTGCGGTGGTTGTTGTTGATCACATTCTGGCCTTTGCCCGCCGGTATGGCATGGGTGGCGATGGTTTTTCCGTCCTCATCCTCGATGATCAGCTGGTTGCCCGATTCAGTGACAAGGACCGTAGTCTGGTCGTTCTTATAAGTGCCGAAAGGCACTGAGTATATGTTGCCTCCATATTTGATTATGTTCGTCTTGTGGACCTTGTACCCTTTATCAACACCAAGAGGGAAGAGCGGACGCCAATCCAGAAGGTACAGCTGTTCCGTGCACCATTCCTCGAACGGTATCTTGCGGGTCGTGTTGTGTATCATGGCGTTTCCGGTCCTGTCCAACCAAGCGGCGGCTTGGGAGTTGATCGTCTCCAGATCGGTGTAGATGCGGTTGTGCAAGAAGTTGTACTTCACATACTTGACCACATTCTCCACCTTGCCCTTGCTCTCCGGGTCTGCCGGACGGCAGAAGTACACCTTGAAGGGACGGCTGGCTCGATAACGCTCAAAAGTGTCAGTCAGCACGTACTCGCCCAGGTTCTCCCGATGGATAAAAACGGCATCCTGGTCGTAAACGATTTCCGAGGGTATTCCGTGAAAGTGCTCGAAAGCCTTCTCATGAGCTTCCACGGCGCTCCGTGAGGTGAAAGGCTTGTCCCTGAATTGGATATACTTGTATCGGCTGCAGCACAGCAGCATGGCGAAGAAATAAACTGTCTGCCACTCGCCGTTGCTCGTCCGTAGGCGCTTTTGCCCGAAGTCCACTTGGGCCTGCTGACCCATCGGAAGGTCGGGTACCGCAGAATACTGCCGTTCGCACTTCGTCACCTTAGGAATGTTGTTCTCGCTCCTGACTTTCATCACGTAGTTGTAAACAGTCTTGGGATTCAACTTTGGAAAACCGGGCTTGTTCTCCTTCAGCCTGTCGTGCATGAGAGAGGCCGAGGTGTCAGGGTAATCGTTCAGGTATTCGACTATATACGCTCGATAGGGATCCAACGCAAAAGGTCGTTCACCCAAAGTGGGAAGGTAATTTTCAAATTCCTGTTGAGTCATTTGAAGGTACCTCTTTACGGTTCTAAAGTTCAATCCAAGGTAATCCGCTATCCGTTGGATGGAAAAATGTTCTTCGTCGCGGAGACGTTTGATTTCGTAGTACATAATGATAAGATCGAATTTTTCTTTGTCCATCGCAGTCGGGTATTGGTTCTGACTGCAAATTAAAAGGGTTATTAATCAGATTGTTCTTATCACTGTACTCTTGATGCCATTTTCACTGTAGTCCCGATGCCAATTTCACTGTATTTGCCGATTCTGGTTACAGAAGAAGAAGAAGAAAGAAACAGCAAGGGACAGTCAAGTTGCTGAAAAGCATCTGGAGGTCGACAATCGAAGGATATTCATGAAGAAAAAACACAGCTTATAACACCAGCTAAGCCACAGTAAACCAATGAAATACATTGGTTTCCCGCGCCCTAGCTACCCGTTAGGGGCAACTTTAGAACGCACATATCTTGTTACTTGCAATTTTTGAAGTAAGAAATTTGACTTCTGCGTATATGCATTTAGATATAATATTTGATAGCTTGAGTTTAGTATATCAAAAGTGATTTTGCCGAATAATTGATTTTAAATTGATTGATTTAGAGGCATTTAATTAGACTGATATAATAATCTGGAATAGCGATTATGATGGTATTTGTTTAATCTGGTTTTTCTGATTAATAATTTTTTAGGAATGGTCATATAAATGAATATCATAAGTATATTGACGACAAATAGAGAGAATAACTTTATATTAATAATAAATTGATCTTAAAAAAAATATGGAAACAATTGACAAAGAGACTAATCAACCAAATCAAAGACATGGATGTGTTACAACTTGGTTAATGTTAATGATAGTCGCTAATACTTTTATAGCATTATTCTACTTGCTAATTGCTAGTGGTAAAATTGGAATGAAATTCGAAAATGAAATCTCTGATATCATGTTAATTCTAATTGTGATATTAGTATTTCTGAATGTGTTTTTTTCTGTAATGTTATTGAATTGGAGAAAATGGGGTTTTTGGGGTTTATGTTTTAATTGTTTTTGTTCAATAATATTGAACTTAGTCATTGGGATAGGACTCTTACAATCGATAAGTGGATTTGTTGGTCTAGTTTTACTTTTTGGAATTTTACAAATTAAGAAGGATAAGACTTCGACCTGGACTAATTTAAAATAAAAAAAGCTGCCCCTAACACCACCTAAGCCACAGTAAGCCAATGAAATACATTGGCTTACCGCGCCCTAGCTACCCGTTAGTGGCTATTTTAGAACCGTAATAATGAGGACATTAGTAATATTCATCTTTTTTATTTTAGGACAAATATCATTTGGACAAACGGAGATCGGGCAATTTGCAGTGGTTTCTGATAAGGATGGATATGTTAATATTAGGCGATTTCCAGAGATCCAAGGACAGATAATAGACACTCTACATAACAGACAGATAGTTTATTGTACAGATATATCAAATGATTGGTGTTCTGTCGATTATCATTTGTCAAAAGATATTCCTGAGACTGGGAACATACACAAATCCAGATTGATATTTATTGATCGATTTGATAAGTTTCCAATGACGAATAAGACTGATGAAGCAGTTGAATTCAAATTGGATACTTTAAAACTGACAATATCAAAAGTACAGTTCAATCGATTTCTAAATAAGTTGAAATTTCGAAAATCAGCTCCAGATTCTAAAACTGAAGATTATCTGGAAAGTATAAATGGAAAAATGATTTGGGGAACTGATGGAGATTTACCAAAAACACAATATGGACAATTTCTTTTGGAGATAGGTTCTAAGAAAATAAACTTACCGATTAATAATATATTTGATCCCAATCTTAACCAAACATCTGTATCAATAGATAAGAAGACAAATACAATTTATATAGTAGCTGATAATAGCGATGGCGCCGGTGGATATTCAGTATTATGGGTATTGATTGATGGAAGATTCACTCAGCAAATAACAGACAAAATGTAAAAAAAACAGCCACTAACATCAGCTAAGCCACAGGCTGCCACTCAGGCGATAACGCCTTCGCTCCGCCCGCGCCCTAGCTACCCGTTAGCACTTATTTTAGAACGCACATATTTTGGTTACTGCAAAATAATATCTGATAGAAGAAATATATTACTCCCCATATCTTGTACCACTGGTATAATTTAAAAATTCACTTAAATTTACCAGCATTATGAAGAGAAGCAGACGAGCATTTTCAGGAGCTTTTAAAGCTCAGGTTGCCATTGAAGCACTCAAAGAGCGTGAGACATTGGCCGAGTTGTCCAAACGGTTTGAGGTTATGCCTCAGGTTATTTCCAAGTGGAAACAAGAGTTTGTCGAACGATCCTCCGAGATCTTTGAGACAAAGGCTCCTGAAGAGAACCTGGAGAAAGAGAAAGAACGGTTATTTGCAAAAATAGGTCAGCTCGAGATGGAGTGCGACTGGTTAAAAAAAAATTTAAAGAAGGCCGGACACTAACCGAACTTCGGGGTTATATATCTGATAAAGAGAGATTAAGTGTAAGAAGACAGTGCGACCTCTTGGATATTTCTCGAAGTGGCATTTATTACCAACCTGTTGGAGAAAGCGAAGAGAACCTGAAGATCATGCAGCATATGGACAAACACTTTCTTAAACATCCCACGTACGGTGTGATTCAGATGAAAGATTTCATAGAAACGAAAGGGATACTAGCCAACGAGAAGCGTGTACGCCGCTTGCTCCGTAAAATGGGTATAATGGCCATCTTTCCTGGTCGCAACCTAAGCAAGTTGATCAATGCCGAATACAAAAGGCCATACCTTATACGGGGTCTTAAAATTGAACGCTCGAATCAACTTTGGGAAATTGACATCACTTACATAGCAATGGCAAAGGGTTTTATGTACTTAACGGCAATTATTGATGTGTATAGCCGGTTTGTTGTTGGTTGGGATATATTCAATAGTTTGGATGCAAAGAACAGTCTGTTGGTCTTTAAAAGAGCTGTCGCTAGATTTGGTAATCCGGAGATCATCAATTCGGATCAGGGTTGTCAGTTTACCAGCGAACTTTGGACAACCTATATTGAGAATGAGTTGATTGGCACAAGAATCAGTATGGATGGCAGAGGCCGTGCTACCGACAATATCTACATTGAAAGACTATGGAGAACTGTAAAGCGTGATTATGTATACATTAGCCCGGCAGAAGATGGAATCGACCTTTTCAAAGGACTAAAGGGTTTCTTTGAAGAATACAACCATAAAAAAAGGCATCAGGGTAACGGGAGAGTGATTCCATTTAAACGATACAAAAACGCCGCTTAGTGTTAATGACGAGAATAACTCCTCAAAACTTCACCTGATTTTGAAAAAGAAATCTAAGGAGTTATTTCCCGCAATTAACACAAGAGTTTTCCTCATCATTATTATTTTTTGATTAAGTTTTAAATCTAAATTTCAACTAAGAAAGCAGTACTGGTGGTCCAAAGAATGGGGAGTAGAAAA
>Ga0209430_1002635_pt1 | contig 11273 bp, 10 predicted proteins | sample BarGraIncub1133A_FD_184504 | JGI IMG/M metagenome (GOLD analysis project Ga0209430, IMG submission 184504) | Arctic peat soil microbial communities from Barrow, Alaska - Barrow Graham LP Incubations 11-33A (SPAdes) (version 2) | ecosystem: Environmental > Terrestrial > Soil > Wetlands > Peat... | reverse complement strand
TTAGCAATGGGGTCTTGTTCATGCATTTTCAGTTTTTTTTGACGCACTCAACCCTATCCTGTAAAATATTAACATTAATATTGCTGCTGCTAGCGCCATGCTTGAGCCATAGTAAAACGGCGCTCTATTAACATTATCATAAAGCATGCCCGCAATAACACTTGCTGGAAGAAGTGTCACTCCAGGAAGGCAATTGTATATTCCTAGGCCGGTGCCTCTTTTATTAGTGTCAATAAAGTCTGAAATCAATGCTTTCTGAACACCGTCAGTAGCCGCGCTATATAATCCATACAGTGCAAAAAGTAGAATTAGTACAACTTTGCTGTTTGTCCTCCCGAATCCAAAATATATTATAGAATACAGCATATAACCAAAAACAATAAGTCTTTCTCTACCTATTTTGTCTGACAGTACCCCAGCTGGGATAGCAAACAATACTGACACTGAATTAAATATTAGATATATAATGGGTATAAAAACTGCCTGTATTCCTATGTCACTGGCTTTAACAAGCAACAATGCATCTGTTGAATTCCCCAGCGTAAATATAAAAACTATTCCGAGAAAAACATAGTATTTCTTAGGGAAATCTTTGAAAGAAACTTTTCCAAGGAGTTCACCTTTATCCTTTTTTGCTTCTTTAACAAAACAAATTAGAGAAATCAACCCTAATGTACCAGGTATCGCTGCCAATACAAATATCTTGCGATAATCACCAGGGAAAAGTGATAAAACACCAAAAGCCAGAAGTGGCCCTAGTATAGCTCCACTGTTATCCATTGCTTTATGAAATCCGAAGCTTCTACCCTTCGTCCCATTTTCTGAAGAACCGGCTATCAAGCTGTCCCTTGGTGAAGTTCTTATTCCTTTTCCTACTCTTTCGGTAAATCTGATGATTAGAACCTGAAACGGAGTAGTAGCAAAGGCAAATATAGGGGATAGAATTGCCGTGAAGGCATAGCCAATTATCATGAAAGGTTTGTTCTTTCCAATCTTGTCGCTCCACCAGCCAGATAGTGCCTTTAATACAGAAGCGGTGCTTTCAGCAATTCCTTCTATCAGCGAAAGCTCGGTTTTTGATGCACCTAAGGTCATTAAAAATAATGGCATGACTGCATATATCATTTTTGTTGTAGTATCAGTCAAAAAGCTAGTAATTCCTGCAAAGAAAATATTTCTATCCAGCCCCAGTATCTTCTTCCTATTTTTATAGCTTTTTCTTCGTTTATTTCTTTTTCCTCATCCGTTTCTTCAATATCATCCATTATTTTCTCTCCTGCGTGCAATTATCATTTAGACCCTAATTGTCATTATATCTGTATACTATCTGATGTAATCATCAAAAGATTTTCAAATGTAGATTGCATGTAGTCTTCATATTTATACAACAAAAGTTTTAACTCTAATTTTTCACGATGTCGTTCAATCAGACAAAAATGCGTTTCACTTAGCAATTCCACGGAAGTATATCCAGCGTCACTACATTTTCATCGGCGTAAAAGTCTTTCTGCATAGCAGGAACTTCTCGGCGAATCGCTTCTAGACGTTCTGAAGAGTCCGAAGTATCAAATTCAGAATCGGGAACAAAAGATTCCGGATGATGAACATCACCCCAACACCATGTCATCGCCCAAAGCCAGGGAGCGTTTCCTTTTAAAGCTTCGGTAGCAAAGGGAAATTTGCCACATTCTGCTAGAGATACCATTTTATACGCCTTAGTAACTGCAACTGTTTCATCAAACTGTTTTTTCCAGATCTCTCTGCTAGGATAATAGATATCACGACTGATGATATCAACATATTCGTCCCCAGGATACCATGCATGGTCTACATCCTGAACCTCTTTACTTCCGTCATAGCCACAGTTCCATACCCAAATCAAATTGTTTAAACCATGAACATTGACATAGCGATTATACATCAATCTCCATAATTTCACACAGGCCTCTGGTGTAGAAGCTCCCCACCAAAACCAACCACCATCCATTTCGTGAAATGGTCTCCATAAAATCGGGATATCAAGGTCACGAAAACGCTTTAAATAATCTGCCACCAAATCCAAATCCCGCAAAATAGCGGTATATTCGGGACATTTTCCTTCCATGGCTTTCGCCAAATCGAAATCAGTATGTTTAGTATAAAAACTTTTGTCTCGCCCACCCAGCGGAGAATACCAGTGCCAAGTATAAGTAACAATACCACCTTTTTTTGCCCAGTCGATTGCAGTATCAATGGTATTTCGATTTTCCATGATTTCCTGAATACCTTCTTGCGTAATATCCAGATAGTTAACATTGGAGGAATAACCTAAAAGTTCAAAACCGCAGATAGCAGGTTGTTTTTCAGTCCACATCTGGATATCTTTTAATTCGATTTGTTCAATGGTTTTAGTATGTTGTGCAGACAAAATCTTTTTCCCATAAATCGATGCAAAATATTCCATCAAAGCTTTGGCTTTGGAAGACGCATTAGAATTTGATAACATAAACATTTTCCTTTCATGTAAGAGTTATTAAACATATTTCTTTAAAACCGTGTTTTCCAAATCATTTATCATTACTTCATATATTTTCTATTTGGAGTAATACTTTTTAACCACCTGTTCTGCTGGTTTCCCATAAAGAACATAGCCCCTATTCTTATCTGCTTCTTCCTGAGAACCAAGATGAGATGCCCGATACCACAAACCATAACCCGCCTACCCATTCACGTTTAGTGGTTGCTTCATGAGTCGGCTGACCTTTATAAGTCGTTTTAGCAACTTCATATTCTCCATGGCTTGCACCTGTAATCAGTACCTATTTCTTATTTAAATTCACGATATTTTGTTTCTCTTGATACTAGCCCAACAATCCAGCCTTTTCCATACGAGCTTGTACATATTCCAGGCTTGCAATGTATTCTTCATCGGTATTCAGATGTTCGATAATCATTGGCATTTCAGAATTAATCTGATTCGCACGTTCCACATAATATTCCAGATTCAGACTGCCTTTTCCACAGGCAACTTCTTTCAATTGCAGTGTAAATTCACTCGCCAACTGCACATCTTTCAAATGACAACTTTTGATGTATCCACCCAATTTATCAAATACTTCATCAATAAACTGTTCATTCATCAAACTTTTTTCTGGACTGGTAATCCAGTTCGCTAGGTCCATATGTACCGCAAAATGTTTACGGTTAACCTCTTTTATTAGCCAGAGATATTGATCGGGATTAGCAGGCATCATCCACGGCATCGGCTCAATGCAATAGTAAGTATACTGAGGATTTGCTTTGTCGATGATTTCCTGAATGGATTTTACCGTTTTCTGCAAAAATTCTTCAGAGAAATTATTTTTATACGCGCCATCCCATACTGCACCTGCAGAACCGCAGATATTGACACAACAACCCGCTTTCAGATAATCTGCAAGCTTAAGTTGACCGACGCAGTAATCAATATTTTTCTGTCTTTCTGCTTCATCTGATGCAAGTGGATTTACCCATGCCCCGACTTCCGCAATTCGCAAATCGTGCTTCATCGCTTCGTCACGGTAATCATCAATTAAATCTGAAGCATTGGTATGGTTTAGCGGGAAAACAACCACTTTGCAACCTAATTTTACCATATTTTTCGCCCACTCTGCTGCACTGTTGTGTGCCAAAGGGGAAGCAATACCTAATCTCATTTGTGACTCACCTCCTAATTCTTTCTATGGTACTTAAATTTTCCATCGGTACAATAATATTGGTATTGCCGATGGTGCGATGATATTCAACTGAAGCATATCCCGTTTCGTGAACACTGCTTAATGCGTGTTCCATCTTTTTTTCTGTTATATCACGTACACTATATAATTGCAATCCGTATTCCAAAATATTACCCTCCAAATTAATTCTTATAATGCCAACAGAATCTTTGCAACACGTGCCAACTCATCACGGATTTTCAGATGCTGCGGACATTTTTTTTCACAGAAACCGCAGTTTTTGCAGTCTGCAAAGATTTTCCCGCCGTCTTTTACATAACCGGCAAACTGATTTTTCGCAAGTTCGGACAGACCGTAAACATTGTGATTGGTATACATGTTGAAGATATCCGGGATTTTGATTTCTGCCGGACATGGCTGACAGTATTTACAACCAGTGCAGTACAGTTCACTGAATTTTTTGAGCTGTTCAACCGCTTTTCCAAGCTGAACCCATTCACTTTCGGATAGCACAGCCGGGTCACTGCCTATTTTAATATTTTTCTGTACCATTTCAAGAGTCTGCATACCAGACAGTGCACAGCTTAAGTTCGGATTACCGAGTACAAATTTGAATGCTAGTTCATAAGTTGCAATTGCCGGTTTACCAGTCAGCTTGGTATACAAATCAGTCGGTGCAGAAAGTCTTCCGCCACCTACCGGTCCCATTGCAACAGTGCCCATACCTTTGGATGCCGCATAGACTAGCATTTCTTCGTTGCTACGGTCGAGAAGGTTGTACTGAACAAGCATGGTCTCCATCGGAATACCTCGTTTAATCGAACCGTCAATGATGTGTTTGATACTCTGCGGTTCATCGTGGAAAGAGAAGGAGATGTGACGAATTAAACCTTCTTCTTTCGCTTTTTGTGCTTCAAGCAACAAATCCTGTGCCATAATGATGTTATCAAATGAATCTTTGCTGATGCCCCAGAAATGATAGCAATCAAGATAATCAGTATCCATTTTCTTTAAGCTTTCTTCCAATGTTTTACGGTAATCCGAAGGCTTTTTAACCACCTCCAACGGAATTTTCGTGGAAAGCATAACCTTTTCACGGAAACTTTTTACTGCTTTGCCGACTGCTTCTTCACTATTTTTATTGCAGTAATACGGTGCGGTATCAAAGTAGTTTACACCATTTTCGTAAGCATAACTAATCATTTCAAATACTTTTTCTTGATCGATAAACCATTTTGCTTTTTCTTCATATTCCGGCAGACGCATACAGCCGAAACCAACCGACGAAATTTGCTCTCCGGTATTACCAAATTTACGATAATTCATAATCAAATTCTCACTTTCCAAATAATATCTATACCAGCTCTACCCATTGTCTTGTTTTCAAACTTTCTACAATTGCTTCAATATGAAATAAACTATTGCTCAAACAATTTTTTTAAATAAGACAAACCATTTTCAATGCTTTGTGCCATATCGCAGTCAAAGTTTTCTTGTTTCTGAACAAAAAGCTTGGTTCCGCCAAATTCAATACCTGCTTTTATTATAGCTGGAATATCTAAAACACCATTGCCAAGATAAGTGTTGTCACGGGATGCTTTTTCCTTCATATCTTTCAGGTGCAATATTTCAAATCGACCTGGATATTTCTTAATCAGTTCTACAGCACTGTAACCCATTAATTCTGCCCAATAAGTTTCAAGTTCGAAGAAAACATATTCAGGATTAGTTTCCGAAATTAGAATTTCCAGACCGTTGGTATCGCCGCAGGCACGCAGTTCGTGGTCGTGGTTCTGATAACCTAAACGAATCCCCTCTTTTGCCAAGCGCTTGCCAAGTTCATTTAACAATTCTGCGCCTTTTTTCCAGCATTCAGGATTGGTCTGGTCTTCTACCGGAACACCCGGTGAAACCAGTCTTGTGCAACCCAAAGTTTTTGCACAGGCTACCTGTTCGTCAAACTGTTCGATCAAAACTCCATAACCAACATGTGCGGATACAGTAGCAAGACCCAGTTTATCAAGTTCTGCTTTCAGTTCTTCCGGAGTTTTTCCGAAAGTACCTGCAAGTTCAATCTCTTTAAAGCCGAATTTGCTGACTTTGTTGAGAGTCTCATAAAAGTCTTCCATAGACCATGGGTGTAGTGAATACATCTGAAGTGCAATAGACATCTTATTTATCCTCCTAATTTATCGTTAATTTGTATTCAATCTGCTGTATTGAGACAGTAAATAAATTTACTGCCTCAAAGGTAAATTCATATTATTGGAAACGTCATTCCACAGTCTCATTTGATGTGCGGAATTTGCAATCTGCCACCAGTATCTGCGGAACTTCTTTAGTCTCTTTTACACGGATAGTTTTTGCCTCATTCGGAAACAACTGAAAATAGTTATCCGAATAGTGGATTCGGTCATCTTCACAGGCAAGGTATGCAAACGGAACAAATGTATCTGAATGAATCGTTACCAGCAAATCATTACCATCTTCCACAACAGAATCCATTACCACTTCTGCATTTGGCAGATATAACTCACGATAGTATGCACGAACGCTACATGCAGTTTCGAATTCAGTGTGGTCGGTGCTGACGTAGCAGTAGCCATGTGTCAGATCGCCGTCTGCTTCAAAAGTGAACTGTTGCCAGGAGTGCGGTTGGGTAGTAATAGTATGTGTACCAACATTAGTTTTATTGCCATCAAAGTCCATATAACCGTATTCTAGCTGCATGGTAACACTTTCTGACTTATCGTTGATAACCGTTGCAGTTGCGATACCAGCTTCCACACGAACAATCATTTTGCGATGTGCAAATGCACGTTTCATAAAGTAATAGGATACTTTGCGAGTAAGGTAGTAATCAATGATGGTCCAGCCGGTTTCCGACCATGCATCATTGTACATCCATATTAAATCGCCCGAGCCGTAAGCTTTTCTGCGGATGCCTTCTGACATTTCCAGATAGAGGCAGCCCTGCATAATGCCGCTGTAAAGCAGATATTCTTTCCAGTTCAGTTCGGAAAGCTCGGTCAGATGATGCTGAATTGCACCATCGATGCTGTTGCGTTTGTAATCATCTTCGCCATGGTGCTTCCAGATCGGATTATCTCTGGAAACTTCTTCTCCGTCAAAGTAACGGCGAACGGTGCTTTCCATCTGTGCCCCGAAGAAACCGTATTCGCTGCAAAACCGTGCATTGAATCGATCAAATGCTTCTAGCTCGTAGCTAAATTTAAATTTGGTTTTCGCATCGCGTCCGAAGAAAGTCCATGCATGTACGTCGCCTTCGGTGGTTTCATTGGAACGAACTCCAAAATAAGGCGAAGATGGCATATAGAAAATGGACGGACAGTTTGCACGTACGATTTCAGGAAGCATGTAGTTGTAAATGTGCTCTCCATATAATCTTTCTGGCGGGACATCTTTCGGGAACCAGTCGGTAAAGGATTCATGCACTTCGTTGTTGCCGGTCCAGAGTGCCATACACGAATAGTAGGCCAGACGCTTGCTCTGATAGGTCGCTTCTAACTGTACTTCATACATGAAAAGAGCATTATCATCCGGGTAAAACGCACACACAAACATAAAGTCATGCATCAAGAGAATACCGTTTTCCGAACACAATTCATAGAAGTAGTCATCTTCATAAACGCCGCCACCCCAAACACGCAGCATATTGAAGTTTGCTTCTTTTGCTTCAAGAATCAGGGTGCGGTATTTTTCACGTGTAACTCGCAGATAAACCGAATCGGCCGGTACCCAGTTCCCACCTTTGCAGAACACACGCACACCGTTGACCTTTACAAAGAAATTGCGAGTTCCGTCTTCGAGTTTTGAGCGATCGATTTCAATAGTACGAATGCCGATTTTCTTGTCTTTCATTACATTGACAAAACCTCCGCATCGGCATACTGCGCGAACGATATACTGATTCGCTTCTCCATAACCGTTCGGCCACCAGCTTTTTGGCTGCTTTATCGTAACGGTCTTATGAAAAACATTTAATCCTCCGGCTGCGGTTTCGGTCATGCTACCTTGCGCAACCATTTCATTGCCAAACAGCACTTCATAGTCAACAGTTACGTCTGCAGAAGACTGCATCACCAGTTTTTCCACTTCGAAATAAAAATCAACGGTCGCTTTATCTTCTTCAAGGAAAGTGGTATCACAACGGAAATTACTGATTTTCGCACCCGAGAAAGCTTCCAGATAAACCGAACGACCGATACCGCAGGTCGGTACCAACTTACACCAGTCCCAACCGTAGGTAAACTGTGCCTTGCGCAAATGAATACGCTGGAAGCATTTAATAGAGGTATCGGAGTAAACTGACAGACGGTCTACCGGATAGTATTCTTCAAGGCCGGATGTCAGTCTGATAATCAATTGGTTTTCTCCTACTTTGAGATAGCGTTTTATGTCTTTTTCAAACGGGCGGAAAGCATTATGGTGCTGTCCGATCGGAATATTATTCAAGATCAAGTCCGCGTTATAGTCAAGAAGTTCAATGAACAGACGAACCTGTTCTTCCTTGAGCATTTCTTCATCAACTTCAAATTCGCGGATAAACCACCAGGACATATTTTTAATCCAAGTGCAGTCTTTGCTGTTGGTCTTGAGCAATGGTTCCTGAAGCAGACCATTTTCAACTAATGGAGTAATAACATCACAAGGTACGTTTGCTTTCAGATAGCCACGACGTACGGGAAAGTTTCTTGGCCATATTGCAAGTTCAGGAACTCCATCTCCACGATTGAGGACTTCCTGAAAACGTTCTGGACCAACATCTATAAATTCAGGAGCTAATTTCCATGTTCCTGTCAGTGAGATTTTTTTCGCCATAATCAGATCATCCTTTTCACACAATAGGCTTATAAAGTATTATAAAATTGCAATATCCAGATACATTTAATAATTAATCTTCACGGCCCACTTTTGCCTGAAGCGAATTCGGATCAATGGTCATCAGTTCGATTTTGTTTCCGTCCGGGTCATGGATCCATGCCTGATAGTTTAAGTCTTTACCCTGGCTCGGTTGCGAATCAATCGAAATGCCTTTTGCACGGAATTCTTCAACAGTTTTATATACGTCGTCGCATTCGAAGCAGGTATGCATAAAGCCTGCGGATTCATGTTTTATTTCAACATTTTTCACGCCACCGTAAAACAGTTCGATATAAGTTCCGTCTTTTACTCGCAGATAAATCAGCCACGGGTTACCCTGTTCATCATCCAGTTTATAAATTTCGGTAAAGCCTAATTTATTAATGTAGAAATCCAGAGAAGCTTCCATATTTTCTACTGTGTAAGCCATATGACCGATACCTGTATAGCCTTTTGCAGAAAAATCGTATTCTGCCGCATTAGATTTCATGTGCGGAGAAGCTGGATTGTATTCAACGAATTCCACAGCATTTCCATCCGGATCGTGAATCCAGATGTTGCGATTTAAATCTCTGCCTTCACCAGATTTTGGTTCGGAAATAATGCCTTTTTCGTACAACTTTTCTGCCAAAATTTGAATATCACCAATTGCAATGCAGTAGTGATGATAACCTATAACATCGGAAGAATAGGCATGTTCACGGTCTTTTGTACCATCGTAGAACAGTTCAACGAATGCGTTATTGCAAATTTTGAGATACACAATCCAGGGGTTGCCTGCATCATCTGCGATTTCGAATATTTTTTTAAAACCAATTGTATTGCAGTAAAAATCGAGTGCTTTTTCCATATCAGTAACTTTTATTGCATTATGTGCAATTGCTGTAATCATATCGTTTTCCACCTTTACTCTAATATTTTGTAAATTACCCTGATGCTATTTACCAAACGTGGTAAACGTTAGTTACTACTTCGCCAGCAAGAATCTTGCGTGCACGGTCAATGCTCCATTGAATGTGCTCTTTCAGATCTTCATCACCTTCAAAAGATAATCCGAATACACGTTCCATTTTACTTGCATTATAATAAGAAGGTTTACGTTCTTCATCAGCATTCGGAACTATAATTTTACTAGTAGAACCTGTCAGTTCAATTGCAATCTTTGCAATATCTATCCAGGTAACAAATTTCTTACCCAGTGCCATAAAGATCTCGCGGTTTAAATCACTTTCTACTAGTTTTACATAAAGTTCTGCAATCTGTCTACCAGACAGGAACTGAGTGCCATCAAATTTGTTAAAAGTAACGTCTTCATTCTGTAAAATTGCTTTTGCCATGTTTACGAAACGAACATCAGACTGAGTTGCGCCGCCTTCATAAGCTGGATTCGAGAAAATATAGCCCGGACGAATAGCATTTCTAGCAATTTTGGTTTTGTTTCCGGAATCGCCCTGTCCATTATAATAGTTATTAAAGCCCATCAAATACATTTCGGTAGAAGCTTTCGTTGCACCGTACAGATCACCTGGAAGTAGCTGAGCAGTTTCGTCCATGCCATCACGCAGAGAACCCATTGCAGCGGTAGAACTGGTGTAAACAAATCTTTTTACTCCAGCTTTTTCAGCAGCGTCTACTAAGAATAGAGAAACCTTTGTGTCATGTTCAAGCATTTCAACTGGGTCGTTGCCCCAGCCAAGTGCGATATGCACAACAGCGTCACAGCCCTTAAGTGCCTTTTCCATTACACCCAATTCAAGGATGTTGCCCTTTATAACGGTTACGTTGGGAAGGGTTTTATAAACTGGAATACGGTCCGGAGTACGGGTAAGCAATACGACTTCATGACCAGCTGCAAGCAGTGCTTTGGTAACGTTCTGCCCGATATTGCCGGTACCACCAGTTACAAATATTTTCATGAGAATTCCTCCAATGTTTTTTTTTGATATTAATTAAATTGATTTTCTATCCCATTATGCTTTTAATGCACAGAGATATTTGATGTGTTCAAGCATATAATCATCAGTGCGGAACTCAAAATTGAATGCTTCCTTAATCTGGGAAACATCAATTGGAAGTCCATTGGGTACATCCCAACCTTTATCCTCATAAAGTACTTCACTTTTTGAGCCAAGGTACTCCACCACCTGTTCTGCTACCTGTCCCCAAGTGCGGAAGTCGGCGCTTACACCTGTGAAATATCTGCGATTAATTGTATTGGAATGGAGCAGTTCAATATAGATTTTCGCTAGATCTTCTACATAAATAAACTGTGTACCGTCATTATTGATGAAAGTCATCATTTCATTAGCTTTTGCTGCTTTGACCATATTCTTAATCTTCAGGTCCGTATAAATAGTAGCACCCTCAACCGCAGGATTACCAAAGGTATATCCCGGACGAACCGTATTCGCTTGAATGCCATACTGAGCTGCTATCGCATGCAAATAACATTCGGTCGCCGCCTTGGTCGCACCATAGTAATCATTAGGATTGGTACATCCTAAATCGTTACACGGTGAAGAGCCAAAGCAAGCAATGGAAGATGTATAGATTATCTTTTTTACACCTGCTTCTGCAGCAGTCTGAAACAAATAAACTGAAAGTGCGGTTTCCTTAAGAAGCATTTCTTCCGCAGTGTTTCCCCAAGCTAATGCAATATGAATGCAGGCATCCTGACCTTGTACTCCGACTTTA
>Ga0209430_1002632_pt1 | contig 11296 bp, 8 predicted proteins | sample BarGraIncub1133A_FD_184504 | JGI IMG/M metagenome (GOLD analysis project Ga0209430, IMG submission 184504) | Arctic peat soil microbial communities from Barrow, Alaska - Barrow Graham LP Incubations 11-33A (SPAdes) (version 2) | ecosystem: Environmental > Terrestrial > Soil > Wetlands > Peat... | reverse complement strand
TAAATAATTGTATATCAATGTGGCGAAGGAAGGGAGGAGAGACTGCATTTAAGAGTATGATATCGGATAAAGCCTTAAATAAATACGCAGGGAAACAAGATAAGTGGTGGAATGACTTTTTTACAACAGTGGATACAATTATTGGTGAATTAAAGATAAATGATATTTCTCCTGAGAAATTAAAAGAAGATGTAAAATCATTAGGTCAAAATAGTATTTTAGTACATATATCTGAAATTTATGATACTTACACTAAAATCTTAAAAAGTGAGGGGTATATTGATTATAATGATTTGCTAATTCTTGCGTATAAACTTTTAAAAACTGATGGTACAGTTAGAGAAAAGTTACAAAAAAAATATACCTTTGTATTTGAAGATGAATGTCAAGACTCTAATTTGATTCAAGGAAAAATACTAAACTTAATTTCTGAGAAAAGTGGCAATTTAGTAAGAGTCGGGGATGTTAATCAAAGCATAACAGGAACATTTACAGCGTCTGATCCTAAATTTTTTAGGGAGTTTTGTGGTAACGCAAATAAAGCTTTCAAAATGTTCATGGCGGGGCGTAGTACAAATCATATTATTGATTTAGCAAATGAACTAGTTGAGTATACAAACAATCAACATGGAGAAGAAAAGTGTAGAAGTGCATTAGTAGATCAAAGAATTAAAAGTTTAAATGAGAAGGTTGAAACGAGAAAAGATAACTATGGTATAAGCACTATGGTGTGTAATTCAAGAGAAGAAGAAACTAAAAAAGCTGTTCACGTGGCTATGAAATTTAAAGAAAAATTCCCTAGTAAAACCTGCGCAATATTAGTTCCTTTTAATAATCAAGTTAGAGAAATAGCAGATATTCTTAGAGCTTATAATATTGAATGTGATGAGTTATCAAATAAATCAGATAAGAAAATTAAAGTTACGAGTACTCTAGGATATATACTGCAATTTATTTCAAGGCCGCAGGATAGTTCTTTATTTAAAGATTTAATTAAGAATGTGTTTATAGAAGAACGAAATCAAGAAAGTGAAAAATTGTTCGATTTTATTTTCGGTTATGATGTTGAAAAGCTGCTATACCCAAATGGAGGTAGCATAAATCAGCTGAATATTCCAGGGGAAATATTAAACTCCAAGGTGTATAAACAATTTATAAGTTCTATGGATCTAATTAAAACAATATTTGAATACCCTCAGACACATTTTGATAGATTGATTTTATATATCAGCGATGTTCTAAATTTTACTCTTGAAAATAAAGCAATGGCAGAGGCAGTTGCATCATATGTTAGATTTGCTTCCAAAGAGAATAGTGAATTTTCATTAGGGTTTGTAGCAGAGCAATTATTAGATGGAAAGAATAGTATACTAGACCATATTTCAGGTATAATATACGATCTAGAAGGATACGAACCATCTCCAGATAGAGTAACTGTATCTACTTGTCATAAAGCCAAAGGGCTAGAATGGGATTGCGTATTAATATTAAATATTACATCTTATCAATACCCATATATGACAACCGATAAATTTAAGGATTATTATTATTTAAAAGATGAATTTAAAAACCCAACAGTTCTTTGTAGCGCAGAAATTGCTAAAATTCTAGGTAATAATATTTGTGAAGATCCATTAAAAGAAGCTAAAATACAAATAATAAATGAAAAAATAAGGCTTTTATATGTAGGGATAACAAGGGCCAAGGAATATTTAATCTTAATGGCAACGCAGTCTAACGAAGGAAAATGGAATGAAGATAAACCGTCAAAGTATTTTTATGTTCTTCAAGATTACATAAATAGCCAAAGGGGTGCTTTATAAATGTTGGACATTAGAAAATTAAATCATGTCTATTATAGTCAAAATCTTTTAAATACTTTTGATAAATGTCCTCTTAAATTTAAAATAAAATATTTGGATAATATCAGATGGAAAAAAGATTCAAAAGATGATGAGGATTATTATGAGAATATGAACATGGGACTGGATTTTCATCTCATAGCTCAAAGATATTTTTCAAATATTCCTGTGGTCATAAATGATAGTAATACTGAATTGCTCCACTTTACAAAGTCACTTCGAGAAAAATTTACTATTTTAGATGGAAATACATATTTGCCGGAATATGAAATTAAAATGAGAAAAGATAATATTAGGATTCAAGCAAAGTATGATTTAATAATTATTAAGCCAAATAATAAAATAGAAATATGGGACTGGAAGACAGAAAATAGGAAACTTGATTATAAGGAAGTAAGTACGAGAATGCAAGCTATTGTTTATATGTATATATTAGGAGAAAGGTCCTTAGAAATATTTGATAGAGAGATATGTCTTGAAGATATAAGTATGAGTTTTTGGCAACCTCAGTTTAAAGAGGATATCATCACTATTAATTATTCAAAGAGTAATCATAGAATATATGAAGAAAAAATTATGGAGATAACACGCAGGTTGGATAATTATGATTTTAGTTTAGATTTTAATAGTGAATTAAATAGTGAATTAAATAGTAAGCAGTGCAAGTATTGCGAATTTGCTGGTGATACTCAGGTATGTGACGCTTTTGTGTAGTATTGAGATAATAAAATAAAATAGGTAATAACAAAAAAGAAGTTGACAAGACGATGGTATCAGGATTTGTAACTGGAGGAGGATTAGGATTAGTAACAAGGAATGTAGAAATAACTTGTTTAAAATGTGGTAATAAATTTAAGGCAGGTAAATAAAGGGTAAGTCTTTCAATCAAAGTTATAAACAGTGGTTTAGGAGTTATCCACATGCAGGCTTTGGTGAAAGCTTCAAAAAGTGGGGAATGTCTGATAAAACGGAGCCATATAATAGCTATGGAAATGGATCTGCCATGAGAGTTAGCCCTATTGGGTTTTATTATAATTCTCTTGATGAAGTTCTAATGAGAGCAGAGGAAAGCGCTATTGTAACTCACAATCACCCAGAAGGTATAAAGGGAGCAAAAGCAACTGCTGCAGTAATATTTCTTGCAAGCGTGGAAGAGGAAAGGTAGAGATAAAAAATTATATTGAAGAAACCTTTGGATATAATCTCAGTGAAAACATAGATAGTATTAGAACTTGGTATAGATTTGATGTTTCCTGCAAGGGAAGCGTTCCACAAGCTATAAAAAGTTTTCTGGAGTTAGACAGTTATGAAGATTAATGTCTGACCTTGAAAATGTAATTTGTTTTTAAGTTACATCGGAGTAATTTGAAATGCATAGCAAAAATACCGTAAAATTCATTTCTGAATAATACAGCATCATACTAGTATAGCTGAAGTAGGATAGAGCGAGTACCTTGGCTATATTGCTAGTTTCCATTACCTCATAATAAAATATATGAACTATTTGTTGATTCAATACGAACTTAACTTTTATTATATGTAATTTAAGCCGCTTTATAGGAATTGGTTTTAATTTTAAAATATTTAACTATAATTTCAAAATACAATCCACTCAGGAATAGCAAATTCGATATTTGACTATGCTATCACAGTTTATTAGGCCCAATAAATTAATTATGCTATAATTGAATTTAATAATATTATACTGAGGGGGAAATTATGAGCAAATTACAAGAAATGTTAGATTATAATCAGTACTTTGTTGAAAATAAAGAATATGATAAATATAGAACATCAAAAGAACCAAGTAAGAAGTTGGCAATTTTATCATGTATGGATACTAGATTAACGGAGCTTCTTCCAAAGGCGCTGAACATTAAAAATGGGGATGTCAAGCTAATTAAGAATGCTGGAGCTGCTATAATGCATCCATTTGGAAGTATAATGAGAAGCATTGTGGTCGCTGTTTATGAATTTCATGCTGATGAGGTTCTAGTAATCGGTCATCATGATTGCGGTATGAGTAATCTAAATGTAGATAAAACATTAGAAAAAGCAGTAGAGAGAGGTATCTCCGCAGATGTAATAACAACTTTATGTAATGCAGGGATCGATATAAGAAAGTGGTTGCATGGATTTAATTCTGTAGAGGAATCTATCAAAGAGAGTGTCAAATTAATAAAAAATCACCCCTTAGTTCCTAAGGATATAAAAGTTCATGGCCTGATAATAGATCCGAAAACGGGGAAACTAGAGGTTATTGTTAATGGATATGAAAATAGTTAATATGTATCTTGTTAAACGTCATTACTAAAAATTGTGGCGATTTTGTTTTTGAATTACAAATATAGTAAGTGTATTAGTGGTTAAAGTGTGTTTAGATGAGGGCTTCTAGGGGCCCTTTTTTTGTTCCTTATAGTTTAAATTAATAAGTATTACTTAGACTTAGTTGAAAAGTAAAGTGACTGTTTATAAGGGATTGACGGTAATGAGCTTTGTATAAAATCTAAAGACGAATATAGATTGTGGAAATTTAGTTCGTTTTTAATACACGCTGTATCTACAAGGTGAATTTTTGCGTGTAACTAGAGAATGCCTTACACTAGAGCAGGTTGGATTGACCTAATATGGATGCCGCTGTACATCCGGACTTCGTCGCGAAAGGGGCAAAGTTCTGGGAGGAATGTTTAAACAAGGGGTATATATATGTATAGGGTGGAATGATATTTTGTAAAGAAGCATATTCCCTGTATCATAACTCATCCTTTTGATGTAAGTATTTTTCAGGGATATATATGAGACAATTTAGATTGTAGAAAATCTAATAGATATGGAATGATGATATGAGAATGGATAATTATATAGTATAATTGTAATAAAAGGAGTGGATTGGGATGGATAATTTAACGTTTTTAGATCTACACCCAGGTGATATTTTGCTTTGCAAGGGAGAAGGCTGGATCTCTGATTTGATAGTATTGTTTGATGAAGGTCCGTACAGTCATGCAGCTTTTTATGCTGGTGTAATTAATGGAGAGCATTCTGTTATACAGGCTACAGAACGCGGAATGCTATGTTGTCCTATAAAATCACTTGAAGAGGAGACATTTACAGATGTTTTTCGTTTTAATAAGAGCAACCATCAAATAGGCAGCGAGGGCTATCCCTATGATCCAATATATAAGGTAGGCAACGGTTATGTTGTAGCAGGCACAAAATATGCGTTTAGTCATTTGCTAATGCTGGCAATTTTAGCAGCAACCCGTGATATACCGCTGGATTCAACGACCAAAAAAATATTAAGGATAGTGTTAGACAATGCAGCAGCCTTTATATTCAAGCTTCTAGATGAAGGAAAAACTCCAATGGTTTGCTCAGAGCTTGTATATAGGTGCTTTGATGAAGCAGATGCCAGCAAGAAATATCAGTTTGCGGTTTCAGAATTGAAAATGACAGATGTATTGAAAAGTACCAATGATGTATTAAATAATCAGGTAAATACCGATGATATGGGAATTGATTTGTTGAATGCGAAGAAAAATTTTATAGAGGCATGGAATAAGGCGAAGCAAGTTGGAAATGATACTGGAGATTTTTCGAATAATCCAATTGCATCATGTGTATCGCCTAGAGATATAAAAAATTCTAGTGATTTAAAAAGTATAGGAAGACTAAGCTTTAAATAGAAAATATATAAATGGGGAATTATTAGGGAGATACGTATATGGGGCAGATAGTTAAAGTTATCAATAAATATATTATATACCTTATTTTATTAGTAGGCTTTGTAAGCTTAATGATTGTATTTATAAATAAAGATGGTAATTATTCAGCGAAAGCACCAGTTTCTCAAAACGGATTAATTGATTTAACAAATTGGAGCTTTGAGAAAGATGGTCCAGTAATGCTTAATGGAGAATGGGAATTTTATTATGAAAAACTTTTAGACTATGAGGATTTTCACAGTAACAGTAAGGGGGCAGCTATGTCAGGTTATATAAGGGTGCCTGGCAAGTGGAGGAATTATGAGATTAATGGTAAAAAGATCAATGCTATTAGCTATGGTACATATAGGCTAAAAGTTAAACTAAATAAGAAGATTGCAAATGAGGCTCTTGGAATACATATACCCTATCAGTTTACTGCATATAAGCTTATGATCAATGGTAAACAGATTGCAAGTAAAGCCGTTAATCCTGATAAGACCTCTACAATCCTTGAAAATAGAGATATCTTCTTTGAACCGGGAGAGAGCAGCATGGAGATTATTATCCAAATACCTGGCCAGGTATTTGAGGATGGAGGCACTCACTTGCCTTTATATTTAGGACATTATGAAGATATTATTACCAAAGATAAAAAAGATCTTCTTAGGGAGATGATGCTATTTACTTGCCTGATGATAATGGGCCTATATCATGTACTATTGTTTATATTTTTGAAAAAGATGAAATACATATTAAACTTCGGACTACTATGTATAAGTGTTGCATTACGGTCTATATTTATAAACGAAGCTATGCTGGTAGGGCAGTTTTTAACAGTAAAATTTAGTACCTTCGGTTTTTTCAATTTGCCAGTAACATTGCTGTGCATGATATTCTTTGCAGGATTTATATACGAGTTGTACCCACAGGAGTTTTCAAATAGGATTTATAAGGCTATTTTGATATTCTTTGGTGGTATGATAATTATCTCAACTCTACTGCCGTATTCATTAAATTCGAAGTTAATAATAATTGACAATATAGCTATTGTTATCTGTGCCATATATTTCTTATATGTAATAATAAGAGCTTCTTTAAATAAGCGGGAAGGGTATAAGCTGATGATATTTGCGATGTTGATAATGGCAGTATCTTCAATAAGTGATGTCATATTTATATATAATAAAAATTATTCGGTAATAAATGACATGACTACACCTGGTACTATTACTTTTGTTTTTGTCATTGCATTATTATTGTCAAAGATATATGCAAATGCATTCTTATCTGTTGACAATCTTTCGAAGAAGCTTTTATCCTTGGACAAACTAAAAGATGAGTTTTTAGCAGATACTTCACATGAGTTAAGGACACCGCTAAATGGAATAATCGGGATAGCTGAATCTCTGAGCGCTGGAGCAGCAGGTGAAACCTCTGATGAGGTCAAAAGAAATCTTTCCATTATTTCAGCAAGTGGAAAGAGATTAAGCAATCTTATCAATGATATACTTGACTATTCAAAGCTAAAACACACTGATATAAAGCTAATGCACAAGCCTTTGGATTTTTATCAGTTGGTTGATGTTACAATGACAGTTTTTATAATGACAAAGCATAATGACAAAATTGTCCTGAAAAATGAACTTCCGGTGGATTTACCGTACTTTAATGCTGATGAAGCACGATTAGAACAAATAATGTATAACCTGTTATATAATGCTATAAAGTTCACTAAAGAAGGCGAGATTTCCGTAAGCGCAAGATTATTGCTGGATTATATAGAAATAACAGTAAAAGACACTGGAATCGGTATTCCAAAGGATAAACAGGAAGACATATTTAAATCCTTTGAACAAATAGTTGTATCAGGTGAAGGGCACTATGGTGGTACAGGATTAGGTCTTACTATATGTAAAAAGCTCATCGAGCTTCACGGGGGAACAATTAGATGTGAATCGGTTCTCGGTTCAGGCTCGAGCTTTATATTTACCTTGCCAATGAGTGAGTATAATTATGAAACACCGGCTAGTGAAAGAAGAGCAGACAGACAGCTGTCATTTGACCCTATTTTAACTAATACAAATACGAATTGTGTTAATCACAAAGCAAAAATTTTAGTTGTTGATGATGAGCCAGTGAATATACAGGTACTTATCAACTATTTATCACTTGAAAACTATAATGTAGTGACTGCAACAAATGGACAAACTGGACTCAAGCTAATTAATGAGGTGGATTTTGATTTGATAATACTGGATGCAATGATGCCAAAGATGTCTGGCTATGAGGTATGCAAAAAGATTAGAGAAAAATATAATCTAATAGATTTGCCTATACTGATGCTTACGGCAAATAGTCAACTTAGCAACATTTGCTTAGCGTATGATTGTGGTATTAATGACTATGTAACAAAGCCATTTGAGAAACAGGAGCTTATGGCTAGAATTAAAACACTGGTAACCATGAAAAAGGCAGTTAAGCAATCTATTAGAGATCCTCTTACAGGTATTTACAACAGAAAGCATATGTTTGAGCTTGGTGAGGTAATCTTTGAAGAGCATAAAAAAGAGGGCAAGCATATGTCTGTAATAATGATAGACATTGATGATTTTAAATCTGTCAATGATACCTACGGACATGCTCAAGGAGACAACATACTTAATGAAGTGGTAGCTGAATGCAAAAATGGAATAAGGGCAAACGATATATTTGGCAGATATGGAGGGGAGGAGTTCTTTATCATATTACCCAATATAGAAATCGAGGATACTGTGAAATTAGCTGATAGAATCAGAGGAAACATATATATTAGACCGGTATCCAGTCATGAAGGCAAAGAAATATATATTACAATAAGCTTGGGTGTTGCTACTAATAGTAAATCTGTCAACAGCATAGAGCAGCAGTTGACAGAAGCTGATAAAGCAATGTATAAGGCAAAGAAGAATGGTAAGAACAGGGTGGAAACATAAAAGAAATATAAGATCAAAACTGCAGCGACCCAGGAGATGATTTAACAGAAGATGAAACAGGTTTATAAAAAAGAAAGTGATGCAATAGTAGTGAGCTCACGAGTGAATTGCTCCCTATTAAAAGAAATTTTCAAACAGGTGAAACCCTTAAAGAATACCCAAGTGAGATGCAAGCATTTCACTTGGGTATCTGTGATTTGGGGAATAAAGTAAATTAACTAGTTGAAATTTAATTTAAGTAATTATTTTGGGTTTTGTGGTCTATAGAAACTATTAGAGAAGCTTTAGAAAAGGCATTGATAAAATAATCAAATAAGAAGCTGAAGAACAGCTTCTCAGGTTGTTTACAAAACTGAAAGGGCCACCAATAAGGCGGTCCTTTTTAACATGGCATTCTGAAACAAAATAGATCTGCATTCACATTAGAATGATATAAAGTTATCAATTAGTGCTACTCAATAACCATTGACCCATCTCTTTTGCTTCTGACAATACTTCTGAACGCTCTAATAATTCTTTTGGCTCACTCAAGTTTCCCGTAATCAGAATTTTGTATTCGCCAAAGCCTAGGAATGCAAGACTTTTGCCAGTTAAATGAAAATACTGCTGGTATTGCGACATATCCCCTCCACCATATGTCACCGCAAATAAGACCCTTTTGTTTGGGGAAAGATAACTCGAATAATCCTCTTTCAGGTAAGGAAATAGCCGATCAACTGCAAGCTTCAACTGTGCAGTCATTTGATATATATACACAGGCGTAGCCAAAATAATACTGTCGGAATCTTCAATATCTTGATATATTTGCTGCATGTCATCTTTTATGATGCATTTGCCTGTCTTTTTACAGGCATAACAACCTTGACAACCGCTTATTTGCATCGTATTCAGGTTATAAGTCTTTATTTCAGTTTCTTTATTCACGATTGTCTTTAACACTTCATTGACTAGCGTCATTGTGCTTCCTGTTTTATGTGGACTACTATTTAAAACGACGATTTTTTTCATAGATACAGACATCTCCAATCTTTAATTAGTTTTAAATTAATCCATCTTAGTGACTTTCACGTTGATTACATCATAGTGTGTTACAAATTCAAGTTAATAGATTTATTAGGTCTTCTTTCTTCGAGAATTTCAGCCATTAAGGATTTTGCATCTTTAATTGTGGGTTACTTACATTGGCTTGTATTTATACTACCATATGGCTTATCATAGTAATAGATATGTATTTATACTAGTACTATTACTACTACGATAAAGGAGGGTAAGCGTTTATGGATAAACCAAAGCAACGATATAAAGAATTAGGGGATTTTTTAAAGACACGCAGAGCAAAAATTTTGCCCTCACAGGTTGGCTTAACAGAAGGAATACGTAGGCGAACACCTGGTCTTAGACGAGAAGAAGTTTCCTTTCTTTCAGGAATCGGTTTAACGTGGTACACATGGATTGAACAGGGTCGTCCTATACAAATATCCTCACAAGTGCTTGAAAGTTTAGCTAGAACATTGATGCTTGATAAGCAGGAGACCATACATTTATACACTCTTGCAAGGCAGACGCCGCCAACCAGTTTACCCATCTGCAATGATAGTGTTAACCCCATGCTGCAGCATGTACTTGACAATTTAGTATTTTCTCCTGCAACGATTATGGATGCCCATTGGAATGTTATTGCGTGGAATAGAGCCACTACAAAAATTATGTTTGATTACGGTAAGATAAGTGCCAGTAAACGTAACTTTATCCGAATCATGTTCACAAATGAAGAATTCAAAAAAACAATTTCTGATTGGGAGTCCACGGCGAAAGGGATGGTTGCTACATTTCGCGCGGCTTATGGCAAGTTCATTGAAGATCCTTGGATTGAGGATTTTGTAAATGAACTTAGGAGCGAAAGCGCGGAATTCAATTCGTGGTGGACGATGCATAACGTCAAAACAGAGGAGAAAAAAGTTAAGAACATTAATCACCCCATTCTAGGACAATTAAAATTTGAGTATACCAGTTATCTAGTTTTATCAGATACCAATTTAAAACTGACTGTTCTCACCTCTTTGCCGGGGTCGGATTCAGAAGAGAAGATAAAACAATTTCTAATGAGCTAAACAACATTAAGTACACTTACTTATACCTATTTATTATATAAAACATCTTACCTTCAAAAGTTATTAGTATAATTCCAGAGTTTATTTTCCATAGTGATATCCCCACCAGGATATGCAGGAATAATAGACTTACCAGTTCCAACATTGAAATACCCACCAGTCACACTATGATATTTGGGATCTATAGCTAAACTAAAAATAATATCAGCACCTTTACGTGGACCTCCAATATGGAGAAATTTTAATATACATTTTAGTGCGGAAGCAAACCAGAGCTCACGTCCGATAGGGTTATCCTACGCAGTGCAAGCAAAAATTAAGACTTTTTTAATCTGTTTTTAATCTTATTAATATAAAATATTAAATGTGGGAAAATATATGGAGATAATGTTAATTATCATATTGGTAAAAAGATACAAGGGAAAGAAGAAGTGAAATTTGTGGGGGTTACTTCTTTGATAATCTAAATTTTATAAAAAATCATTTTTCTAAAGCTATTATAATTATTTCATTAATACCAGTAGTTATAGTGTTTATAAAGGAAAAGAGAAAAAAAGGTGAAAATGATGAAAATGATATCCATAATACAGAGATTTGATAGTTCCATATTATTGTATATAAAAGACAATATGCATGGAATTATT
>Ga0209430_1002631_pt1 | contig 11297 bp, 9 predicted proteins | sample BarGraIncub1133A_FD_184504 | JGI IMG/M metagenome (GOLD analysis project Ga0209430, IMG submission 184504) | Arctic peat soil microbial communities from Barrow, Alaska - Barrow Graham LP Incubations 11-33A (SPAdes) (version 2) | ecosystem: Environmental > Terrestrial > Soil > Wetlands > Peat... | reverse complement strand
GCTATAATAGTTCCGACAATAAAGGTAAAAGATGCATTGCAGCAGTACGGTCTAAGAAGACATATAGACGTAATACCTACTGGAGTTAATATTGAACCATTCGAAAAAAGTAATTTCAACGATCAGCTTATAAAAGGTGAGAAGAAATCTTTTGGAATAAATGAAAATGAACCGGTTATATTATTTATTGGTCGTATTGCTAAAGAGAAAAGTATAGATGTAATTATAAATAGCATGAGGGAGTTAACCAATAGGATACCTGATTGTAAATTGTTAATTGTTGGCGATGGACCAGAACGAGAAAATCTAGAAGATTTAACTAAAAATTTAGGTATTGAAAAATCTGTAATATTTGCTGGTGAGAAACCTTGGGCACAAATTGGAAAGTATTATCAGATGGGGGATGTGTTTGTAGGTGCTTCACTAACTGAAACACAAGGGTTAACATTTGCTGAAGCTATGGCAGCGCAAATTCCTGTGGTAGCTAAGTACGATAAAAATTTGGACGGTATAATTGAGGACGAAGTCAATGGAAGAATTTTTTATAAGGATGAAGAGTTATCTGAAATATTATTTGAAGTCTTGAATGATAAAGATGCTCGTATTGAAATGGTTAAAAATGCATATGATGGAATAGAACTATTATCGTCTAGGTGTTTTGGAGAGAACGTTGAGAAAGTTTACATGGAAGTTGAGAGACAAAATTGTATGCTTCAAAATCAAAAGGTAACATAGTTAATTTAATATGTCACGTTAATATGAGGGGATGTAGCTCAGGTTGGGAGAGTACTTGAATGGCATTTAAGGGGTCGTGGGTTCGAGTCCCATCATCTCCACCAAAAAATTCGCTAGAAAGCGAGTTTTTTTTTATTTCAAATTAAACCTAGAAAAGAAAACATCAAGCTCAAGTGTAATCTTGAATTTTTAGGTGGTTAATATATTTTAAATTTATAATATGACAACATAAGCCTAATTTAGCAAAGTTTCCATGATACAATATGTTTGATGGTGTTTTAAGTGATAAATTGTAAAAGATTACAGTAAAGTGAAAATTGAAATATTATAAACTAGCCACTTGCCACGTGGTGGCGCGGTGATTAAAGGGGATACCAATGAATGTGCTAATAGTAGAGGATGACAGAATACAGAGAAAAAGTTTAAAGAAGATGATACAACAAATAGATAAAGGTATAAATATATATGAATCTGTTGATAAAGACGAGGCGTTAGAAATTACAATTAAGGATAATATAGATATTTTTTATGTAGATATTTGTTTAAATAATTCCTCAGGATTAGATTTCGCAAAAGAGGTTAGACAAATAGCCAAATACGAATATAGTCTCATTATTTTCTTAACAACGCATGTTGAATATATAACTCAAGCATTTAAGGAAGTGCATTGCTATGACTATATCTTAAAGCCATATAATTTGTCCGATGTAGTAAATATAACAAAACGTTTTAAATTACATATTGAAAATATAAATGATATGACCAAAGATAAAAAATATGTAGTAATTAAAGTCAGAAAAGGTGTTAATGTAAAAATATATATTGACGATACGATTTTTATAGAGGTGAATCTTAGAGTATGTATAATACATACAGTAAATGGTATTTATAAAGTTAATAATTTGGGATTAAAAGAAATTATTAACTTGATAAATTGTAACAATATAATTCAGTGCCATAAATCATTTGCTGTTAACATTAACTATATAAAGGAAATAGAGACTATAGACAGTAGATCGAGTGGAATATACTTTGAAAATTATGATAAAAATGCTCTTTTGGGTTACAAATTTAAAAATATAATAATGGAACGATTTCAATAATTATATTAAATTGAATTTGTTATGAAAAGGAGGGTATGAGATGATAGTTATACTAAAATATGCATCAACTTGTTTTATTGAATTGACTATTTTTATGTTATTATGGTCAAAATTTTCTTTGGAAGATGAAAGTAATTGGTTTAAAAATTCATTTATAATACTAATAGAATTAATTATACTAATGGTAATAATTAATATAAACAATTACATAGATGTACTTATTAAGTATATTAGCATGATAGTTCTAATAAAATTTATGTATAAGAGACTATTTATAAAGACTATATGCGAATTTATTGTATTTTTGGGGATAAATAAAACTTTACAAATATTCCTAATTGGTTGTGCGAATTTAGTCGGATTTCCATATTCAGATACATTTATATGGAATATTATTTTTCTTTTAATAGAATTGATTTTTATCATCATTCTATTAAAATGTTTTAGTGAAAAAGTAAAGAGAGTTCTTAAATTAGAATCTAAGATATTATATTACTTTGTAATTAATTTAGGGTTATATATTTTATTTTGTGAATTTGTATGGGGATATAATAAATATATAATATTAAATAATATTTTAGTATACATATTTATTATATTGTTGATGTTATCATTAAATATATTTTTATATTATAATATATTTAAAATAAGTGAGGATAAAAAGGTTTTAGAAGTTCAAAATATGTATAAGCCTATATTATTTGATATAGTAGAAGAGACAAGACGGAAACAACATGATTTTAAAAATCATTTAAACACCATAAATGCAATAGTGGAAATAACAAGCGAAAAAGAAGTTAAAAATGAATTGAACAAGTATATTATGTCACTTAAATATTCAAATAATCTTATAGAAGATATTATATATATAGACAATATTATTATTAAAGCTATAATATACAATAAATTGTGTGAAGCGGATAGATTAAATCTAAAATTCTTATTTAATGTGACAAATAATACATTGGAAAATAGCTTAAATGATTATGAAATTTCAGATATACTAAACAATCTATTAGATAATGCTTTTCAAGCGGTTACAAATAGTAAAAATGATAAGGTTATTATATTAAATATATGTAAAGAAGAAAATGCAAATGATGAAAATACTAATATTGTAGAAGTTAAAAATAGTGGAATAACAGTAAAGCTTGATAATATAGAAAACATATTTGAGAGAGGGTTTTCTACCAAAGAAGGAGATAATAGAGGTTATGGACTTTATAATATAAAAGAAATAGCTAATAAAAACGGTAGTGATGTTGAGCTATCATTTGAAGATAATTACACTGTTTTTAAAATGGTATTCCGTTCATGAGCTAAAATATACGTTTCGAGACATTTATATTGTTTTTTGCTTACAGATTAGTACAATTTAAATGTAGTGAAAATAATATTTACGTGGGGGGAACTGGTGTGAGAATATTCTTTAAATATATAGCCAAATGCATGTTAGAAAAGAAAGCTAGATTTTGCTTGTTGATTTTGGCTATAGCAATGAGTACGGGGTTATTAGTAACAGTTTCAGGAACAGTTAAAACAGCAATTAGCAGTTTTGAAAAACCAATGATGGAATCATTTGAGGGAAAAGAAATAATCATATCACCGAAGAAAGCTCAGCCTTTCTTTAAGATGAAAGACATAAAAGAAGTTGGAGTTAAAAACATAAACGGTGAGATCGACTTATCAGCAACAACCAATGGGGATGAAATAAATAATGTAACCATTAGAGGTAAGGAAGACAAAAACATTAACAAAGGTAATTTAATTGAAGGTAACTTAAGTAATTTCACTGGAGAAAAGTGTATAATTTCCGAAAGAACATCTAAGGAAAAGAAATTAAAGATAAATGACGAATTAGAATTATTTATAGCAGGAGAAAGTAAAAAATATAAAGTTGTAGCCATAAGTACAAACGCGGCAACTTTCTATAATGATAAAAAAACTTCATATCAAATAATAGTCCCATATAAATATATATCAAAGCAATATAAAGTGGAAGGAAAATATAACTATGTAACAGCAAATAAAGCACTTCAGGATACGTTATCAAGTGTAAATAAGTTTAATGATAACAATACACAATTTGTGGCCAAGGAACTTTTTGATGTTGCAGCTATTCAAAAGCAAATAGGTTCATTCACAACAATATTGTATGCAATGCTTGTAATAGTGTTATTTATGAGTGCGATAATTATTTATGGTTCATTTAAATTAACTATAACTGAGAGGTTACCTGTAATTGGGACATTTTTAAGTCAAGGTGCAACAAACCGGACTATAGAAAAGATACTTTTACTTGAGAGTATAGGATATGGAATAATAGGAGCGATCTTTGGAAACGTTCTTGGATATGGAGGGCTATATTTAATCAATTATTTTATATCACCATTAAAGGATTATGGAATAATCGAAAAATTTTCAGTAAACCCAATATATTTTGTAATAGGTGCAATCTTTGCAATAGTATTCTCGTGTATATCAGCAATAGTTCCAATTATAAAAATAAGAAAGTTAGAAGTAAAAGAAGTTATATTAAACAATGTGAATATATCAATGCATATAGGATGGGTTAAATTTATTATTGGAACAATTATATTAATAGCTACAATAGTTGTAAATTCAATAGATGCGCCTTGGGTTAATTCATTAAGCAGTATATTTATACTAGTGTCTATTGTAGGGCTTGTGCTTATGTATCCTAAGGTAATAGATGTAGTAACTAATGTGCTATACAAGGTATTTAGAGGAAGAAGCAAGGTCATAGTATTTTCTCTTAACAATCTAAGAACTTCAAAGGTGCTTATGGGAAATATTACGCTTATAGTAATTTCCATGTTAGCAATATTTATGATTACATCCATAGGTACAAGTCTCAAGGATGTAGTAGTTGGAGTGTATAAGCAGCTGGATTTTGATGTTTCCATAACGTCAATTCAAGGAATTCCTGGGATACAGGGTGATAGTGTGACAGATAAATTAATTTATAAAATTAAAGAAAATAAAAATGTTAATGGGGATAGTATTCAAATAATTAGATATGGAGTTGGTACTGCTAAAAATGATACAATGATTGTTCTTGAAGGAGTAGACAGCAAAAAATATCAAGAATTTAATAAGTATTTAGACTTAGGTAGTAAAAAATATAGTGAGATGTATAAACAGTTTGATAAGTCAACTGGTCGTGAAGTTATTATAACTGATAAGCTAAAAAAAGCACTCAATGTAAATGTAGGAGATAAAATTACAATTGATGTAAATGATATAAAAAAGAATGTCAAAGTCATAGGAACAATGGATGGTAAATTATACGACAATGGCATTGTTATATTAATGAAGAATGATGTTATGGAAAAAGAGTTTAATATTAAAGAGGCTACACAGATAGTATTTAAAACAAATAAATCACCAGGGGATGTTAAAAATGAATTAAAATCCGTTGTTAAAAATTTTGGTGCAACTGTAACTACAAGGGATGAGTTTCAAAAGCAAAATGTGGATGGAAATCAAATGATAGTTAATGTTTTAAGTATATTCTCATATTTAGCAATTTTTATAGCGGCCTTAGGAGTGCTAAATAATATTACAATTGGGTTCCTTCAAAGAAAAAGAGAGCTTGCAGTTTTAAGCTCAGTCGGAATGTCAGATGCTGCTCGGAATGGAATGTTACTTTGGGAGTCATTGTTATCAGTAATTTGGTCAGTATTAATAGCTATTCCTTATAGTTATTTAGGATTGTCACTACTTACTAAGACTATGACTGCAATAGAAATGCCAATGAATATAGTATTAGATCTTAAAGCTGTACCATTATATGCAGTAGCAGCTTTAGTTTTAATAATACTAGGATCATTACCAATACTTCTAAAGAGCAATAAATTATCAATAATAAATGAATTAAAGTATGAATAAAGGGGGAAGTCTTATGAGTATAATTGAAGTTAATAATTTAAATAAATCATTCAAAGTGGGAAAAGAAAATGTTGAGGTTCTAAAAGATATAAACTTTAAAGTTGAAAAAGGTGAGTTTATCTCAATTATGGGACCATCTGGTGGTGGTAAGTCAACCCTTTTGTATTTGCTCGGTGGCTTAGATAAACCAACTTCGGGAACAGTAAGCATAAATGGTAAAGATATAAGCACGATAAAGAAAAAAGAAATAAGCTGGATGAGAAGAAATAAGATGGGATTTGTATTTCAATTTTATAATCTAGTTCCAAACCTAAGCGTAGAGGATAATATAATGCTTCCAATAATATTAGATGGCAAAAAACTTAAGAATTATAATAAAAAACTCCAGGAAATATTAGATATAATAGGTATGAGGGACACGAGAAAGCTTACTCCAAGGGAATTGTCAGGGGGACAGCAACAGAGGGTTGCTATAGCGAGAGCCTTAATTTTTGAACCGGAAATAATATTTTTGGATGAACCCATTGGAAACCTGGATTCAAAAACTGGAACAGATATAATGAAGCTCTTTAAAAAGATAAATCGAGAATACGGAAAAACATTGATACAGGTAACGCACTCGTCTGATGCCGCAAAATATGGTACATCTATTATAAAATTAACTGATGGAGAAATAGTAGATAGGGAAGAACTTATGGATCATACAAATGGAGCCAATATTAATGGGACGAGTACAATTGTTGCAGCAACAGGTGTTTTAGAAGAATTGAACATGTGAAATTTCTAAATTGAATAGGTGACTGCATGACAATTGAAAGGGGAAATTTAAATGAGAGTATCAGAATTAAATGTACTACTATTTTTAAATGTTATTGCGGTAATAATACTTATTGCTACCTTAAGCTTAAGTGTAGATAATATAGGATTCTATATATTAACGGTGTCTGTTGTTTTAGGGGAGATAGTTACATTAATATCCATGTTATTCAATAAAAAACAATAGTGGTTTTGGTATAAATACTAAAATACTAGTAAAATTTAGAATGTTAGGGTGCATATGTATGTGTGCACTTTTTGGCGTATATTAGTAAATATATTGTAAATTTAAGAAAAATATAGTAAAATTGTTTTAAATGTTGTAATAATTTAGCAGTTAAGTTTTACATTTAATGTTTATTTATGGGGGGAAATTTATGAAAAAGAAACATATTATTTTTGTCAGCATTATTGTTTTAATAATATTAGTTGGAATTATTGCCTACGTATTTAAAAACAATAAAGATTCATTATCTAAAGGTAAATCAGTAGATCTGTATACAATACCAGCTAAAGACAAAATATTTGTAAATGGTGTTATTGTTCCTGAAAAAACGGAAAATATATTTCGTGATGAAGCAAAGGGAAGTATAGATAAAGTTTTGGTTACTGATGGACAATTAGTAAAGAAGGGGAATACACTTTTTATATACAAGAATGATCTTATTACAGATCAAATAGATAAGGAAAACCAAAACATTACTAATAGTAGAAATCAAAAAAATAAATTGATTGATAAACAGGAACAAGCAAAAAAACTTTTAAAAAAGCAGAAGGAAGAATCAAAACAACAAGCAGCACAGGCTGGTGTTGATAGTGCGTCCGTGGGTGCAGCTCCCTTAGCCGCTACTGAGACTCAAATTAGTAGCTACTCAGAGCAAATAGATGCTGCACAAACTCTAATTGATAATTCAAAGAGTCTAGTGAAAGATTTATTGGCTAAAGAATACACTTATATAACAGCCCCAATAGATGGGAAAGTAATACTAAATGATTCTAAAGATATTACAAAACCATATATTGTAATTGAGACTACTACTTTTTATGTGAAAGGGAGTATTAATGAAAAGGATCAGACAAAGCTTGCGGAAAATCAACAAGTGGATATACTTATATTTGCTATAAATAAAACTGTGACTGGAAAGGTAAAAAGTGTAGGAAATAGTCCAGGAGTGGCAGATGTAGCCGTAGGGGCGCAAGTCGCAACTGGTACGGGTTCTACTGTATCTTATTATGATGCAAATATATCCTTAGATTCTCAAGAAAACATTGTCAATGGATTTCATGTACAAGCCACAGTTAAGCTTAAAGGAGAAGAGATGAAAATACCTAAGAGTTCAATAATCGAGGAAGCTGGCAAGTCATATGTGTTCAAGGTTGTGAATAAAAAGTTAATCAAAAAAGAAATCACATATGAAAAAGGTACAACACCTCAAGTTATTGTGCTTAGTGGGTTAAATGAAAATGACAGTATAGCAGTAACTACTAAAGACATGAAGGAAGGGATTTCTGTTGAATAAGCTTATTGATTTAACGAATATTAATAAGTATTATAAATTAAAGGATGCTAAATTACACGTATTAAAGGATATAACTTTAACTATAGAACAGGGAGATTTTCTTATGATAATGGGTAAGTCAGGTAGTGGGAAAACTACACTTCTAAATCTTATTGGTTTCCTTGACCATTTTGATAATGGAAACTATGTATTTAATGGCAAGGATGTTACCCACCTTAATGAAAATCTAAGATCAGAACTTAGAAATAGTTATATGGGATTTATATTTCAACAGTTTCACTTGATAGATTCCTTGTCCATTGGTCAAAATGTTGAACTTCCCTTGCTTTATAGAGAAAGCAGTGATATATCAAAAAAAGAAAAAGTTCATAGGGTTGAAAAATATTTAGATACAGTAGGATTACTTCATAAAAAGAAGCAATCACCTTCACAGTTATCAGGAGGACAGCAGCAACGTATAGCAATAGCAAGAGCGCTGATTAATAATCCTTACGTAATTTTAGCCGATGAGCCAACCGGTGCTCTTGACAGTGAAACTGGCGAGGAGATAATGAATATACTCAAGAAACTTAATGAAGAAAAGAAAACAATAATAATGGTAACACATGATGATGATTTAACTAAATATGCTAGTAAAGTAATCCATTTAAAAGATGGAGTGATAACAAAGGTGGATTAGATATGTCTATAATAAATTTAATTAAAACTTCAATTTATAGCCTGAAATCACATAAATTAAGGGTTTTTCTCACAATGATAGGAATAATCATAGGTATAAGCTCTGTAATAGCTATTTTATCAGTTGGTAATGGATTAAAGGCAGAGGTAAATAAATCTATGAAAGATACTAGTGCAAATAAAATAAATGTTAATTTTGTGCCAGCTAACGCTGATGCGGATTTAAGCTTACTTGAACCCTTTAGCAAATCAGATCCATATTATCTTAAGAATGTGGCTGGAGTAGAAAAGGCAGAGGCATCACAGGGGATTGCAGGAATGAACTTTACAGCATACGAGGGTACATATTTTGATAAAAAAGCAACGATTGTGCTAGAAAATTATGATGGTAAGGAACTAACTGTTAAGTATGGCCGTTCTTTCAAAGCAGGGGAGAATTCTAAAAAGTTAATTATATTAGATTATAAATCAGCAGGAACTCTTTTTGGATCTCCAGAAAAGGCTATTGATTGTGGAATAACAGTAAATGGATATATCTACGAGGTAATAGGAGTTTTAGAGGATGCGGGTACATTCTCTTTAACAGGAGGCTCAAGTTATATTTCAAAGGAGTCAAGTGATGATATGAATTCGGAGACCACTATTTCAAGCTTAGATGTTTATATTAAAGCAGGTGAGGATAAAGATAAGGTTTTTGAAAACATAAAAAGTGAACTTATGCAGGCTCATCCTAATTTAAAAGGTGAGTATAAACTTCAGGATCCTCAAGCTATTACTAAAGCCTTTGAAAAAATAATTGGGGGATTAACTGCTTTCATAGCACTGGTTTCTGGCATTTCTTTATTTGTTGGTGGTATAGGTGTGATGAATATAATGTATGTTTCTGTAACTGAGCGGAGACGAGAAATTGGGATTAGACGGGCAATTGGGGCAAAACCTAAAAGTATATTGCTTCAATTCCTTCTAGAAGCAATTTTTGTAACAGGAATTGGTGGGCTACTAGGAATATTTTGTGGCTTCATTTTCTGCAAAATAATTGGAATTTTCTTGCCATTTCCTCCGGTTATGAGTGCAGGCAGTATTGTAGGGGCAACTGCAACTTCTGTTCTTATTGGAATAATTTTTGGAATTATTCCAGCAATTAATGCATCAAAAATGGATCCGATTAAAGCCATTTACAAATAAAAATCACTAGTTAAATTTTGGCGAAAGCCATTATTATATTAATTATAAAAATATTATAGGGGGTAAAATTATGGAAAATGTTCAAAAACCAAAAGTCGGAGCAGGTATAAAAACAATGTCGATTCTTCAATTAGTATTTAGTGGGTTTGGGTTTCTGGCCTTATTAGGATCTTTACTTTTGAAAGATCAGATTGCAGCTCAGTATAAAACAATGGGAATTAATTTGCCTGTAACACCAACTTCAACCTCAGTTATTAGTTTGATTATTACAACAATAATAATTTTAAGTGTTATTCTAATTCTAATGAAGAAGGAATTAGGTATATATATCTATTTTATTGCTATAGTTGCAAATAGAGTATATTCAATTGTAACTGGCGGATTCAGCCCTTGGGTTATTATTATGTTTATAGTTCCTGTACTTATGGGGATATTTATTTGGAAGAAAAAAGAAATATTTAGTGTTGAAGCCAAAAATATAGAAGTATAGGTTTAACAAATTTTAGTATTCTAAGCTATACCCCTTTAATGGACACAACAGTAAAAGTTGTAAAATCTATTAAAGGGGATATTTTTATATGTTACAAAAGAGTTGAATCATATAATAGAAATTAAACTTCTGTTTATAAAAATATAATACTGTAATCATAGAATATCTTTTAAAGAATTCATGACTAAGGGTGAGTAAATAATATTATATATGGTAAGATAATAAGAGTATTTAATAATGAGAGTATTTAATAAAAAGTCCATAAAGTGGTTATAAACTATTATAGCCACTTTTAATATATATAACTATGATATTTGTTTGTTTGGTACAATGAAATAAATACAAAAGAAATGGAGCGAATGTAAATGAAAATACTTTATTATGATTGTTTTTCAGGTATTAGTGGGGATATGAATTTAGGAGCATTGCTAGACTTAGGTATAGATGAAAAATATTTAATAGAGGAATTAGAGAAGCTAAATCTAAACGGATATGAAATAAGGGTATCTAGGGCCAGTAGAAAAGGAATAGAGGGTACTAAGGTAGACGTAAATTTGATACATCATCATCACGAGCATTCTCATGAGGGTGAAGGTACACCCCACCATGATCATTCTCATAATGACAATGAAGATGAACACTCTCATGTACATAAAAATAATAATCAAAGCCATCATGATCATAGAAATCTTAAAGATATTGAGAAAATTATAAATTGCAGTGAGTTAAGTACTAAAGTCAAAGAATTAAGTATAAAAATGTTTATGAAGGTCGCATGTGCCGAGGCAAAGGTTCATGGAAAACCTCTATATGAAGTTCACTTCCATGAGGTAGGGGCAGTGGATTCCATTGTGGATA
>Ga0209430_1002623_pt1 | contig 11313 bp, 8 predicted proteins | sample BarGraIncub1133A_FD_184504 | JGI IMG/M metagenome (GOLD analysis project Ga0209430, IMG submission 184504) | Arctic peat soil microbial communities from Barrow, Alaska - Barrow Graham LP Incubations 11-33A (SPAdes) (version 2) | ecosystem: Environmental > Terrestrial > Soil > Wetlands > Peat... | reverse complement strand
GTTGGCAGGAAATGCACCCCCTGGATGGTCCCGCCTGGTCCCTTTTCTTTGAATACATCGCCAATATCCTTTACGCCCTCTTTGTCCGCAAATTTTCCAAAAAACTCCTCGCAGCCTTCGTCTTCGTTACAGGTTGCGCCCTGATACACCTTGCCGTAACCAGCACCCGCGGCGATGTGGTCGGAGGCTGGTCCCTCGACTCAGTCCAACAACGTATCGGCTTTACCCGTATGCTGTATCCCTTTTTTGCCGGCCTTTTACTCTCCCGCATCGCAAAACCCCGACACTACAAGCACTCCTTTTTACTTTGCAGTCTACTCATCCTCGTACTTCTAGCCTTTCCAAGAATTGGCGGCAGCGAACATCTATGGATGAACGGACTCTACGACTCCCTGGTCATCATTTTCTTCTTTCCACTCATCGTCTTCCTAGGCGCAAGCGGCGAAGTCACCGGAAAATACGCCTCTAGAATCAACAAGTTCCTGGGCGATATTTCCTATCCCATTTACATCACCCACTATCCCCTGATCTACCTCTACACCGCTTGGGCAAACGACAATCACATCTCCATCGCGCAAGGTCTACCACTTGCGCTGGTTGTAATGGTTTCAAGCATCGTTTTGGCTTATGGCTGTTTGAAGCTGTATGACGAACCGGTGAGAAAGTGGCTTAGAAGGCGGTATATGTAAGTTGTTGGTTTATTGCCGTCAAATATTTAATACAATTTTACTTTGGAATAAATATAATGTGTACTTTAGCTGACGAATAATACTTATAAAAACACTTTACTTTACATAGGGAACTCAAATAGTACCTTTATAGGCAACTTCTAACAGCCTAATAATGAGTGAAAGATACTAATAACTGTAAAATAGTAGTGTATAATTAAGTGTTAACAAGTTAGTTAATATTTTGTGACTGACCGGCTTTATTACACCCTGTGACCTCCAAATTTTGAATATAAAAATGAAAGCTCAGGGTGGGATGAAGGGTATATTTGGGAAATGGGGCGGGTGTTGTAATAGGGATGTAATTGAAATGGGGTTGCAGGAGTGTTAGCAGCTAGCTTAGAACCGTAACTCATGGACATACAAGCATTCAGTATAAAAGAAATTAGAAAGAAACTAAAAATAGCCAATCTTAAAAGCCTTAAGGTTGATAAAGTTATTCAACCATTTATGGCCGATAATCCTCAAGGTAAGCATTGGATAGAACTTTATCAGGTTGGCAAATTTATTTCACTACTTGATGTTCCTTCTGAAATAGTTGAGAGAAGAGAAAGCCCAGATTTCATAATCTCTTATAATGATGAGTTTATTGGACTTGAACATGAATCAATCAAAGACGAGAAAATTGCTTCAGATTTCCAGTCAACCACAGCTCTATTCGATGCTGCTGCATTAGTATTTTCCGAAAGACACCCTGATATTAATATTCTAGCAACAATTGTATTGAGTGTTGATAGATTGGAATATAAAAAACATGAAAAGTTTGTCCTAATTGACATAATTGTTGATTATGTTTTTAAATACTTATCTGATAACGAAACTTTAAAACCTTATTTTATTTATTATATAGATGTAATGGATCATTCAATGGTCAGCTTTAATTATCATCATGGTGGACATAATATCAATCAATTAAATGGAGATAGATTACTAACAGCTATTCATAAGAAGGAAAATAAGGTCGCAAATTATCGAAAAAATTCTAATATTCAGAAACAGTGGTTGTTGTTGACAATTGGAACTTATTATCCAGATTCATATGAATATATCGATAACCCCTCCCCAATAGAAGTAATATCTGATTTTGACAGGATATATCTATTGGAAGATGTTTATGGTAAATTGTGGAGGATTAAATAAAAAAAGCCAGCTGCTAACACAAGCTAAGCCACAGCCCTTCATGCTACGCAATGAAGGGCCGAGGCCTAGCCACCCGTTATAGGGCATTTTAGAACCGTCAATTCATTTTCAATGCAATTATTTTTCAAAGATGTTAGATTTTTACAATGATTTTAAGCCAATTCGCAATTTGTTGAGTGAATTAAACATCTTTGGTGTTTTTATGGAGCTTGATAATCTTTTAAATAAACATGTATTTGTCCCCGAAGTATTAGAATTTGTATTTATAAACAGTATAATTTACTGTCCTGATTATGGACGTAATAATCTTAACGACAAACAGAAAGAGTGGAATAAGATCTTAACATTATCTGCAAAGCTTAATGAAAAGTTAGACAAAAATTGGATTGAGAATCAAGGAATATTTAATTATTTGCACAAAGGTGTTTTGAATCAACTTAAGTCAGGTTCAGAAGATTTTTTTCATTACTACCGATATTATTATATTTTTTCCAAAAGAACAATTTCAGACCATATTGAATCAGTTCTTGGGATGCCATATCATGATTTCTACATTTGTTCAATGTGGATATATTCAATTTTTAAACAGCAGTCTTTTGCTGTAGATAAGAACTACTTTTTCCAAAGTAAGCAAAATGGCACAATGATTTCTGAGGAAAATATAAGAAGAACACTGTCAATTTTATCAATTTCTTTAGCAGACTTAAGATCTGTTTTAAAAAAGGAAATAGTTTATGATATGAATACTTTCATTACTCACGAGTATTCACATGTTCGATTTCCAATCATTGAGAATAATGATATTATATTCTGCCTCTTTAGAAATCAGCTTTTGAATCAGATTACTTCTGGAATGTATTATGTTTCAGAGATATATAAAAATGATAAACTGTCAAAGCCATTTGGTGATGGTTTTGAGGATTATGTTGAACTTGTTTTGAACAGATGCAATCTATCAAATAAAATGCAAATTCGTAAGGAAATTAAATATATTAAAAAGGATAGTGAAGCTCGTACATCTGATATAATAATAGAATCAGCACAAGATATCGTCTTCATTGAATGTAAGACCAAGAGGTTAAGAATTGAATCCAAAAAGTATAGTAGTGTTCTGCCCAGCGATATTAACGAAATTGTCAAAGCTGTTGTACAGGTTTACAAGGTTTATTCTGATTATTCGAATAATCTTATACCTGATTTGAGTTTTGCACCCAATAAATCTTTTGTCCCGTTGGTCGTAACTTTAGAAGAGTGGTATGCTGGTACACCTGATGTTGCAGATGATATTGCGGTTTTAGTAAAATCATCACTTAGAGAACTTAATCTCGATGATGCAATTACTGATGAATTTAAGTATCACATTATCTCTATCGCAAATTTTGAGAAAGAGGCTCAGATTATGTTCGTGATTGGATTCTCAAATTATTTTGACCAACTAAAAAGAGGTAAGCTGAATAAAGAAGAATTCAAGTATCGAAATTTATTTGACGACGATTTTTATAATAGCTTTATTAAGCCATTGGAAAAGCAATTCACAGATATGAAGATTAAATAAAAAAACGCACTATAACACCCGCTAAGCCACAGGCTGCCACTCAGGCGATTACGCCTTCATTCCGCCCGCGCCCTGTATTCATAATTCACGGTATTTTCCGTAAATCTACTGGGTTTCTAATAATTTCAAATCGAAAAATCAAAGAACGTATCTGAAAGCCTTTATTGATGAGGGTTTCAGGAGTTCGAAAAAGTCCTTAACCGGACACTAGTGATATTTAAATATAAATAACAAAATAGCAATCTGAAAATATATTTATACTTTTGTATCATCCTGTTTTTCAGTTTAATGAGTATCTATTCAAAAATTAAACGATCCAACTATGAGAGAGATTTCAATTAAGGACTTGATTACATATAGACGAAAGTTAGATGCAGGTAAACGAAAGTTTGTAAACGATTTAAATATGAACTTCGAGAAGAAGGTAAATGATGATGGTGGTGGTGGCAACTATTGGATATGTTGCACAAGTGCAATTGTTAATTGCTTCAAAACAAATAACCTGCAATTTATTATTGATAAAATCGACGAACTGAAATACAAATTAGAACAATCAGATATTGATAAGACGAAGATTATGTACAGGAGAAATATCTCCATTCTAAACAATTATGAGGCGTTTGATTTTAGTGATTTTAAGCCAATTTCAAAATTAACATTTTTGAAGAAGCACAAAAATGACTCGATTTTAAATGTTAACGGTTTACAAATTAAAATTACTCCAGATTGTGTTTTTTCATTTGTATCAAATAGAAATAATGAAATTGGTGCGATTTGGTTTATTGCAAAATTGGACGGATATAATGTTGATGAATTAGGAATGTTTACTGATATTTTATTTAGGTATTTAAATCAGGTGTACTCAAAAACCCATACAATAGATCCAAAATATTGTATAGCTGTCGATATTATGAAAAATAATTTTGTCAATTTTTCTAGTATTCAAAATCTAGAAGTGCCAGCAATATTAGATTCAACAATTGCTGAAATAAATAAATTTAGAAAATAAAAACTACGGCTAATACACCACTCAAAGCACACCCCTTAGGGACGGTCTCTGGCTCGCCGTTATGCCTCATTTTAGTATCGCTCATTTCAAGTTCATCAAAATATTCAACAAAAAATACAGATTGCATATTTGGTTGAAACTACGAGTGTATAAAAAAAGAATTATTTGACTATTTTCCATATAATTTCAGACAAGAAAAAAATGAACATCAAACACAAATAACACATTTGCAAGCCCCAATTCATAAGTTGTTGCCTCTGCATGCAAAAGAGTTATTTTTATTTCAACCCACTTCAGCATATGATAGACGTTGTACAAATTGAAAATGTTTTAGATAGGATTAATGGAGACATTTTCCAGGAATTTTGTAACCATTTCTTGTATTTAAAATTGAATCCAAATACCATAACCCCGATTGGAAGTGTTATTGGTAAAGAAAAGTCTAGAAAGGGAATTCCAGACTCTTATTTTACAAGTGCTGATAATGAATTGATTTTTGCTGAATATACCACCCAAGAAAGACTTGAAAAAGGTCAAAGTTTTTATAATAAATTAAAGTCAGACATAGATAACTGCTTCGATACTTCCAAAACAGGAATAAAGAAAGAGGAAATAGACAAAGTAATATTGTGCTTTACTGAGCGCATTAAACCAGTTGAAAAGAAAAATCTTGAAGAATTATGTAAAAAACATAATCCAAAATGTATACTTGATTTAAAGGGAATTAGAGATTTAGCATTTGCAGTCCTCGATTATCCAATATTAGGATCTTACATTGGCATTAAAGTTGGCACTGGTCAAATTCAAGAGCCATCTGAATTTATCTTAAATTATGAGAAAAATAAAATCTCAACACCCTTAAGTAACGTTTTTTTCGGAAGAGATAAGGAAATAGAAGATGGATTAAATCAATTAGAAACAAACGATTTATTATTAGTACATGGTGCTCCGGGTACGGGAAAATCAAAATTTGCAATTGAACTTGCAAAATTGTATTCAGATAGAAATGAGTTCTGTTTTTTGTGTATAGGAAATAAAGGAATTTCAATCTGGGAAGACCTCAAGAATATTGTTAGAGCTGATAAAAAATATTTACTATTAGTTGATGATGCAAATAGACTAGCTAAAAACTTTCAATGGATATTAAGTCTATTAGATGAAAGATCTTCACATACCTTAAAAGTATTAGTAACAGTAAGAGATTATGCGTTACCACAAGTTAAGTCTATTGCTGCTAATTTTAATTTTTCTTCTATTGAGATTGGAACATTTTCAAATGATGAAATAAAAAATATTATCCAATCTGAAGATTTTAAAATTAACGAACCGTCATATGTTGATAGAATTCTCAAAATATCTCAAGGAAATGCACGCTTGGCAATTATGTGTGCAAAAGTAGCTCATAATGCTAAAAATATACTAGAGCTTGAAGATGCTTCACAAATTTATGATGAATATTTTGAACCTTTGTTTAAAGAGGTTGAGCTTTTAAATGAACCAATAGCTCAGAAATCTTTGGCATTAATATCTTTCTTCTCCCGCATTGATAAGGAAAACAGAGAATTATGTGATTTTATTTTTGGAAGTCTAAATATTGAAGAGAACAAGTTCTGGGAAATTTGTTATTCACTTCATGAATCAGAATTGGTAGACTTATTCGAGCAGCAAGTTGTCAGAATATCCGACCAAATATTTTCAACATATATTTTCTATAAGGTAGTTGTTAATAACGAAATATTAAACTTTAGTTTTTTTCTTGATAATTTTCTAGACTATGAAAACAGAATCAAAGACACTATCGTACCTGTAATAAATACTTTTAATTACAAACATATAGAAAAAAAATTAAAGCCATTAGTCCTAAAAAAATGGTTAGATATTGATAAGGAAGAGAATAGTCAGAATTCATTAAAATATCTTGACCTATTTTGGTTTTATCTCAGTCCACAAGTAATGAATTACCTTAAAAAACAAATTGATAATTTTGTAACTGAAAAAACAACTGAATATCGATATTCATATGAACTAAATGAATTCTCATACGGGACAGGAAATGACCTAGAGATTTTATCACGATTTAGATACCACAGTGATGAAATCTTTAAAGATGCATTGGAACTAATGTTTTATTATGCAATAAAAGTTCCTTCAAAAATGCCAGCCGTAATTTATAATCTCAAAGAGAAATTCTGTTTTACTAGATTAGGTTACATGTATGGTGATCGTATTCAGCATATACTTTTTGACTTTTTAATAACAAATTCACTAAGCAATACTAATAAAACAGTATTCGAAAATGTTTTAGCTGAAATACTGCCAGATTTCCTAAAATTAGAGTACACTGATAATGAAGGAAATGGGAGAGAGGTGATTTTCTGGACTTTTCATTTATGGCTTTCAGATTCAATTATGTTATTTAGAACAAAATGCTATAATTTTCTTTTGCAAAATACCAATAAGTCCATTATACTAAAAACATTGTATCGGTTGAACTTCTATGAATATAAGCACTCTGATGAAATATTGCAATATGACTTAAATTATATTTACCAGTTAATTAATAAGCATTTTTCTCCTGAAGAATTTGAAGATTGTTTTGTCCTTCAGAATGTACTTGAAGGATTAGACTGGCTTAAAATAGACTATTCTAGCGATATTAATAAAGAATTAAATAGCAAGCTATACCAATTAGCTGAGGTATTAAAAAGTGACAGACAAAAGAAAAGAGAACTAAATTGGGAAGAAGAGGAAAAACTTCACCAAAAAGAGTTAAAAGACTTTTGTATTGATTTTAACTTAGAAGAATACGATTCTCTTTTTTCAAATGTTACATTGATTCTTGAACATGTAAGAAAAGTAAGTAAGGGTAATCTAGTATGGCAATATGAAAGTTCATTAAATACAATATTTGGAAATCTAGCTCAGTCAGATACAGCGCTGTTTTTCGAAGCACTTAAATTGAACTCTATAAAGTACAGGTTTAATCTGAATTTTTCTTACGTTTTTTACCGTTTTTTCCAATCATCACCTCAACAATATTTTGAGCTTTTTGAATTAATAAAATGTTTTGATGAAAACACAAAGTTTTGTTTTCATCAAACATTAATCGTTGATAATGTCAAAAATGAGCATTTACCTTTACTTTATTCTGATTTGTTGACCTCTATTCAATCTTTGAATTCACAATATGTTTTTTGGGATTTGACTTACATAAGTAAATATGCAAAACTGAAGGATGAGGAAGATATCTATTCTGAGATTCTCGGAATTGCACTTACGAAAATAAAAAAAGAACAAGTTAAAATTAGCGTTGGTCAGCATTTTATTGAGAAATGCCTTTTATTTAATAATTTCTCACTTGAAGAACTTATTGAAGCCTACTTATATTCAAAAGATATTGAGCAACATTTCGATTATGAGAAAAAGATATTGAAGGCAATTTTGCAACGTGATCCAAACTTAATAATCCGTTTTTTAAAATTTAATTCTCCAAAAAGAATTTCATATCATGACTTAGAACATGAAAACTTGGATTTTATTTGGGAGTTGGATAACTACATAAATATAATTGACTCAATATTCGAATTTTATATAAGTTCTGAAAGTTATTACTTTTCAAAAAATGCTGTCGCTTCATTCTTTTCATCAGCAAGAGATAAACATGGTGATAGGCCAATAGATTTTCTGAAATTAATAATTGATAATAAGTACTTAAATGATAAATATATTGACGTTGTTTTTAGCATTATATGTTATAAATATCCTGATTTAAAAATGGAGTTTCTAGAAAGGTTTTTGAAATTAAATAGTGATTTTGAAATCTTTAAAAACTTAGAAATTATTATGGGGAGTAGGAGTTGGTCAGGAAGCTATATCCCAATATTAGAAGGTGAAAAAAAGATTTGGGAAAATGTAATATCTGTACTTGATAGATTACCAAACAGAATCAACTATTATGAACATAAAGAATTTGCAAATCGTCAGATTGGATACTGTGATTTAAGAATAAAAGATGAGATGAAACGAGAATTCAATGATGATTTTAGATAATCAAGTCCATATTCGAGCATTTTGGTTAGTCGAAAAAACTAACAAACATTCAAATCCAACTTATGTTAGATTGAAGATTATTAAGATGATAATATAAAAAAACGAGGCACACCAGCCACAGCCACCACAGGTGGCCGCGCCCTTTCCGTAGGTGTATAGATTGGCGTTAAGTTTCCGCTTCTAAGGGCATAGGCAATTTTTCGGCTGTCACGCTTGTCTTCTTTCTGAAGCTTGTCCTTTTGGGTGCCGGGAATATCAGCCGGATTGACCACAATGTTTTGGATACCCAGTTCGCACAATTGATAATGAGCCCACAATCCACAGAAACCGGCCTCGTAAGCTGAATAATAACTGGCACCGGGATAATGCTCAAGAAGATAATCACTCAAAACATCAGGTTTGGGTGGCATAGTAAAACTCTTTAACATCATTTCTTCACTTAAGATGGTCACTTTCCAATCTTTAAGGTGAACGTCAAAACCTGCATAAATGTTTTGACCTTCGAAATTTAAATTATTCATTTGTAGGCATAAGGCATTGAGTCTTTATTATTTGTTAATACTATTTATACCGTCAAAAATAATACTCTTTGGCCTATGCTGTCCAAGACCTTCAATTTTTCAAACATAGGGACTAGCTACCCGTTATAAGCCATTTTGCCAATCGTGCAACTCGACCAACTTCGTATTCTAACGGTAATTAAAAACGAATATTCGGCAGATTGCTAAGGTTGATAATCAATAATTGTTTTTGACCGTTAGTCAGAATTAAAAAAATCATATAATAATGAAAAATAAGTTGAAAAGAATTCAGAAAGATAGTTGTATACTAGATTTAGGAACTTTTAATTTAGCAGTTAGTGTCTTTAATGAAAGTGGTTTAAATAAGCCAAATAATACTGAGAATATTTTGTGCTTGCTAGAACTAAATATTCTTTTTGAAGCCATTTGTTTGTATGATAAAATCTATATTCCATTTCAACCTAGAGAAGGCTCCAATATTAATGATGTCGAAGATAGTATAAAAGCTAAAAATGAATTTGCAAAATCACTTTTTGACATTGGAATAGTTTCATTAATAGGATTTGAAGAAATATTAGATAATATTAATAATTACGAAACAGTAAAAGAAATATGCGACGCAGAATTACCTTTGGATGACCTAACTTCTTTGTTTATGTGGAGAATGAAAGGTTTAGTTATTCATGAGGATAAAGATTATTCTTATCTAATTAAAGCTAATGAAAGAAAAGAAAAAGGTAATAAGATAATAACAAAATCCTTTATTGACAGTGATATAGCTTATATTAAAATGATAGAAGAGTTTTGTACAAACACAAAAACATATTATCTTCCAGGCATATATAATACATCCTTATATTCAGGGAAACCAGATTTAAAAAGACAAATTTATAATTCTTTGAAGAATACATTTAAAGAGCAGATTCTTGGTCTTAAAGATTTAAATTATTGCGTACCAATATATATACCGCCAATTACCACATTAGTCCTTTCACGGGCTAATTCAAATAAAAATATAATCAAGGAAATAATAGATCTTAGATCCGAATTTATTGATTTCAGAAGCAAGTATAATAACTATCAAGATGCCATTAGGAATCCTGAAAATCTCACACTTAAAGAGCTGACTGAAATACGAAAAGATAGCTTTGTTCAGGTTTACGATGCATTGTCAAAAGTGTCTGAGAGAAAATATTCTAATCTTTGGTTTGAATTGTTTACCGCAAATTTAAATTTCCCTTCTGATGAAAGTCTTGATATAAAGGGAGGTCTAAATTTTCTTTCTCTAATAAAACTTGCTAACAAAGGAATCAAATTAAATCAAATTGAAGGAAGAGCATCCATACTATTTGATATTTATACACGTCTAGGTGAAGTAAAAGAATATCATAAAATATATGAGAATTTATTTAAATTGAACATCCAAGAGGACAGTGTGAGCAAAATATCAAAATATTCTCAATTTGTGGAAAATTATATTTCGATTAACAGAAAAGAGAGATTTATAAAATCGCCGGAAAACAATGTTTAAAAATAATAGCCGAGATAGTAGTAAATTCAAGGGTTGTAGCACGCTTCGACTTTTCTGTAACTTGACAGGGATGAAGCCCATAGTCGGCTAATATTATTTTTAAACCGTTAAGCGGCATTTTGCCAGTCGCGCAACTCGACCAACTTAGTATGCTAACGGTCCTTAAAAGCGAATATTCGGCAGATTGCTAAGGTGCTGATTATCAATGATTGTTTTTGACCGATACTCAGAATTTATAGCTCCAATGGTTCGTAAACATGACAACGATAAGACTGATAACAGATAACAAATTGTTCGCATGTAACATCGAGTTATACGATGGAGATCGCGGATAATTGAAAAATAAAAATGAGCGAACAACCGTCAATATCTTGAAAAGCAACTGGTTGTCGATAATCGAAGGACTGTCAGAAAGAAAAAAAACGGCTTATAACACCATTCCACATACAGCCCATGCTTCGCTATGGGTTCGCCGCGCTCTTCTATGTTGAAAACCACATATTTTAAGCATTATTTTTCAAAAATCTTTCTTTTTCAGCAATTTTTGAGGACATAGGCACAAGTTATTTCAGGAGGAGATTTTTCTCCTCCGTCTTGAGATTCCGTATTTTCGGAATCTCCCCTAAACACCTTTTTTTCTTTCTTTTAGCAAACAACCTTAACAATCAGTCAAGATCCTATAAAGCAGCCTTCTATAAGTGGTCATTACGAGATGCCACATTTCCCTTTTTCAGTTTTAACAGGAAGGAAGTGCAGTAATCTAGCTAAAGCGGTCAAGC
>Ga0209430_1002620_pt1 | contig 11333 bp, 7 predicted proteins | sample BarGraIncub1133A_FD_184504 | JGI IMG/M metagenome (GOLD analysis project Ga0209430, IMG submission 184504) | Arctic peat soil microbial communities from Barrow, Alaska - Barrow Graham LP Incubations 11-33A (SPAdes) (version 2) | ecosystem: Environmental > Terrestrial > Soil > Wetlands > Peat... | reverse complement strand
AAAAGGATGCTGAGAGTGGCATGGAGCCCATTGACCTGACCCCAATGCGAAATATGTTAGAGGAGATCATGAAAAACGGGCCAAAGAATCTTGCGCTGCTACTGACGGAATTTGGGGCGGACTCGGTCCCAGGATATTTTTCACGAAGCAGGGATTTATGGTCGGAAGATTATCATGCGGCGCTGCTGGACGAAATCTTTACACTGGCTGAAAATTATCCGCAGATTATAGGGACCTTTCCCTTCTGCTTTACTGATTACCGTGATCCTTCAAAACCCGTGAACGGATATTGGAACGAGCAGAACCTCAAAGGACTGGTAACTTATGAGAGACGCAAAAAAATGTCTTATGGAGCAGCGCAGAGATATTATAAAAATATTGAAAAGTAGTGTGAAAATATGAATACCTACAAGAAGTATAGCTTTGAAAAGATCTTCCACCAACAGATGTCATTAGTAAACGTGAGCGTGTTGAACGATTGAACCATCAGCCCCAGACCGACCCTACCGACTTCAGCCGGTAGGGATTCAGTTCTTATGATTTTATTATATAAGGTTCATTATCTTTACGGAAATTTTTATTGAGCTTTCTTATACCATTACAGTCTGGCATATTGGAGCATTTGTACCTGCACATGCATAGTCAACAACTACTTGAGCACCTTTATCTTCAGTGAGTTTTTTGATTTCTGTATTCCATGGGTGTCATGCCTTCTAAAGCCTTAAATACCTTGCAGAAATACTGACAGTCGCAAAAACCAGTTTCAAGAGCTATATAAGTAATACCCATGGAAGTGAAACCCAAAATCCTCTTGGCTTTTTCCACTCTTATACGAATAAGGTATTTAATAATGGTATAGCCGGTAATATTCTTGAATATAATATTTAATGATCTTGAGTTAAGTTGGCATCTTTCGCTTAATAGCTTCAATTCTATGTTTTCAAAGTAGTTCTCATTCAAATAGCTAATAATGTTTGCAACCACTTTTTCGTTTCTTGAACTAAAGGAATTCCTGTTATTGCAAGAATATTGAAAACTCGATATAAGCCTGTGAAACCGGATAAGAATGTTTAAAAGATGATGCCTTGTTAAAATGTTGTTATAACTCTTTTCCATTAGGGTTTCTGAACAAAAGCCAGAAAAATGCTCTTCAAGAGAATAACTATTCGTGAGTTGTAAACATTCAGCCAGATATTCGAAACACTTCTTAAGTCTGAGGTGAATTTCTACGTTTTGGGTTGCAAGAGTTATATAATAAAGTTTGAAATTTGAACCCTTGGATGCACTAAGAAAAGAGGTGTCGGAGAAATACAGATGATCCTTTTTTGCTATGTATTTTCTATTATTCATGTATAGTACAGTATTACCTTCAAGAAAGTAAGATATCTCATAATAATTAAACGTGCCCGGGGTGTAGTTCCATTCCTTATTTACACATAAGCCATTATAAGGAAATGTGAGCTCATTCCAGTTTTTGTCTACTATTTCTATTAATTCTTCCAGAGCACTGATAAAATTCATTTGGTACTCCTTTATATAAGACTCTGAAGCATAAAATAAATACTATCTAATAGTAACATATACTTAAAAAAATTCAAATAAGAATCGTTTTTACACACAAGAAAGTTATTTTATTAAATACGGATTTTTTCTTTTAGATTAAAATATAGGTAGCAGATGCTTATAAACATTTTAATAGGAGGACAAATCATGAACAATATGACTTCAAAAGAATTAGTCTATGCAGCAATAGAAGGTAGAAAGTTGGAAAACTACCCTGTAACGGCTCCTTATAATTACCTTTCCATGAACGATCACTGGGAGAAAATTACGGGACTACCTTACTGGAAATATTATGAATGGTTGATTACCAGCCCTGAAAAGCATGGAGAAATGTATGAAACTTTATATGAAAAGTGGCCTTTTGATATTTTCAATGCAGGGGATTTTTGCAAAGATGAGGAAGAAAGAAAAAATATGGAAGTAGTGAGTAAGAATGGCAATTACTACTACCATTTTATTAAGGAAGACCGGTATGAAATATTGAACAGAAATATTCATGAGTCCCATGAAGCAAATGCAACGGAGCAGAAAATTTTTACTAAACAGGATGTTTGTGAAAAGGTATTGGTTGAAAAAGCAGAGGTTGCAATTGCAAAAGGAAAAATGGATTTTACTAGGCAAGCAGTCGATAAACTGGGAGATGAAAAGTTTGGACTACTAGGGTGTGTAATAAATACATTTTATTCTTGTAGCTGGCATTTTGGTCTGACAAATATGTTTGCTATGCTTTATGAAGAGCCTGAATTGTTCGAATATCTTAGCGAAAAGATTCTAGAACAGAATATTGAAAGGATAAGGGCACTTGCGAGCACAGGTGGAGATGCAATTTGGATTGATGATGCTACAGCGACAAATGATATGATTTCACCAGCTATGTACGAAAGATTTAGTCTGCCTTATCTTACACAGCAGGTTAAAGAAATTCAAAGGTTAGGTAAGAAGGCAGTACTGATTTATTTCGGTGGGATATCCGATAGAATTGAACAGATTGCCTCAACAGGGGCTGATGTTCTAATGATGGAAACAAGCATGAAAGGTTTTGTAAATGATTATGACACTATCGCAAAGCAACTTAACGGCAGGATGTGCCTCACAGGAAACCTTAACCCTTATGACGATATAGAAATTACCAGTGAGGATGCACTATCCAAAGTAATTAAAAAACAAGTTGAATCAGGTAGAAGATATGGCAAATATATTACAAGCACAGGGAGTCCGTTGACACCTAATTCTAGTGTGGACAGAATCCGTAAGTATATTGATCTCGCACATTCAATGTAAGTTAAAGTCAAGCTATACAGTTAGATATCAATTATTCATCCATACGTCCTGCATAATTATTTATGGATTAAAAAGGAATATCTTTTGTTTCTAAAGATATTCCTTTTTGTTTGAAATATTTTTAAAAGTAGCGTAAGATTATTATTAATGTGATTTATTTTAGTATTTCTGATTTAAATAATTAAACTGATTAAATTAATTTTAAGTTATGGAGATCAATGAGATGATGGGAAAAATGATTACTTCAATTAGAAGCTATATTTCCAATAAAAGCATCGTACAGAAATCTTTTATTTCGTATCTTCTTGTGTTGTTTATTCCTATTACGGTATCAGGTGTATATATTTACGGTCATTCAATAGGCAACTTGAATAGTCAGAAGGACAACCTGTTGATGAGCCTAGTCTCAAAGTACACTGAAACAATAAATTCGGAGCTTTCTTCGATTGAAGCCTTGTCGGATAAAGTCATTAGCAACAAGCCTATCAAGCAATTCTTTTACTATACAGGAAATGATATTTTTAAAAAGGTGGATGATGAAAATAACATATTTGCGCCTTATTTATCCTTCCTGACGGATACCAATAAGAATATCTATCAAATCCGCTTTTACTCCTATGATTCCGATATTCCGGAGGGCACTTTCATAAACAATGCTAATAGTGTCATAAATCAGGATTGGTATTCGGATATTAAGCAGATGAAGTCAAATAAAGGCAAATGGGAAGGTCTTCATAATTGCAGAAGTGATATTAGCACATTGAACCAACATGTTTTTACCTACTATAAAAACATGTATTCACAAAATTCCTCTAGCATTATTGCTACTTTACAGTTAGATATTTCGGTTGATAAACTTCTGGCTGATATGAAGAATATCCAAATAGAGAAGAATGGATTTATATTTATTAGTAATACAAAGGACATTATTGTTTCCAGCGCTAAAAATATAAATAGTGAAAAGCTATTTGAGAAAAATGTTATGAGTAAAGTTCTGCAGGAAAAAGGAAAGTTTGTATACACCTCTTTTTGGAAGGAGTATGTTATTTATTCCCAACCAGTAAATCGGATGGATCTGTATTTAGTTGCAGTAGTCCCTTATAACGAGTACAACGGAAACATAAATAGCCAACGGAATCTGTTCATTTGTATTATCTTGATTTCACTGATTCTACTTATTTTACTCGCCTATTTTTTAACTGTTATGAATTCAAAAAAGCTAAAAAAAGTACTATCAGGTATAAGGAAAATATCTAAGGGCGATCTCACAACAAGAATAAATGTCGAAGGTAAGGATGAAATGGGCGAAATTGCCAAGGATTTGAATCAAATGGCACAAAAACTAGATGACATGGTTAATGAAGTATATAAATCTAATATTGCTCAAAAGGATGCCATGCTCTCTGCGCTTCAAGCACAGATAAATCCACATTTTCTATATAATACATTGGAAAGTATAAAAATGATGGCTGAAATCAGGAACGAATTGGATATTTCAGATGCTTTGGATTCTCTAGGGAAATTCATGCGATACAATATCACTTCTTCTAATGCAGAAGTCACTATAAAGGAAGAAATGGAAAATGTAAGGAGCTATATAAACATCCAGAAATTAAGATTTAGAAATGCTTTTGATTTTTCTTTTATTGTTCCAAAGGAACTAAATAAATGTAAAGTACTTAAAATGATGATCCAACCCTTGGTTGAAAATGCAATAGTTTATGGGATAAATGCTAGTAAGGGAGCAGTTACTATCAATTTGGTTGTTTCTGCGAAGGAGGGCTTTTTATCAGTCAACGTGAAAAATACAGGTATGTTAATTGAGGAGAAGCACCTGAATAAGGTAAGAGAATATATTAATGGAAATAAGATGGATGAAAGCTTTAAAACCTCAGGAAATGGTGTGGGTTTGAAAAATATTAACGAACGAATAAAACTTTTCTACGGTGAAAAGTATGGACTGGACATCAATAATTTTAATGGGAAAAATTTTGTGGGTGTAAAGGTTGCTTTACTGCTTCCAGTAAGACTTTAAAAGAGGTGAAGATAAAATGGGATATAAAATCTTGGTTGTTGATGATGAAGAGCTTATAAGAGAAGGAATAAAAGTTATAATTGAAAGGCTTGGTATGTTTGAGGGAGGGATTAGAACAGCCGCAAATGGGACTGAAGCCTTAAGAATATATACTGAATTTATGCCTCAGGTTATTCTTACTGATATTAAGATGCCCGAAATAGATGGGCTAGAATTGATCAGGAAAATTAGGGAAAAGGGTGATCATGGGACAAAAGTGATAATAATTAGTGGATATGGAGATTTTGATTATGCAAGGACAGCTATAAAATATGGAGTTGTTGGTTATCTTTTGAAGCCGGTAAATAGGAGAGAGATAGCAGAACTCCTGCAAACGCTTATTTGCACTATAAAAAGTGAAGAACAGGTCAGGAAGAGTTCACTTGCAGTCACTATGAAAACAGGAGTGAATGAACCAATAAAAAAAGAAATGGATTTGGATAAAAAACAAAACCAAATAGATTGCAATTCAAGTATTAAAATAAATATATCAATTGTGGAGCAAGCATTGGAATATATTGATAAAAACTATGCCAGCCACATAACCTTGGTAGAAGTTTCAAATCATATTAATATGAATGACTCCTATTTTAGTACCCTTTTTAAAAAAACAATTGGGAAGAATTTTATCGACTATTTGACTAATTTCAGGATTGAAAAAGCAAAAGAATATTTGATGAATCCCCAGGCAAAAGTGTATGAAATATCCTCAGAAATCGGATACATGGGAGAAAAGCATTTCTTTAAGGTGTTTAAGAAAATAACGGGACTCTCGCCAAATGAATACAGGAACAATTATTTCAAATTAAAACAAAAAAATGATAATAAAAACAAATTATGAATTATTGTATTTGGAGACATATTATTTTATCCTGACTTCTGTAGCAAAATGAGATAGAAAAGGCCTCAACCACTTTAAAATAGCAGGCTTTGGGCATTTTATCTATAGTAATGCGATAAAAATACAAAACAAAAATAGCCCAAACCCACTATTAAAATCAGTGGGTTTGGGCTATTTTAATTCAAAAGTAGCTGCAAAACTGCGGAGAAAAGCATTTCTTCAAGGTGTTTATGAAAATAATGGGACTCTTAACATATGAATACAGGAACAATCATTTCAAAATAAAACAAAAAAATGATACTAAAAACAAATTATGAATGATTGTATATGGAGGCATATTATTTTATGATTAGGGTGTGAATTAGTTGAATAAAATATGAGGTTGAGAGGTACAGCTATGTCTTATAGGTTAACTAAACTGTTGCACCAAGTAAAGGAACAGAGAATTTTATTTATAATGCTACTTCCAGGATTGGCTACTTTGATTTTGTTTTCTTATTTTCCAATGTTTGGACTAATAACTGCTTTTGAAAAATTTGAAATAAATAAAGGTTTTTTTGGGAGTAAATTCGTAGGGCTCGACAATTTTTCAGTATTTTTATCAGATCCTATGATTTATACTGTAATAAAAAATACTTTGGGTATAGGCGCTTTAAAACTTTTAATTGGCTTCCCAATGCCTATAATATTTGCACTACTTTTAAACGAATTAAGAAAGATGTTTTTTAAAAGGGCTATTCAGACCATTTCCTATTTGCCCCACTTCATTTCTTGGGTAATTGTAATAGGGATATGGGGGAAAATGCTTTCAGCTGAAGATGGAGTTGTTAACAGTGTTCTCGCCTTTCTTGGCGTAGGAAATATAAATTTTATGGTATCCTCTCAATTCATGTGGCCTCTTGCTGTAATTACTGATGTGTGGAAGGAAATGGGTTGGGGAGCAATTCTATACCTAGCGGCATTAACTGCTATAAATCCTCAGATCTATGAAGCTGCCATTGTAGATGGCGCCGGCAGGTGGAAACAATTGTGGCATGTAACACTTCCAGGAATTAAGAGTACTATTGTAATTTTGCTAATTCTTAGCATTCCAAATATTGTAGGTTCAAGTGGATTAGGTGGAGGTACTTTTGAACAGATGTGGGTACTGGGCACCCTTCCGGTAAGAGATGTAACTGAAATAATAGATACCTATGTATTGAGAACAGGATTGGGAAATGCTCAGTACAGCCTAGCAGCAGCAGTGGGCTTAACAAAAACTTTTATAAGTTTGATTTTGATTGTAACTGTCAACAAAATTGCTAAAAGGCTTGGAGAAATAGGGGTATACTAAAGGTGGAGGTTGAGTATGAGATTATCTAAAGGTGAAAAAATATTTAATACATTTAATATGCTGATTTTAATCATTATCATGATTTTAACATTATATCCCTTTTGGTATATATTTATTATATCCATAACGGATGCATCGGCAGTATCTACTTCAAATATTTATATACTTCCAGGACCCATGACCTTGGATAGCTATAAGGCTGTATTTATAAATCCAGATTTGTTTAGCGGATATAGAGTTTCTATCCTAAGAGTGATCTTGGGTGTAGCCCTAACCCTTGTAAATTGTTCGATGATGGCCTTTGTAGTATCTAGGAAGCATTTTATAGCTAAAAAGGCTATAAATCTAATTATCGTTATTTCCATGTTCGTTTCTGCTGGAATCATACCATTCTTTATCATTGTAAGAATGTTCGGTCTCACCAATAATTTTTGGGCATTGGTGATACCTTTTGCAATAGACCCTTTTGGGGTCATTCTCATTAGAAATTACTTCATGGGAGTACCGGAAAGTCTTGATGAATCAGCAAGAATAGATGGTGCAAATGATTTTAAAATCTTCTTAAGGATATACTTACCTATTTCAGTACCCATTATTGCAACCATGTGTTTGTTCTGGGCAGTCTGGTTCTGGAATGATTTTATTTATGGAACGTATCTGGTTTCAAAACACGAATTACAGCCTATACAAGCCGTTCTTCTGTCGGTAATAAACAATACCTCCAACTCCAGGGCTGTTAGCCTTCTTGCCTCTCATGGTGTAAAGATTAGGGCAAACGGAGAATCGGTAAAAATGGCAGCAATCATCCTAAGTACAGTACCTATTTTGATGGTATATCCTTTCGTTCAGAAATACTTCGTTCACGGTATTACTTTAGGAGCAGTGAAAGAATAATTTTCGGGATTTTCCCGTAATTATATAAAAAAAGTGGAGGTAGAATAATGACTAAGAAATTTAGGTTTTTGGCAGTTTCACTTTCGGTTCTTGTGGTACTCAGTTTAACTTTTACTGGTTGTGGTTCAAGTGGTAATTCAAACTCAGGAGTGGATTCACAGGTTTCAAGCACTGCTTCAACAGGTAGTACAACTAAGGAAGCACTTCCAAAGCAAAAGGGATATGATGTAAAAAAAGATTTGCAGTCTTATACTGATGTTATGCCTCTTACAGCATTTGTGGATTATGGCAATATGCAGACAAATAAAGATGACATGACAGTAAAATGGATGAAAGATAATCTGAAAATCGATGTAAGCGAATTAGAAATCAATCCAAGTGGAAGTTTTGCTGATAAGATTAGAACCAAAGTAGCTACGAACGATCTGCCAGATATGATTTTTGGTTTTGATCTTGGACTTTTTCAGTCTTTGGCTAATGGAGGAGATTTCCTGGCAATGGATGATTTGACGAAGAATTACATGCCGGGTGTAGTTGACTTTATTGGACAGCCAATCTTGGATAAATACAAAAGTAATGATGGAAAGCAATATATTATGCCTGGAAATACTATTCCATTGGATAGAATGGCAGATTATGCCTATCCACAAGCAGGCCCAGCAATCAATACTGAAATTCTACAAAAAACTGGACTGCAAATTCCCAAAACACCCGATGAGCTTTATGCTTATTTGAAGGCTGCTAGCACACAAAAAACAAGTACTGGTAAGAAAGTAATTCCTTTTGCGCTTTCAGAATTGCTCCCTGCAAATTTCAGTAATAATAACTACCCAGTAAATGGAAACAGCAGTGACGGTAGTAAGTTCTTCATGCATATGTTCGAAGCAGGTACGACATATCAATATTGTGTTAAAAACGATACAACAAAAATGATTGATATTATATATGATAGACCTTCCTATGTTACTTATCTTAAGTTTCTTTCACGTCTATATAGAGAAAACTTGTTAGATAGAGACAATTTCACAATATCCGCAGACCAATATACAGAAAGATTAAAAAGTGGTGTTTATGGGTTTATATATGCGCATACAAACGATGCGCCACCAGCAAACAGCGCTTTGTCAGGGTCAGTCATGAAGCCTTATGAACCAATTGAAATGATCAAAGACGCATCAATAACGGGATCATCAAATGCTTATACGATTCCTGTGCTAGGAAACTGGTATTTTCTATTTAACAAAGATATCAAAGATCCTGCAAGACTCGCTAAGTATTTAGAATGGCAGTATACTCTTGAAGGTGTACAGATTGTTAACTATGGAGCTCCTGATAAAACTATGACCAATAATAATTGGTATTACCAGGATGATGGCAAGGTAAAGATCGATATGAGCCTTATGGCTAAATGGGATGCATCCAATTACGGCTGGGAGTGGTTGAAAGCAGGTGGTTGGGGAATTCATGCGGCAGGTTTGAAGACTGCAATTAAATATACAGCAGTCAACGAAATGGGCGTTAATATGTCAGATGATTTTTACAAAGCTATTGATTCAAAGTTAGGCAAGGAAATGACCTCTGACCCATCCTTTGAAGCGATGATGCTTCAACCTAAAGGTCCTTGGTTTGAAAAGAGTGGACCTGCACTTAATGATCTACTCAATAAATGGGAAGTAAAAACTATTCTTAATTCAAAGAGTGATGCTGATGTTGATAGCATGTACACTCAAATGATGGCTGAAGCTCGTAAAGTTGGATATGATGAGATGAAAAAAGAGCTTTATACGTTATACAACAATGCAAATAAATAATAAGTACAGCAGATAAAAATATGGCAACTGAAAAACAGCTATTCTTTTTAGATTTGTTAGGGCGATAGCGAAAGCAGCATAGCAAAACTTAGAGAATAGCTTTTTTCACAGCCTTATGTATTATATTAAGAACTCAGTTTTATTCTAAATATTAGTGATTTGAAAGAGAGGAAGTAAATATGAACTTGAAAAAATTCGAAAATCTTTTTCCTTTAGGCTCTCATCTATGCCGTGAGCCAATGCCCACCATGTCGGAAATGAAGAAGGACATGGAAAACCTGAAAAAACATGGCTTCAATCTTATAAAGTTACAGGAAAACTGGGCTATAGATGAACCTCTAGAAGGACATTATGATTTTTCCAGATATGAAGAACTAATAAGCCATGCAGCTACACTTGATTTGGGTATATATTTTGGTTTGACTTGTGAACAGGCACCCACATGGTTGTGGCGCAAATATCCCGATGCAAGAATGGTTGGGCTGGATGGACAAACCATAGTTTATGAAGCGCAAACAACCTTACCAGGTGATGGCAAGCCAGGACCTTGTTATGATCATCCTGGAGCCATGGAAGATCAACTGCGATTCATAAAGAAAATGGTTTCAACGTTGGGTGGCTATGAAAACATAGTTGTATGGAATACTTGGCAGGAAATAGCTTATTGGGCAGAAAATTTTGTAGCACAACCTGTTTGTTTTTGCGAAAATACTTTGAGCTATTTTAGAAAATGGTTAAAGGAAAAGTATGGAGACCTTGATGGATTAAACAGAGCATGGAACAGCAGGTATATGGATTGGAATTATGTAGCACCTGATAGGCAAGTCCGAGGCAAGAATTGTCTTCCAAATAATATTGACTGGAAATATTTTATGGAGAATATCCAAATTGGAAACATTTTGAGAAATAGAGCTCAAGCAATTAAAGATACAGATATTTTAAAACGCCCAGTTTTTGCCCATAAAGGATCACCTACTATAGGCTCAGGTGTAGATTGGACTTATGCACGCTGCCAAGACTTTTTGGGAACATCAGTTTATCCGGCATGGGGACCTGCACAAGCATGGGATGACATTAAGCCTGAAGCGGGCAGACCCTATAATGAGCATAGTGCTTTGTTGGCAGAAATGTGGAGTAGCACGACTCTGAATTTTGACTACATCCGTTCCTGTAATGTTAAAGGTAGTCCTATATGGGGGGCCGAATTCCAAGGAGGACCTGTAAGTACAGGATTTCAAATGGGACGTGTTCCGACACCAGAGGATATAAGACGATGGATGCTATCTGCAGTGGGTGCAGGGGCAACGGCAATCTCATATTGGGTGACAAGAGCTGAGATTATGGCTGCTGAGATTAATGGATTTGGCCTTTTAGACAGTGAAGGGGAGACCTCAGAGCGATTTGAAGAAGCTGCGCGCATAGGGAAAGCCCTTATTAAACACTCCGATCTTTTGGCTAAACCCTCTTGGGGAGGGGCTAAGGTAGCGATACTAATAAACGATTGGAATTACCAGTTATGTGCATCGCTTGCTGAAG
>Ga0209430_1002619_pt1 | contig 11335 bp, 12 predicted proteins | sample BarGraIncub1133A_FD_184504 | JGI IMG/M metagenome (GOLD analysis project Ga0209430, IMG submission 184504) | Arctic peat soil microbial communities from Barrow, Alaska - Barrow Graham LP Incubations 11-33A (SPAdes) (version 2) | ecosystem: Environmental > Terrestrial > Soil > Wetlands > Peat... | reverse complement strand
AACTAGATACTTGATACAACTATGAGGAAATCATGGGAGGAGGCTACTAAGCAAGGTTTATTTAGAATTGATGATATTGGAAAAATAAAAAGAATAGATATTTCCGATATAGAAAATGACGATGTCATTGAGTGGGAATACATAAGGCATAATTTAGATGCTGTGCGCATGCCACTAGGTTATTGTATGAAGCCGAAAAAACAAGAATGTCATACACAGCTAAACCCTTGTCTAACCTGCAGGAATCTTTGTACTACACCGGATTTTATACCTCAATTTGAAATGGAAATACAGGAAACAAAAACAGCTATTGAAAGAGGAAAGGTTCAAAATCGTAGCGTTTGGATTGATAAAAATCAAGTTCTTCTTGAACGATATGAAGTTATTTTAGCTGTATTAAAAAAAGGAAAAATACATCATAAATGCGAGAAAAAAGGTCGAGAATATACTAGGGAGGAACGTACCAATGGATAGCAGTGCTGTTTCTAAGCGCAATACAGATGGATTAAAAGCTTTTGCCCAGAAGAAAAAAGCGAATACCTTAAAAAAGGTCAATGATGCAATTCTAAGACTTATAAAAGATAAAGCTAAAATCAATTTCAACAGTGTTTCAATGGAATCTGTTGTCACAAAAACATACCTTTATAATAATCAGGAGTTGCGATATAAAATTGAAACCTTACGTAAACAACAAGAAGGCTTAGAATCCCCAATACAAATTAAAAGAGAAATGACAGATGCAAGTAAAGATATTTTGATTGCAGCTAAGAATAAGCGCATCAAAGAACAAGTGAATGAAATTAAGAAACTCAAAGAGGAATTAGCATACCTTCGAGGAAAAATATATGATAGTTGTTAATTTTATCATATTTAGGGGTCTCTGTAGTAATGGAACAGAAACGGTAATAGGAATTACATAAATTTCATGTTGCCTTATTATTTTTTTATTATTGCGCAGTATATGGGGTAGAACCAATATTTCCGAAATGTTGGCAACACCCATATATGAAGATGGCGAAGTAATATAAATAAATTAGAGCAACAAGTGAAGCAGTATGGTATCTGATGTGCATGAGATTATCCGAGGGAGCCTTAGAGAAAGAAGAGAAAGAAAACTTATGTTACTTATTTTTTAATTGTGTTAAGAACCCTTTATGTCTTTGATTAAGAACTGTTTTAATATGCCTTCTAAAAAATACATTAGTTATATCGGGTACAGCCTACATATGTATTATGGCTGTACCCGTAATTTATATAATTTTCTGTTGCCGTTTCTGTAGTCGATTCACCATTTATGCAATATCCAACGATAATGTATAGACTGGGATCTGTGTTCCGGCTTTTCGTTCCTTTACTACACAGACACCATATTCACCGTACCTCTTTTTAAGGAAATCAAAACTTTCTTTAAAAAATCTATCTTGCTCTACTTGTGGGAGCTTCTCAAAGTATGCCTTATCAGATGTGCAAATAAATCCAAACATGGTTACTGTATCCTTTCTAACTGCCTTTGGTAATTGAAGCTCTTTAATTCTATTCTTAACCCTATTATAATAGGGTTTATCATTATCCTCCTGAAATAAGGTTTTGTTCAAGTAAGATTTCTCCGAAACTATATCAGGGTTGGTTTTACTCTCTTTTAATCTTTCATTGTGATTATTAATACCTCTTATACCACCGGTCTTAATTTTCTGCATATGTACAATAGCAAAACTCATGCCAAATCTCCCTTCATACTTTACTTTCTAAAGTTGTGCTCTCCGAGGGTGATAGGTGGACTTTACTTTTACTTCTCAAGTAAACAAATATAGTTATTTGTAAGTTTGTTTATACAAGTGCATAACTAACAGATAAAAAATCAATACCAAAACTAAATTTTTAACAAATTATCGTAAATAATTAAAAAAGCTTATGCTTTCACATAGGCTTTCTGAATTTGTAAAGTTGTTTATAAAATGCCTGCTTTATTTTTTAATTACTTACTTAAAAGAAGTACCTCACTGTATTTCATTTTATTATATAATTTTTTAAGATCTTCAATAACCTTGGTATCCTGATATTTATAATCAAGTTCTGTTGCTATTCCGTTATTATATTTAATAATACAAATTTGTTTTTTGGTTATCCCTATGGAATATAAATAATTTTTATTGTTATCTGTATAATTAACTAAATCAATATTAAAGTCACAATTAGAAAGTTTAACCTTTGTATTACTATCTGTACCACTTATATTCATTAGATACGTAGCTATTTCTTGTATATCCTGTTCTACAGTAACAGTTTTTTTTCTACCCAATTCTCTATCTTTACTTGTTACAGTTAAGTTTTGAAATTCAATGCTTTGGGAAGAGATCACAGGAATGTTAGCAAAAGGTTTTACCACGTTCTTAATCTCTGTCTTTGAACACCCATTAAATAATAGAATTAAGCTTATGATAAACATAAGAACTACGAACTTATTCTTCAAAGAATCACACCTCCCTAAAAATTAAGATATCACTATTATATATATCTTCCTATATTTTATTATACTAACAATCTGCTATATTACAATATAAATACACAGTTGGATACCCCTAATACACGTTAAGAGTACCACCCTTCCTCTAGACGACAGTGTACAGAAACTTGCTCTATCAATCAAGGATGCTACGCACCACTTCGTGGCAGGTCCTTGACAGCTAGAGCGAGTTTCTGTAGGTAGTGTTTAAGAGGAAGTTGGATAACTTTAATCTAATGGAATTCACTAAGATATTATCGGTACCATTACTACGAACCCAAGGTACTATAAATTAGCTAAAGTGGTACTTATGAAGCGAAATAATCATTATTATCAAAATAGATACTTTATATTTAATTTTCATTGCTAAAACTATTGTTAAAAGCAAAATATCAAAACATTTCTAAAATAGCCTTTATTGTACTTGCTTTTGGATACAATTTGTTTAATGTAGGTAAAAAATTCTTGATTTTATCTCTTAGCTTAGGATTTGTCGAATATGTTAGCTCTACCCCTTGTTTATATATAAACAACGTTGGAATTAATTGATTAAGCCATTTATTTCTGACTTAGTATAGATAACATGTATATGTCGGCTGTACCCGTAAGTGACATTGATTTTCAAATGTGTAAAGGCTGTTTTGCCTGTATATCTAAGGGTGAAAAATATTGTCCTATAAAAGACAACCGGGAAAGTATAGAGGAAGAACTTTTACTGGCGGATGGAATTATTCTCAATTCACCAGGATACGCTTTGAATGTATCTGGCTTAATGAAGAATTTTATAGATAGATTCGCTTATAGTTTGCATAGACCAAAGTTTTTCAAGCAATCTTTAATGCTAGTTGCCAACGGTGGTTCCGGAGTTGAAAAAGCCATAAAAGCACTTTCATTAACTTTAGGCGGAAGTAATAAAGTTTGTGAATTAGCAATAATTGCCACACCTTGGGAAATGACTAAAGAATACTCAGATAAAGTAACGAAAGATATAAAACAAAGTTCGAAAAAATTATATGAATCAATGGCCAATAGGAAAACTAGATCACCTGAATTAAATAACGTAATATGGTTTAGTATATTTAAGAAAATGGCGAGTATATCAAAAGAAACCTTACCTGCAGATCATGAATATTATAGTGAAAAAGAGAAGTACTTTTTTGAAACTAAAGTAAATCCTTTTAAGAGCTGGGTTGCAAGACAAATCGCAAGCATAGCTGTTTGGAGTCTGAAGAAAAAAGTTGTGTTTAGATAACTACTCAAAATGCATATAGGATAAGCGAAACATTAAGTCTCATTATTAAGTGTATTATGATACAATTATAATAAAAGAAAAGAGGTGAAAGTTTAGCAGGATTTTGCTGTTGTATCCTCGCTCCTGCTAAATATATTAATGGATAAAAATGAAAAAGACGAAGAATTAAATCCACTTGAAAAACAAATTAGCGAACTTGATGAACAACAAAATATTCTATTTAACCCTGGTTATTTTATTGGTTCTGGAATTATTGCACCTGTAATTAAAAATTTACACAGGTCTCCTATAATCATATTAATTATAGGAATAGTCATTATATTAGGTGTAATTTTCACTATTATTGTAACGAATTTTTCTTTGCTCATGATACTAGGTGACATAATCCCCTTAGTTATAGGTTGTGCCTTTACCTATGGTGGAATTAAGCGATTATCAAATAAAAAATAAATAGGGGGAAATGCATGAAAATATCAAGATCGAAGATACTTATTGTGGCTCTAACCTTAGCTCTCATATTATTACCAGGTTGTAGACAACCTAAGCCTAAAACTGACATGAGAGATTTACCCGTTGGAAAACCTGTAATTTATCTATATCCAACTTCAACACAGAAAGTAACCGTAAATTTAGAGTTTAAAGGTAAGCTTACTTGCACCTACCCAGAATATAAAGAGGGCTGGAAAGTAATCGCTGAGCCAAATGGTACATTAACTAATATTTCAGATAAACGAGAATATTCATATTTGTATTGGGAAGGACTTTATAATAATAATTATGATATGTCAAAGGGCTTTGTTGTCAAAGGGAATGAAACCGAGAAATTTCTTCAACAAAAACTTGAGTATTTGGGCTTAACCCCAAAAGAATATAATGAATTTATAGTATATTGGCTTCCTCAAATGAAAGATAATAAATATAATCTTATAACCTTTGCTGGAGAAGATTACGAGAATATAGCAAAGCTTACCATAACTCCAACGCCAGATTCTATATTAAGAGTAATGATGGTTTTTAAACCTTTAGATAAGGCTATAAATATAGAAGCACAACACCTTAAGCCCTTTCAGAGAAAAGGATTTACAGTTGTTGAGTGGGGTGGAACTATTTTAAAATAATCCATTAAGTATGAGACCTAAAAAACTATTTAAATAATTAAAGGAGGTATTCAAGTATGTATTTAGTGAGTTCTTGTTTAGCTGGAATCAATTGCAAATATAATGGGGGAAATAACGAACAAAAGGCAATAGTAGACTTGGTGAAGGAAGGCAAAGCAATAGCTTTGTGTCCGGAGCAATTAGCTGGATTATCTACCCCAAGATCCTCATGTGAGATTGTTATAGATACAAATGGAAATAAAAAAGTGCTTAGTAAAGATGGACATGATCTTACTAAACACTTTGAAGCAGGTGCAGAAAAGACTTTAGCTATCGCTAAGATAATGGGTGTTAAAAAAGCAATACTTCAGTCTAGAAGCCCTTCCTGCGGTTGTGGCTTAATACATGATGGTAGCTTTTCAAGCAAGCTAATAAATGGAAATGGAATAACTGCAGAACTTCTAATTGAAAATGGCATTGAAGTATATACAGAAAATAATTTTATATTGTTATAGTATTAAAGGAGAAGGGTTCTAATTCGAGAGTAATTTCCGTGCCGCCACCTTTAAAGGTAAGGTTTCTTGACTTAGCCATATTATTACCCACAACTATTACTATCTGTCCTTTAGGGTTTTTGAATACTACTGCATTACCCGACCAAGGACCTTTTGTCTTTAATCTTAAAGCTCCTTGTTCAATGAAATGGGAATAATGCTTCATAACATAAAATTCTGGGTTATAGATAACTTCCTTACTCTTTGGATCTATTGTTATCATAGAATTCTGTTTCCAACCCCAAGTGCTATTACCTTCTGGTTCAAGAACCATATTCCAATAGATATAACTATTGACTCCATTATTTAAATAATGCCTAAATAAGTTAAATATGTAATGAGCATATTCAAAAGTATTGGAACCATCCCCGCATTCATTTTCAGATTGCATAAGTTTTAAATCAGGAAAGCTTTCATGTGTCTGTTGTACTGCGTACTTACCAGCCCACTGATAGCTAACACCTTTTATATATTTTCTAGCATTTTCATCGCTGAGTACCAAATTCGCATATTGGTCAAACCCGGTATATAAAGAGCGATTATCGACTTCTGGTCCATTTAGCGTACCTAACCAAATTTCAGTTTCCATATTGTTTTTCTCAAAAACAGGTCCTATATATTTAGATATAAACTCTCTAAATTCCTCTCCAGTCCATATACAAGATGGAAACTTCTGATCTGACATAGGCTCATTTTGCACATGTATTTGTTGAATTTTAATTCCTTCCTTTTCATAAGCCTGCACAAATTTTAAGAAGTACAGTGCATAAGCCCTCAGATTTTCCTCTTCCCATATAAGGGTTCCATGGTTATAGGTTCTAGGAAACTTCATCCAGGTTGGCGGACTCCAGGGAGAAGCAAACAGCTTTAAATCTGGTTTTATTTTTAGTGCACAGTTTATATATGGAATTAAATATTGCTTATCTCTTTCTATCGAAAAATTTTCCATGGCATAATCTTTATCCGTTTCATTATAACTATACCATTCTAAGGAGTAATCATTAGCACCTATTGGCATGCGACAAAAATTAAACCTGCAGCCCTCTAGAGGGTTAAATAACTCATAGAAAATTTTCTCCTTTTCCTTCTCGCCTAGAAGTTCAATAGCTTTCCATCCCAACTCATTAAAGCATCCTCCAAACCCTTCCATAGTTTGATCTTGTTCTCCTGTAAGCTCTAGAGTTTCATTACTTACTAGCCCCTCTGTAACTTCATTCGTTTTCCACTTTTCATTTTCTGTGGTAGATATCCAATTAATCTTCATTTAATTCATCTCCTTTAAAATTATTATTAATTCTGTCTGTATTGGGTTGGTGTTACGCCTGTATGTTTTTTAAATAATTGAGAAAAATACTTTTCATCATTAAACCCAACCAATTTAGCCACCTGATAACTCTTAAGAGAAGTATCTTTAAGAAGCTCTTTAGACTTTTCAATTCTATAGTTAGAAATGAAGTCAATAAAATTCACTTTCATCTCTTGTTTAAAAAGCAAACTTAGATATCCCGCTGATATATATAATTCTTTGGATACCACTTCAAGGCTTATATCTTTATTATAGCTTTTCATAATATATTCTACTGCCATGGTTATAACAACATTTTTCTTATTAACTTCCTTCATTTTATATATTACATTATTAAGGATGGAACAAACATAGCTTTTTAACTCAATTATTGTTTCACAAGCCTCCAGTTTGTCAAAGATCTTTAGTTCTGAATCAAATATATCCTTAACATTAATATTTTTGTCGATACAAAAGTTGTATATTCTGCTGCAAAAACTTACTGTGACTTTTTGCAAAAATCCTTTAGAAGGCAGTTTGTCACCACATAATTTGTTATAAAAACTTTCTACCCTTGGAATTATAAATTCTATATTGCCTGTACTTAAACAATTTATAATGTCTTGTTCTTCATTTATTGGGTAAAGTCCAGCCATATCCTTATGGGTATTAATACTTTTTAAATTTATAATTCTATTGTTTCCTAAAAAGAACTTTTCCTCTAAAGCCTGAATTGCTGAAATATAGGATTGATTAATATCTTTTATATTCTTTACCAAAGACCCAATCCCAACTGTTAGGGATATATCTATTTCGTCTTTTAAATTATTAATATTTAATAATAAGGTATTAGAATTATAATAAGCTTTTTCAATAAACATTATAAAGATAATATCTTCTGAGTTTTGAAAGTATTCTATCAAAGTTTCTTCAACAAAATATTTTTTACCTAACTTTATTATATTTGATTTTATCTTTTCTACTTTTGTATAGTCAGTTATTTCGCTTTTGTTATCTATACTAAATATCATGGTCATAAAATATTTTTCGTTTTTTTTCTTAATACAGTCCATTTGCATATTACAATCAATATCTTCAAGGTTTACATTTTTTCCTAGGGTGAGATCTTTCAATAATTCTCTTCTTTTCTGAGATAAGCTCTCATCATAACCTACTCTATAATTCTCTAAAATATTTTTACTTTTTAACTCCTGCTCCAATATATTTCTAGCTTTAAGCACTGCTTCAAGAATCTCCTCAGGTTTGCAAGGCTTCAAAAGATATTCTATAACATTTAAATTAATTGCCTTTTTAGCATATTCAAAATCATCATAACCACTTAAAATTATACCTTTAACTTTCATATTCTCTTGCTTTATTTTTTTAAACAATTCAAGCCCATCCATTATTGGCATCCTAATATCTGAAATTACTATATCCGGCTGTAATTTTTTAATCTCTTGGAAGGCAGTTAATCCGTTATTGGCTTCGCCACAAATTTCAATTTGGTAATACCTCCAAGGTATTAGGGCTTTAATTGCTCTTATACGGTCAATCTCATCATCTACGAGAAATAGCTTGAACATTGTTAACTCCCCTCCTCCATTTTTTTAATATTAGTAGGAATTACAATCTTTACTATTGTGCCTTTACCAATTTCACTATATATATCTAGCTTATAATTTTTATCATAATATAAGTTAAGCCTTTGATTTATATTATTAATCGCATATCCCTTTTTTATAGCAGCTTTAGAATTCATATTAAGCAAATCTTTTATTTTTTCCTGACTGATTCCCATGCCATTATCTTCGATAGAAAAATTTATTTTTTTATCTTCCAAATATCCTTTTATGGTAATACAACTTTGCCTCAGATCATTTTCTGTTCCATATAAAATTGCATTTTCTACAAATGGCTGGAGTATAAGCTTAGGTATTGTGTAGTTTAATATTCTTTCTTCAATATCAATTTTATAGGTCAATTTATCTTTATATCTACTTTTTTGAAGTAGCAAATAATATTCAATAAATTCCTTTTCATCCTTAACATAAGTAGTTTCCTCACCATTATTTAGGGTTAATCTAAAGAGCTTTGATAAAGCATATACCATTTCACTTATTTCTTTTTCCTTTGCCATTTCAGCACGCCAAAATATTGTGTCCAAGGTGTTGTATAGAAAATGTGGGTTAATTTGAGCTTGCAGCGCTTTAAGTTCCGCTTCTTTTTCTTTAAGCTGCAGCTTATAGACTTTTTCTATTAAATTTGAAATACTATCAAGCATTTCATTATATTGATTTCCTAAAATTCCGATCTCATCCCCATACTTGAAGTCAACTTTTGCTACATTCTTCATAGCTTTTAGAAGTGTTTTTATAGGTGAAGTTAGATTTGTTGAAATATAAATAGATATTAAAAAGGATATAAAAAGACAAGAAATAATAACTAATAAAGTCACCTGAAAAATTGATTTCAAATTATTTGTTAGCTCGGTATAAGGAATTATATTTACTAATTTCCAATTACTGTTTTCTATATTAGTGTAGCTTAGCATCATATCTTTAATTCCAATATGAACTGATGCTTTTCCATACTCCTCTTTTAAACCTTTAGTAATCTCTGCAATATCCTTCTCATTTATAACTGTTGGGGTATTTAAATTTTTATAATTAATTATTTTATTATCACTATCTAATAAAAATAAGCTCCTGTTGCTATCAATATTAGTATTTGTATAAAATTCCTCTAGGTAGTTAATATTTATACAAATCACCATAACACCTAATTTTTTTAAACTATTACTATCATATAAGGTTCTGCACATGGCTACCTTGGGATTTTTATTGTTGATAATAAACACTTGATTCTCAACATTCAATGAAACCCATAGCGGTTGCCCTTTTAAATCAAGCATCTTCTTATAAAGGCTACTTTGCATAACAAAAGCTAAATTATTAATGTCTGAGCTACCATCAGCACTAGAATAATATTGAAATCCATTATCTCCATATATTGCAACAAAGCTTATAGCATTTTTTGATATGAGTAAGTGGTCAAACATTTGTGTGCATATGCTAAGCTTTTCACTTTTATAAGGGTCTGCTGAACTTAATACTGCTTGCACTTCCTTGCTTGTTATAGTGAAATTTGACAAATCAGCAATATCATTTTTCAGGGATCCAATACTATTCCCAATTTGTTTTACATCTGTTAGACTAGTTTCACTAATTTCTGTTCGAATGTTATTTGATGCTAGCATGTATGAATAAGTGCCAAGCACTGATGAGATTCCAATAATTATGCTGTAAAAAAATATTAACATTTTATATTTAATGCTTAAATTCATATATTTTTTCTTAAGTTTATTTAACAATCTTTTAACCACGGATATTTCACCTCGTACTTAATAATAAACTTTTCTACTTAATATACAATTTAGCACTAATACAAGCAAAATGTACATAACTGTTTAAATTATTAGCCTTTTAAGGCTCCTGAAATAACACCTTTAGTTATTTCTTTATTAAGAATAATATAAATAATCAGAGAAGGTAGGGCGACTAAAGTCATTACCGCAAACTGCACTGCATAGTTTGAAGCATACTGGCCAGCAAAATTATATACTGCAAAAGGTAGTGTTCTAAACGTATCACTGGATATATAGGTTGCTGCCATAATAAATTCATTCCAAGTATTCAAAAACGTAAGAATTAATACAGTTACTATAGCAGGCTTTACTATAGGAAAAATTATACGAAAAACTATCCCAAATATGCTACAACCATCAATAACAGCTGCTTCTTCAATAGATTTTGGTACGGATTCCATAAAACCACTTAAAATAAATATCGCCAAAGGCATTGAGAAAGCTACATAGGGAAGAATTAAGGCTAGATAGGAGTCTTGAATACCAATTGCTCTAAAGGACAGAAAATTAGGTAATAAAGTGGCATGAATTGGTATCATCATTCCTAAAAGTACAAACCCATATAGAGCTTTTCTGAATTTCCATTCCATTCTAACGAAGGCATAAGCCATCATTACCGATAGTACTATGGTTAATCCCACAGCTGTAACATTTACAAAAACGCTATTTACTAAATATCTAAATATTTTGCCATCCACCCAGGCAGTCACATAATTGTGAAATTGGGGAGGGTTAGGCCATTTTAATATATTAGCTCCAAACAAGTCTCCACTTTTATTTAAAGAGAAATCTAATAACCATACTAATGGGAAGATTTGTCCAATTGAAAACAGAGCTGCTATTAGTATTAAAAATCTTTTTATGAAGTTTTGTTTTTTCTTATCATCATCTGAATTTTTTAATGCTTTCATTTTTCCCTCCATTAGTATTCGATTACATCTTTTTTTAACATTTTATTTAAAATTAAAGTAGCAAGTATACATACTATTACGAATAATACTGATATAGCATTTCCATAACCATATTGATAAGAATTGAAAGCTTTAATATACAAATAGTTAGCAAGGAACTGACTTACATTTCCTGGGCCACCATTAGTAGTTAAAAATATAACCTCCATTTGCTTAAAGGCAGAAATCATTGCTAATGTAACATTTATTTTAATAACCGGCTGTAGTAGTGGAAAGGTAATAGAGGTAAATAATTTAAAACCACCT
>Ga0209430_1002616_pt1 | contig 11343 bp, 6 predicted proteins | sample BarGraIncub1133A_FD_184504 | JGI IMG/M metagenome (GOLD analysis project Ga0209430, IMG submission 184504) | Arctic peat soil microbial communities from Barrow, Alaska - Barrow Graham LP Incubations 11-33A (SPAdes) (version 2) | ecosystem: Environmental > Terrestrial > Soil > Wetlands > Peat... | reverse complement strand
CGTTTTGCTTCGTTAGGTATCAAATCAACTAAACGAGGCTGTTTCGTTCGATGTTTCGTTTCCATATGTCAAAGTTAATAATGTTCATGTCATCATGTTCTTTGACACACTTTTTTGAACAGTCTCTTATTATGGACCAGTTCCTTTATTGACCGCTCCACAAACAAGTGCCAATTTAACACCAACCACTAATACCTTAGCTATTGGTTTGCTAGGTGAAAACATAACTTCGGATGTGTTGATTTCAGTTCCAACACATATTACATTAAGTGGTAGCAATGTCGTGGATAATCTTGACGGTAGTTACACCATACTCGCTGCTAATGCTAATACAACAAATACGGTTACAGCAACTTGGGATATCGCTGCTAATGTAACTGGCAGTATCAACTTTGTAAGTGGTACGGCTACAAAAACCGTTACTGTTACAACCTCCGATATTACCAGCGCAACCCTTTCGAATATTACGTTAAGCGCGGGTTTTCTAACTCCAACATTTGCAAGCGGAACATATACCTATACGGTTAAAGTTCCCGCTGATGTAAGTAGTGTGACTGTAACCGGTACAGTGTCGGATGCAGCTGCTTCCTTAACCAATAATGGGACCACTTTGTCATCAGGAACGCCAAGCGTAACGATGGCTTGTACCTCATATAATGGCCTGACTACAAATAACTATACTGTTGGAAGTTTCTCCAATTATTTGTTAAATGATTGGGGTGCGAATGGTGATGTTACTTCCACTAACTATTCGTTACCATCCACGTATGGTTGGAAATGCACCAATATCGGTTCACCCAATACTGTAGTAAATCCTTGGAATAACTTTGGTACTCAATTAGCCTGCCGGTATAGAGATGCCGTTGCAAGCTATACTTTCAATGGTTCACCATATACTAGCCGTATATTAGCCATTCGTTGGGATGGAACTGGTGGGAACAATGCCACTAGCGTATATAGTTATCCCGTTTATCTGGAAGGTTGCAAATCCTATATCTTTACTGCCAAGGGTGCCTATAATTCGGTTTCTACTGCACCGGTTCTTACTTTCAGAGTGAATTCAGCCAGTGATAATACTGGTTCCACTTATGGAACTGCAACGGATACCACAACTACACTTGGAACATTAAAAGAAGTTAGCATATCAAACTTCAGCGTTCCAACCACAGGTGTTTACTACATCACCATTACTTCTTCAACCCCTTCATTGTGTTCAGTAAGTGACTTTGCAATTGCAGAAAACAATACTGAATCAATGGGCGTTTCACCCATCAGTTTGTTGATGTACGCCAACAACCTTTCCAAAACCTTTTCGGTTAGCGGAAACTTGTTGGCCAATGATGTTGCTTTATCCGCACCCGAAGGTATTACTCTGAGTGCTGCAGGTGTAACATCTGGTAAAGACATCACTATTCCAAAAGCGGATGCTCAGTGTGGTGTCGTTGTTACTGCAACATGGGATAATGCAAGTGCCATTGTCAATATTCCAATTCATGTTACGAGTGGTGCCTTCAGTCAGGATATCACGGTCTATGCAGATAAAAATGACTGTTCCGCACCGTTGTATGGTGATCACACCAATCTTATTGCCGAGCCGTTTATGAATAATCTGTCAGTATATACCAATTCTTGGGGTGCATTGACACTTGCTACCGGGGTCGAAGCCTATTGCGGATATGGTTCTGCTAAACTGACGGGGGCAAACGCTGCTTCGTTGACTACGGCCAATATTTCATGGTTGCCCAATACCAAGTATAGGGTACGTGCCATGATTAAAACAACTGGTGACTACCAACTTGGTTTCCAAAATACTTATGCAGGAACTGGTGCAACATATGAAATCGTTATTCCATCGACAAATGGTGTTTGGACTCAAGTCGATTATGTATTTACAACTGGTGCTAGTGCAGTAGCGGGCTATACCTACTTTAATGGCAGAGGAGGTTTGTTAGGTTATATCGACAACTGGGAACTTTATAACATTTCCGATTTGACTTCCGAACCTGATTTTGCAGTTAAAGCATGGGAACAGAAAGTTGATCAGAACATTACAACTACAACATTCGAAGTTGCACCTTCTGCAAGGTTGACCGTTAATGCTACCAGAACATTGACTGCTGCGACCTTGAACTTGAAAAGTAACATCGATGGAACAGCAACTATGTTGAATAACGGAACAATAGCGATTACTACCGCCAATGTTCAACAATATATGACTACCGGTAGAAACTGGTATTTCTCCAGCCCTGTTACCGGTGCTACGAAATCAGCAGTGAATGCCACCGATGTTTTTCGTTACAACGAACCGACAGCAACTTGGCCTACATTAACAAACGAAGATATTTTGGCAGTTGGGCAAGGGTATGTAGCAAATCCATCAATTAACGATGTTGCGATCTTTACCGGTGCTTTGAATGATGGAACCAAGGACTTGAGTTTTACTCGTACGGACGCAGTAGCCCATTCAGGATTCTTCTTGGTCGGTAACCCTTATCCGTCCTATCTGAATTGGTCGGGTGCAACCAAGACTACCATGAACCCCACGGTATGGTACAGATCCAAGCATGCCGTTACCAATGCATACGTTTTTGAAACCTACAACTCTGCTTTGACATTAGGATCCGATGTTTCAGGTCGCGTACCTGTAACGGCATTTATCCCACCAATGCAGGCATTCTGGGTTCGCATTGCCAATAGTAGTGCAACTGGTGCCGTCCAATTCACCAACGCCATGCGTTCGCACATGGACATCACCCAAAACAAGTTTAGGTCTGAATCTGTACAACAAGTATTGCGTCTCAGGGTGTCGAATGGTGTGAACGAAGACGAAGCGATCGTTGCTTTCAACGCGAATGCCTCAAACGATTTGGACAATTTCGATTCACAGAAAATGTCGAATAACAATCTGACCATTCCTGAAATCTTTACGGTGGCAGGTAGTGAGCAATTGTCAATAAATGGTATGAATGCTGTTACTCCGAATTTGGAAATGCCTTTGGGCTTCTTTACAAAAACGGCCAACAAGTTTAGTATCCGTGCATCTCAAATAAGCAATTTTGATGCTGACACCAAGATTATTCTGAAAGATAAAGTATTGAATCAAGAATTTGATTTGACGAATGCTGCATCGTACGTCTTTACTTCCGAAGTGGCCAACACAACGGATCGTTTCTCCATCCTGTTTAAATCCGCATCGGGTTCAACCAACTTGAAGAATGAAGTGCTTGCTGACATGAAGGCATTCAGAAATGATAACAACAAGATTCAGATCAATTATCTTGGTTCGATCAGCAAGGATGCATCGTATAGAATTTACAGCATCAATGGTCAATTGATCAGCAATGGTGTCATCACCGATGCTACAACCGTTGTTGCCAAATCCTTGAATTCTGGATTATATTTGGTGAAACTGATGAATGAGGGCAATGTTCTCACGACCAAAGTTTTAGTATACTAACAAACATCGTAAAAACAAGCATCATGAAAACGCTTCAAAACAAACGTATCTATACAGCTCCGGAACTTAATGAAATTGTGATGGACTTTGAAATCTCACTGAATTTGGAATCTGATCCCCCAATAGGTCCTGGTGATGAATTTGCTGCACTAGGCGCCTTAGATCAAGGCAATTTCAGTTCCTTTGAGGTTATTTGAATCCAGTGATTGAAATGCAATAAAACAGAAATCCCCGTCAAATTTGGCGGGGATTTTGCATAGTTAAAAATCAGGGTTGTCTTGTTTAAGACAACCCTGATTCAATATTTGTTGGATTTTAGAAACGCTTCAAAATCACTTCCCAGTTCAGGATATCCCAAATCTTGCCAACGTGTTCGGCTCTGCGGTTTTGGTAATCGAGGTAGTAGGCGTGTTCCCAAACGTCAAAGGTCAGGATGGGTTTCAGGCCTTTGGTCATGGGGTTTCCGGCGTTGGGCTCAGCAACGATCACGAGTTTACCTTCGGCATCCTTGGCCAGCCAAAGCCAACCTGCACCGAATAAAGCGATGGCGCCTTTGGTGAATTCTACTTTAAAGGCTTCAAGGCTTCCGTATTGGGCTTCAATTTCGGGAAGGGAAGGAACGGCTTTGCCTGGAGCGGTGAATGATTCGAAATAGAAGGTGTGGTTCCAAATCTGTGCAGCGTTGTTGAAAATAGGACCGGCAGGAGCGGTTTTTACGATTTCTTCCAGAGAAGAGTTTTCAAAAGCGGTTCCGGGAACCATTTTGTTCAAATTGTCCACATAAGTCTGGTGGTGCTTGCCATAATGGAAAGAAAGGGTCTTTTCGCTGATAACGGGTTCAAGCGCCGTAGGTGCATAAGGAAGGGTCGGTAAACTGAAGCTCATTTTTTTTATTTTATTAGGTTAATGATTTTGTTGGTGTGAGCAAATATACAACGTTTTTTGCCGGATAGTTAATTTCATAAGTCTATCTCTTCATCGATTTTGTTTATAATGTATTTTCCTTTTTTCTTGTAAAGGCTGAATTTGCTCTTTGGGCATTTGAAAATATGGACTACCTTTGGAATTCATCCCAATGTCCCATCAATAGTGAAGAAATTACTTGATAATTTGAATAATAGCCAACGTGAGGCTGTGCTTTACAATACTGGTCCTTCTTTGGTGATTGCCGGAGCTGGATCCGGGAAAACGCGCGTCCTTACTTATAAAGTGGCAGGTCTGATCAAAGAGGGTTTCAAACCCTGGGCTATTCTGGCTCTCACCTTCACCAATAAAGCAGCCAAGGAAATGAAGGAACGAATCGCCATTTTAGTAGATCCTGAGGCGGCATCCAGACTTTGGATGGGGACTTTTCATTCGATTTTCTATAGAATACTGCGGGCTGAATCTGAGGCTGTCGGTTTTAGCAGTGGCTTCACAATTTATGATACTGCAGACAGCAAAAGTCTACTGAAAACTATCCTCAAGGATATGGGGTTGGACGATAAGATTTACAAGGTCAATGCAGTATATGGCCGGATTTCGGCAGCCAAGAATGATTTGATTTCACCGGAAGCTTATGCGGCCAATGGTGACTTGATTAAGCAGGATATTTTGAGCAAGCGTCCTCTGATTAAGGAGATTTATTTGAGATATGTGAACCGTTGTCGATTGGCTTCAGCCATGGATTTCGACGACTTACTTTTTCAGACGAACATTTTATTCAGGGATCATCCGGAAATTTTAGCGCGCTATCAGGAACAATTCCAATTCATTTTGGTTGATGAGTATCAGGATACAAACTTTTCACAATACTTGATTGTCAAGAAGTTAGTTGAAAAACACCATCGCGTGTGTGTGGTTGGTGACGATTCACAAAGTATTTACTCTTTTCGTGGAGCAAACATTGAAAATATACTGAATTTTAAAAATACCTATCCGGAAGGCAAATTGTTCAAGCTGGAGCAGAATTATAGGTCTACCAAGACCATTGTCAATGCGGCCAATAGCTTGATTTCCAAAAACAAGGGCCAAATACAGAAAACTGTTTTCTCCGAAAAGGAAACTGGTTCTAAAATCCGGGTGATGACTGCCTATTCCGATTTGGAAGAAGGTTTCATGGTGGCCAACAAGATCAGTGAAATGCGATTGAGTGCTTTTGACAGTTTCAACGAATTTGTCATCTTGTACAGGACCAACGCACAATCCCGCATTTTTGAAGAAGCCCTGCGTAAAAGGAACCTGCCTTATCGGGTATACGGAGGTCTATCATTTTATCAGCGCAAGGAAATCAAGGATGTGATTGCCTATTTGCGTTTGATACTAAATGCGGACGATGAGGAAGCATTTAAACGGGTTATTAATTACCCGGTTCGGGGTATTGGAGATACGACGTTGCAGAAACTCATTCATGCAGCCTCCGAAAATGGAGTCAGTTTGTGGACTGTCTTGAATGACACGGTTCATTACAATGTACAGATCAATTCGGGTACGGCAAAAAAACTGGAAGGTTTCCGCACGCTTCTCGAATCCTTTCAACCGTCGGTCGGATCTAAAAACGTATTTGAACTGACACAAAAGCTGTTGATTGATTCTGGCATCAAACGTGAAGTGGAAGAGGACCATTCTCCTGAAACACTGAGCCGAAAGGAAAATATTCAATCCTTGCTTGGAGGTATGAATGAATTTGTATTATCCAGAATTGAAGAAGGAAATGAATCTATTTTTCTAACAGATTTTCTACAGGAAGTTTCCTTGCTGACCGATCAGGACGAATCCAAGAATAGTGAAGGTGAACGGATAACGCTCATGACCATACATGCGGCCAAAGGTTTGGAATTCAAAAACGTATTTGTGGCCGGTTTGGAGGAAGACTTGTTTCCTTCTTCTCACAGTCTGGAATCGGAAAAAGACATGGAGGAGGAACGTCGCCTTTTATATGTAGCTATTACTAGAGCTGAACAGGTTTGTGTACTCAGCTTTGCAAAAAGCCGTTTTCGGAATGGCACGAGTAACTTTACCAAGCCGAGCCGATTTCTAAGGGATCTCGATCCTTCTTTGCTGGATTATCCGACGGAAGGGGGATCGTTTGAAACCGCAGAATCCTATCAAAGCCGTTCTTTTCAAAGTAAGAATACATTTATCAAAACATTTGAAGAAAAACCGATCATACCAAGAATGAGTTCTTCGGGTATGCCAGTTTCTCCCACAGGGAAACCGCTTCAAAAGGTAGTAAAACATTATTCTGCCCCGCTGTCAGGCTCGGGGTTTGCCTCAGACATTTCAGACTTGAGCGTAGGGTCCATCATTGCTCACGAACGCTTCGGAAAAGGCGTGGTTCAATCGTTGGAAGGCACCGGAGACAATGCCAAGGTCGAAGTGGAATTTGAGACCTCGGGTTATAAGAAATTATTGCTTAAATTCGCACGCTTTACCATTTTGACCTGAACAAATGATTGATTTTAAAGATATTCCATCTCCGGCTTATGTGCTGGACGAAGCTTTGCTCCGTAAGAACCTTACCCTGATCAAATCGGTACAAGATGCCTCCGGTGCGGAAATTATACTTGCATTCAAAGCCTTTGCATTGTGGAAAGCCTTTCCCATTGTCAAAGAATATATTTCGTCATCTACAGCCAGTTCCGTTTTTGAGGCACAATTGGCTTTTGAAGAAATGGGAAGCCTCGCACATACTTATTCACCGGCTTTTACCGAATCAAATTTTCCGGATTTTCTCAAATATAGCAGCCACATCAGTTTCAACTCGCTGAGTCAGTTTGAGAAATTTTATCCGGCTGCAAAGGCCTTTGAGGAGCACCCTGTTTCCTGCGGTCTTCGCATTAATCCTGAGTATTCCAGTGTGGAAACCGATTTGTATAATCCTTGCGCACCCGGTTCCAGAATGGGTGTCATTGTCGATCTGCTGGGCAATTCGTTGCCTGAAGGTATTGAGGGCTTCCATTGTCACACGCTCTGTGAATCAACTTCTTTCGAATTAGAAAAAACATTGGATATAATTCGTCACCGATTTGCGCAGTATTTGCCATCCATCAAATGGTTGAACATGGGTGGGGGTCACTTGATGACCCGAAATGGATATAACACCGATCATTTGATTCAGGTGCTGAAGGCATTTAGGGCTGAATTTCCGCATATAAAGCTAATTCTGGAGCCAGGTAGCGCTTTTGCTTGGGAAATCGGCTGGTTGGTCTCTACGGTGGTTGATATCGTCGAAAACAAAGGCATTCAGACTGCCATGCTCGATGTTTCTTTTGCCTGTCACATGCCGGACTGTTTAGAGATGCCTTATAAGCCTAGAATCATTGGTGCCACGGATCCGATTTCCAGTAAACCGACATACAGGATGGGAGGAAATAGTTGTCTTGCCGGTGATTATATGGGCAATTGGAGTTTTGAAAAGCCGTTGAAGGTTGGAGATCGTGTTGTATTTGAAGATATGATCCACTATACCATTGTCAAAACGAACATGTTCAACGGAATTTCCCACCCAGCACTCATTTGTCATACGCTTGACGGCAAAAATCTGATTTGGAGAACGTTTGGTTATAATGACTACAAGAACCGCATGGATTGAGGGCTTTGGGTTGAAAAAATTTCGCTCCTTTGATGAAAAATTTGGTTCAAATGCTTGGTAATTTCAAAATTTGCCTTACTTTTGTCCCCGCAAACGAGCGCTACAAGCGGTAGCAAAATATGTTTGAGGAAACAATGCGAAAATAGCTCAGTTAGTAGAGCACGACCTTGCCCCAAGTCGAAAGACTCGGTTAGACCTTGGCAAGGAGGCCGCGAGAAGCTGCTGAAGTACTGACAAAATGATTAATGCGAAAATAGCTCAGTTGGTAGAGCACGACCTTGCCAAGGTCGGGGTCGCGGGTTCGAGTCCCGTTTTTCGCTCAAACGAGCGACGGAGGTCGCTCTTTTAGTATAAAAGAATTGCTCAGGTGGTGAAATTGGTATACACGCCACTTTGAGGGGGTGGTGGGCGATAGCCCGTGTGAGTTCGAGTCTCATCCTGAGCACACCTTTATTACAAATTTATTTTATTTATTGCCCAGATGGTGAAATCGGTAGACACGCTAGTTTCAGGGACTAGTGACCGTAAGGTTGTGCAAGTTCGAGTCTTGTTCTGGGCACCAATAAAACGCTAACTAGTTTAATTTGAACAGTTAGTGTTTTTTTTGCCCTCTCACAACCTTTTTTATAATACTTAGAGAGCGACCTTATTCAGATCGCTCTCTAACTCCGGTACTCAGGCTTGGCCCTATCCGTTTGCAATTCAATACCTTATAAACGAAGGGACACTTACCATCCGAATGAGCAAATTACTTTGTCATTCTTATTCAGATAACACTCACTTCATCTAGGGAGACCAATCCAAGATCGGGAATCATGTATTTCCATCCTTATTTTCAAGATAATTGCTCATCTTTCACTATCCGGATTTTTTTACTTCTTCTCCAAGATCAATCGATCTTCTTTTCAGATATCATGTCATTGTCACGTAACAGAAAGCAAGGATTCAACTTCCATCCACTATGGGATATCGCTCAAACTGTCTGGCAGCTCATAAGTTATTTTTTTAGATCACCTCTCATTCAAAAACCGACATTGTCAATCATCAAATCGAACTGCTTTCTTGTTGAAAAGGCAAGAATCAATGTCTCCATTCATCATTATTTCTCAATAAAAACTCCTGAAAACAATGCCAAACCTTATCAGCCATACCTTAAATAGCCTTGCAATACCACGCCTCGTATTGCTTCAAATATAAGCAACTCTTTCTTGAAAAACAAAACTTTTTTATATTATTTTATCGTTAAATATTTCAGGTTTTATTTGTTCCTTTTAAATTGCACTCAGCCAATATATTATCTAAGAATTGTCCACCAATTCAATCGGATTAAAGGGAAAAAAGTAAAGTTTTAAAACTTATAACATGTTCTGGATACCAACATTTACTATTTGCTGTACCAAATAGTTTTAACCTTCTTTTTTATTTATTTATGTTCACCTTCAGTCAGTTAGGGTTTTTAGATTTTTTAAGTTTGCAAAGTCCTAAAATATTTACATATATTTATGTTCATACTATTGAAACTATACACATTCAAATATGATTCTGGACTCCACTATACTGACATTTTTAAATAGCCATACAGAGAAAGAATTCGATTCATTTTACGTATACGACAAAGAAAAAATTAGGAGTAAATGCCAGATATTCCGACAAATTTCCTACCCAAATACGTCCATTCATTTTGCCACTATGGCCAATATTCATCCCGAGTTCCTGTCCGTGGTCAGGGAAGAGGGGCTGAAGGTATTCGTTAATTCACTGATCCATCTGGATGCAGTTCATCAGGCAGGGTTCAGAGGACATGAAATCATTTTTACATCCTCGGCACTGACAGAGAAAACCATGAGACAAATGGAGCGTTTCGATGTTCAGGTAAACCTCGATTCGCCTGGGCAACTGGAACAATGGAAAAGTCTGTTTCCCGAAAAAAAAGTAGGGCTACGCTGCAACATAGGCGACCAGGTAAAACCTTATTCCAACCATGCCGGTTCGTTTATAGGCAAGGATAGCAGACTTGGATTCAGTGTAGCCGAAATAGATGCCATCCAAGACAAGTCGTTCATAAAAGGCCTCCATTTATATGTAGGCACTGATATTTTTGACATCGCTTACTTCAAAGCCTGTTACAAAGAACTCATCAAAATGGCATCAGATTTCTCCGATCTTGAATACCTGAATTTCGGAGGTGGTTTCGGGGTTGCTGAAAACGGAGTCAATCATTTTGACATTTCGGCCTATGATGCAGAAGTAACAAGTCTCATGCGCGATTTTTCAGATCAGACAGGCAAGAACATTCGGATGGTACTGGAGCCCGGTCGAATCATTGGCGGTGATGCTGGCTATTTTGTCTGTTGTGTCACCGATATTAAAAACAGGCCCGATAGGAAGCTGGTAGGAGTGAACGCTTCGACGGTACAATTTCCGAGGCCGCTGATGTATCCGGACACTGCCAAGCACCCGATAGCCGTGGTTCGAAATAGCGAGCAGTTGCTAACCGCAGAATCCTTCCCGACAACCGTTTACGGGTGTTCCACCTACTCACGCGACATTTTTTCACATTATACCGATTTGCCCGTATTACAGGTCGGGGATATTCTTGTCATTGGTAATGCCGGATCCTATTCGGCATCATCGTATATGCAGTTCCTTGGTTTCCCGAAATCAGATGAGTATTTTATAGGATGATTACAGAATTGCTGGAAGGCCCATCAGCGTACAAAACCTTTAAAAAGGTAAGTACCGATGTATACCGCGGAAATCCAAATTTCCGTGGGACAGAAGGAAGTGTCGAAAAATTGCTCCTGAAAGCTGATAGCGCCTTCCATACGCATTCAAAAGTAATGAAGTTTGTCCTGCGCGACGGCAACGACTTGGTTGCACGGTTTGCACTCATTCATGACTTCTGGCTGGCTGATTATATGCAGGTTTCGTTTTTCGAAGCTCAACCGGGTTTGGGAGACATTTTTTTACTGATAGAAAAGGAAATCCGAACTCATTTTCCACAATGCACGAAAGTGGTAGTCGGCCTTAACGGGCATTTAAACTATGGTGCTGGTATTCTGTTAAACCGTTTTGATGAACCACCTGTTTTTGGTCTGCCTTACAATCCAGCGTACTATGCCGGCTATTTCAGTCAGCTTGAATGCCATAAAATGGCCACTTTCCATTTCAGCATGGATGCCTATTCCGCTTGGGCTGAGTCATACGCTCCAAACAGAGTCGTTGACGGTCTGAGCGTAAGGTTTATGGACAAGAAACGAATCAAGGAAGAGAGCGCTATTTATACTATGCTTAACAATCAGGCTTTTACCAA
>Ga0209430_1002615_pt1 | contig 11343 bp, 7 predicted proteins | sample BarGraIncub1133A_FD_184504 | JGI IMG/M metagenome (GOLD analysis project Ga0209430, IMG submission 184504) | Arctic peat soil microbial communities from Barrow, Alaska - Barrow Graham LP Incubations 11-33A (SPAdes) (version 2) | ecosystem: Environmental > Terrestrial > Soil > Wetlands > Peat... | reverse complement strand
TAGTAGGTGACCTCGTGTCGCACACCAGGTAAGCAGGCTCTGTTGCCAGAGCCAACTCCCTTAAGAACGGAGCATACGACTTTCACCGTACTCCGCTCAAGCCGCTCAAAACCTCATCGTTGCCACGAATCAGCCAGTCATACAGTTGGTTTAATCCTTCTGTAGACCTTTATTTTACACACTTGTAGTTCCTTCATGTTGATTAATCAACATCTTAGGGCGCACACATTTAAATTAATAAACGTTCATTTGCTTTCCCTCTCTTAGAAATTCTACAAATTTTCAAATAATGAGCCACCACGTGGAAGTCTGCACACTTTCGTGTTAGGAAATTAATTCCCTATCCACCCAATTACAGGATGGCATTTGCTTTTTCCACGATGTTCTACCCGCAGCTCTTTGACTCACCTTACGGCTGCCTACTCCTTTCGGAGAAGTTTACGGGCTTACCACGTTTCTCGTAGATAACTTATCAGATGACTTAGGTTCTGTCTGTTCGCCGGCAGCATCACATCCGTGTACCCGAGGCTAAAGCGGGGAAACTTGCTGCATACCATTTTGGTTCAAGCGTTATATCAGCATCTTACGCTTGTTAGTCATCACGACGTTTATCAACAGTTCAATTAATTTAACCATATCATCCACAACCTAGCTCCCTAACCGCTCTGATGCTAGCAGTAATGTCTCGGTTTCACAACTTTGACTTTAGGGTTACATTGTCTCAACATCTTAGCACAGAATGTTACCACCTCCGCACCTGTTGATAGGTTACTGTTGACGGAACAACAGGTTTGTAATATACTTGAAACACGGTCGTATCAAGCAATTCAAACATTTATCTAAACGCGACTTCGTGTCGCAATCAGCCTTTGACTGCTCCAGCAGCTATGCCTTGGACGATGTTCTTCTGCAGCAAAATATATATAATAACTGTTGGTATGACTGTAACCACAACTGCTGCACACAACCCTGGATAATCAGCAAACATGTCTCCTGCAAAGGTGAGCAACGCCACAGATACCGTTCTAGTAGTATCCTTCTTTAAAAGTATCAAAGCAAGTAATAGTTCATTCCAAGCACTGAAAAAAGACAGTATACTTAATGATGCAATTGAAGGAATTGATAATGGCACAATAAAATTAATAAATACCCGATGGAATGATGCACCATCAATAACTGCGGATTCTTCGATTTCTTTGGGTATGTTTTTCATAAACCCTGTCAATATAAAAATATAATATGGTAACTGGAAGGCAGTATATATAACTGTCAAAAAAAGCAGACTATTATATCCATTGACTTGTTTTGCAATCATAGCAACTGGTACCATTACTGACTGTATAGGAACTAACAATCCAAACATAAAAAATACTCTGACCCCTGTTTTGATACGGAAGTTGAATCGAGCTAATACAAAAGCTGCAGCACTAGATATTGTCATTTGTAAAGCAACCGTACAGGTTGAAACGATAAGACTGTTAATAATATTTCTACCCATTTTTATTTGAGTAAATAACTTAATATAGTTATCGAAGATAATAGCCTTTGGAAGCCCAAAAAGATTACTAAACATGTCATTCTGTGTCTTAAGAGATGAAACAACTGTAAATATTAGTGGATACAGTGTAATTATAGTCCATACCAACAGAAGGAAATATTTAATTATTGTAGTATAATTCAGTCTAACTCGTAAACTCTTCATAAGATTTCACACCTTTGCTTGTTTTAAAATATTTAGTTATTGTCAGCCTTTTGGAATATCTTGAAATACATTACAGCAGACAGTGAAATACCTAATATCATGACAATAGTGGAAAGTGCAGAACCTTGCCCAAATTGATCACTAATAAAAGACTTATAATATATCAAGCCCACAGGAATCTGGTTTATATCAGACGGACCAAACGATCCACTTGTCAATACATAAACAAGGTCGAAAGCTTTCATGATATTTGCTGTGACAAGAACTATACATATACCTATAACGTCCCATGAAAGAGGTAGCACTGCTTTGAATATGGTGGTAAATTCGCCTGCGCCATCCATATTTAACGACTCAAATATTTCCTTCGGTATTGATATTATTTGAGCTAACATGATAATTGTATAATAGCCGATAAATATCCAACTGTTTATCAATACAATTACTATAAAGCATACCGAAGGGTCTGTAAGCCATGCTCGTGCTAAGTTTCCTAACCCTATATTTGTTAACAGAGTATTTAATAATCCATAATTGTTATCTAAGATCATTTTCCACATAAGTGATACAGCGGTTACAGAGAGAACGACAGGTAAAAAAAACGTTACTTTGAAGAATTTTGTACCTTTCAATTCTAGACTGAGAAGATACGCAAGAAAAAAGCTAATAGTTATTACAGATACTATTCCAAGAACAAGGAATATTCCTAGATTTTTAATAGACATCCAAAATACTTTATCCTGAAAAATACTAATAAAATTATTAAAACCGACAAATTTTAAATTTGCTCCGCCAATTCCATTCCACTTATAAAATGAAAGAAAAACAGCTTGAATCATAGGATACAATTCAAAAATCGAATATAGTAAAAGCGCCGGTAACAGATAAAGAATAATATTTTTGAAATTTTGCTTTGATTTCATATCAATTACCTCATTTTTTCATTATATAAATCTAAAATGATATCTTTTCTGGTAATAGGTTTAATCACTATTACCAGAAGTAATATCATAAAGAAAACTTTTATTTCTTATTGGTTTCTATTTCATTGTCAAGTTCTTGTCCAGCCTGTTCCGCAGTTAACTGTTTGTTAAGCAATCCTGTACAAACACTTCTTGTTTTAGTAAGCATGGATGAAACCTGATCATATAGAGTGATATCAAGGCAATTACCTGTAGCTTTTTCAAATGTTGCTGTAAACTGTTTCTGAACTTCATTAGTTGTAAGCTCTTCCATATTGTCTAGCTTAACAGGAGGTATCAATGCATTAATCTTGACAAATTCACTTAAACCTGCTTTACCAGAGAATTTCATAATCAATTTATTAGCATACTGTTCTCTATTCGTCCCTTTTACATTGGCACTTATGCTGAGACACATGCTTCCACCGCCCATGATCTCGTCTTTATACTGTGGTTTATCTTTGAAATATGGGAAAGCAAAGTACCCAACATCCTTAGCAATTGGAGAAGCCGCTCCCATATAGTTTTCTATATACGCGTTCATAAGGAAGTCCATTCCTGTTTTTCCATTTTGGAACAAGTTTTGTTCCATAGCAAAATCAACAGATGCAGGGTTTGGTCCAAACACTCCTAGATCTCTTAAATTTTCAATTACTTTAAATACCTCTACTGATTGTGGATCTGAATATTTTACTTTTCTAGAAGCAAGATCTTTTGCTATACCAGCACCATTGTATTTATACATCAATGCACTGTATATATGCTCAATTCTCCAACCATCTTTACCACCTACAACCCAAGGTATAGTACCTGAATCTTTGAGTTTTTGAGCAACCACAATTAAATCTTCAATTGTCTCTGGTGGAGTTACTCCTACCTGCTCAAATATTGCTTTATTGTAGAAGAAGCCTGTAACTATGCTCATAAACGGCATTCCCCATTGGCCTGGCAAATCTTCATAGGTAACATCGGGTCCGCTTAATGCTCCTGGAAGGAAATCATTTTTAAAAGTAGGGTTTTCATTGAGAAGAGTAGTTAAATCAAGAAAGCTACCTGCACTTACAGCTCCTCTTACTTCACTTCCCCCCCAGTTTGCAAAAACGTCAGGAAGCATATCTGAAGCAATTTCGGTTTTAAGTTTGTCATGATAGCGGCTACTACTGGTACTCTCATTTTGAATTGTTACATTAGGATTTTCTTTTTTGAATTGCTCAAGCAGCACTTCTGCAGCCTTATTCTGAGGATCTGCAGCTGCAAATGACAGAGCAAACCTAAGATCGACTTTTTCAGTTGAAGCTTTATCCTGTACTGTTGAATTCGATGTGCTAGTAGTGGTTTGATCTGTACTAGAAGTTACTTTTTCAGCACATCCAGTCATTCCCATCATGCTAACCACAACTGCGATTACCACCATTAGACTAATGGCTTTCTTAATCTTAAACATAAAAATTCCCCCTAAACATTTTATATTATAGCGAAAGTGTACTCATTCATAATAGCATCTATAGGGGAGATTCTTAATAGGCTATATTATCATTTATATGGCTAATTTCTTATCTTAACAAAAGGAAAACAAAAACACATGTATTATCCATTTTATTACAAGTTTCTATACTCCATTGGAGTCATTCCTGTCGTTTTCTTAAAAAGATGATTAAAATATGCAGGATCTTCAAGCCCAACCATCGTACAAATCTCATAGTTTTTATAATAGAGTATCTTTAGCAATTCCTTCGACTTCTCAATTCTTATCAAGTTCAAATAGTTCTTAAAACTCAATCCCGTCTCGTTTTTAAAAACTCTGCAAAAATGGCTTTTACTAATATAAAACTTCTGACATATTTCATCAAGTGTGACTCCAGTATTATAGTGATCTCTAATATAGTCCATAGCGTCATGTATTATGCTCGTACCAGTGTTTTTACTATATTCAGAAATGGCTCTTCCAAACTGTATTAATAGATCTTTCATATAGTTTTCGATACTTTCTATATCTTTTTTACTTGAAATTTCATGCATTATTAATTTCATATCAACTAACTTATCTGCATCAAAAGAAATAAGATAATGCTTTAACGCAACCATCAGCTCTATAACTATATTCTCGAATTCATAGAGGCTATAAACCCTGTTTTTCCCTACTAATTTCAAAAAGTCTGAAACAGTTTCTTCTATGTTTTCCTTATTACTTGTCAATGCATTAATAATCTTTATCTCCAACTGAAGTGGATATGTTAATCCACTCACTTCTAATTCTTTTAGCATTTTATATTCTATAGTAGCATCCATTCCCAAACTTATACTGTAACCTAAAGCTTCTCTTGCCTGAGTGTATGAATTCTTTATATTTTCTAAGCCTTTGAATGCGTTTCCAACAGCAATAGTCAGACTCATATCCCCTTGCGCGCATATCTCTTTTCTTAACTCCTGAAAAATATCGTTTCTTTGAAGAATACTTTCTTCACCCTCAAGCAATATATATATTTCATCTTCGCACTTATCAATTATTTCTCCCGAATAAAATTTATTAAGAATTTCCTTGCCTCTATCAATTATACGGCTTTTATCCATGTTATGCTTATTGGTAGAAATTACAGAGAGTATTATTACACAAAAGTCATTAGATTCAAAATAAATTTCTAGATCTTTTAGGCTAATATCTTCATTTGAGTTGCCATATCGTTCTATAGACGCAAGCCCTTCAATTAAATTCACAAGATAATTTTTTTTGACATTCAACAATATTTGCTTTTTACTTTGATTTTCTCTCTTTTCGGAAGTAACTAGATGCCCTACCTTTATTAATACCTTTGCAATCTCTTCCTCTTCAATAGGTTTAAGGATATACCCGACAGCACTATTGTCAATTGCTGCTTTCACATATTGAAACTCATCATATCCGCTAAGTACAATCACCCTTATACTGGGAAAACTTTTATTTATTTCTTTCATTAACTCCAAGCCATCCATAATTGGCATCCTGATATCTGTAATAATCACATCGGGTATTGTCCCCTCAAACAGCTTTAGCGCTTCAACACCATTACAAGCTTCTCCTATAACAGTGTAACCGTACTGTTCCCAATTAATGAGTGCAATTAATCCCTTAATAGCAATTTCTTCATCATCAACGATAATCATTTTTATCATTTTCTCAACTCCTACTGTTCTTTAGGTATGATAATTCTGACTCTAGTGCCAGTATCTTTTTTGCTTGATATTCTAATTCCATATTCTTCACCGTAATAAAGTTTTAATCTTTGGTTGACATTAAAGATTCCTACGCTTCTTTTCTCTATGCTTAATACAATTTCAGCCTGACCATTGATGAGCTGTTTTCTTATGTTTCTTAGTCTTCCCCTGTCGATGCCAATGCCATCATCTATAATATCCAATATCAGCTTATCCTTTTTTGCATACCCTTTAATTATGATTAGTCCTGACCCGTCTTTAATTTCCAGTCCGTGATATATTGAGTTTTCAACCAGGGGTTGTAGCACTAGTTTTACAATTTTATTACTCATAATACCCTCATCTATATCAAACCGAGTAACAAACTTATCTTTATATCTAATCTTCTGGATATCTAAATAACTTTTTACATGAAGTATTTCATCAGAAATTGATACGAATTCCGCCTCTTTGCTAACGCTGGTCCTAAAAAGATTTGCCAAAGATGTAGTCATTTTCATAATGTCCCGCGCACCTACTAAAATCGCCATAGCATTTATGGAATTCAATGTGTTGTATAAAAAGTGTGGATTAATCTGCGCCTGCAAAGCATATAATTCTGCTTTACGCTTTAGTAAGTTCTTTTCATTATTTTCAATTATAAGTCTATCAATCTTTGTCATCATTTCTACGAATTTGGTATATAATATTTTTATTTCTCTAGAACCCCGTATAGGGCCTACACTTGTAAATTCTCCCTCACTGGCTTCGCTCATATACTTAGTAAGCTTTATAATGGGCTTGGTAAACGCTGTTGACAAGATCATTGCCAAGAAAATAGAAAGAATTATACATAATACAAAAACGATAAGTGTTACAAGCCCTATTCCATTGGATACCTTTGTCAAATTGCTTATAGGAACACAAAATAATACATAAAAGTCAGTATCTTTGAGTTCTTTAATTGATATCAAGTATTTATTGTTTTGTATTTTTTGAATTCCGCTAAATTCTGATATAGGCCCTAGTTTATTAATCAATATTTGAATACTATCTGCCGATAATGTATTATTATCTGAATTAAACTGGATATTCCCACTTTTATCTACAACAAGCGCATGAGAATCATCTCCAAGATTGAGCCCTGCAAACAATTCTTTTAATTTCGCGAAGCTAAAGTTAACAATCACGAACCCATTATTATAGCCACTTTCATCCGGAGGATAAATGCTTTTCACCGCTGAAAATACTCGAGTTCCAGACTTATTACTCAAGACTATTGGTACAATTTTGGACTTCAAATAGATTTCATTTATGTTATAATAATTCACAACCTGTTTTAAGTCATCTTTAGAATACATATTGAAATTTGAAATAATTTCATCATTATTGTAATACACATTTATATCATCAATATCAGAACGTTTGGATTTTTCATTAAATAGAATATACTTTGATTCTTCATATCCATTCTTTTCTTTCTTTACTGTTTTAAAGTAGCCTTCTCGATATTTGATACTGGATTCGTTAGAAATTGAGTCAGTGATACTCTTAATTTCATCAAAATGCAAATTTATATTGTTACAAGTCTGGATTAATAACTGAGTGTAATTTGACATTCCAGTCGTGATGAAGCCTTGATACGACACATAATAGCTTATAGCACCGAGAATACTCAATGACACAGTTAGAATAACTGCGAAGGAAGTCAAAATCATTAATTTTAACGAAGTATTCATTAACCTGTTTAATAAATTTTTAAGCATAACCTTAAATTCGCCTTTAACAGCCATCTCTTTTTTTATTTTATTATATACTCCCATGATATTTTTTGCAATCCAAAAACAAGATATTATGGGAAAAAGAAAAAGCCTCTTGACTTCTGCAGTAAAATCAAATAAAAAAGCCCGTAGCCTTTAAGATGAAAGAATTACAGGGCATTTTGCTTTTGTCACAAAGTTGTAGTGTATTTTCTCATTTTTTGGTATCTGCAAATATAATCTTTTTTATAGCGGCGTAAAAAACAATTATTTTAGCCGCTTTAGTTGGAAGATGCAACATTTCAGGTGTTGCTCATTTTAGACAGTGGTGAAGATTACAATTAATAACTTATGTAAACAGGGGTAGGTATCAACAATTTTCTGATAAAGTATTTTCTAAAGCAAATCCCACCATACAGTAATTATAAAAATCTTCTTGGTCTCGAAGCTTTAAAAGTCCGTCATGTAATACTTTGAAAGTGCTTTTCCCATAAAAATCATCTGCATTTATTACTGCGAATACGGTATCAACAGCCTTTCTAGCACTTAAAACTGTATGTGCAGTCCCCCAAGGCTTTTTTCTCTACAATGGCATCTCAAATCCAACAGGAATATCTTCAATCTTTTGAAAAGCATAAGTAGTATCTGCTATGCTTTCAATCCTTCTTCCTATTACTTCCTCATATCCGTTTAGATTCTGATATTGCCAGCGCCATGAATCCTTACACATCTCTTTAATTCCATGTGCTGCAGTCCAGCCCAGATCATTCTTTACTTTTGAAGGATGGGCATAACAGTCTGTAATGGGAATAAAAATGCCTAAGTATTGCTATGTTTCATCAGCTTTTGATAGGTACCTTAAAATCTCTTCTATCATAAATTTTGTTCTTCCGTATGGGTTTGTTGCAGAAAGGGAAGAATCCTCTGTAATCCGTACTTTGTATGGGTATCCATATACAGTAGCCAATGAACTAAACACCAGGTTCTTTGCATTGAATTTTTTCATTTCACTACATGAATTAATCGTACTTTTAAAAATTTTCGCGATGTTTCATATTAATTTAATCTCCTATCATTTTATATTTTGAGGTTTCACAAACCAGATAAATGAGAATATATTTGCTTCCTCTGATTTTGCTCTTACAGCAATTATACTTTACCAAACTCAATCAACATCTGGTTTACAGCTAACAGATTCTCTTCAGGAGTATTCGCGGGAACTTCACAACCAGCACTGATGATTGTTTTTTCGTCACCCATATTGATACAGTTAATAACAGCCTTTTTTATAGTATCAATGTCCCCTCTCATCAAAATCTCGACTGGATCATAATTACCGCTGATTGAAGTCCTCCCCTTAAAAATACTGCAAGCAGCCTTTATATCTACCATCCAATCCATGTCAAATATATCCGAACCGGTTTCACCTATAGCCTCCAAAATTGGCATAGTATTCCCACATATGTGCAATTTTGTTTTTGCGCCCAAATCATGTATTGCTTGGATAATTTTCTTTTCATAAGGAAGTATCAACTTTCTGTAAAAACTTTCTCCTACTAGTGATGCCGCAGCATCACCGACTCCAATGATATCTGCACCTGCCTTAATTTGTGCTTTAGCAAAAATAATAGCTTGCTCAGTACAAATTTCCATAACCTCTTTTACAAACTCAGGTTCATCAAAAATATCCGTCATTGCTTCATTTATTCCCCTAAGGTCTATTAATTCTCCAAAAGCACCTTCAACCCACCCAATAATCGGGCAAACACCTTTTAAATTCTCGTTATATAATTCTATTGTCTTAATTCTACTGTACATTCTATTTGAGTCACCTATATCTCTAACTTTCAATAGTTTAACATCAGAATATTCTTTCAACAAAGGCTGTATGCATATAGGATTACCGTCATAGGGGTATTCTATTTCTGCCCCAAAATCACCTGTCTCAGCGTAAGGATCCGACATTGTAGTTACAGCATCTATTCCAAACTTCTCATAGCACATTATATTTGCCTCAGCCATACTTTTTGGTTCAAGACAAAATTCACCGTAAGGTATATTTGCATATTTTGCTGCAAACGACATAAGCATATTCAGATTTGGTATTCTATCCACACTCTTGCCTTCCATTCTTCTAAACAATCTTTCATATGAGTTCATTTTTATTTTTTCCTCCACATTTCATTTATAAATAGTAAACAATCTAATCGCAAATAATAAAAGTATAATCTCCGCACTTAAGTTCAAAAATAATCTCATTCTCTTTCAACGTTGCAGCATCAATTTTCCCTAATCCAAAATGAATTTCACCATTTCCCCAAAGAGTAACTCCACTTTCTTCAATTTTAGAAATCTCCTTCGCATCTGATATAACAACAGCTGCACATACATTTGTGGGAATAGTAACAAATAATTTTCTTAAATTTCCTATCCTCTGCCACCGAACATGAATAATGCCTCTAATTGTCGGCACCTTTGCTTCTGCAAATTCCAGTTGTTCCGGCATAAAAGGTTTGATTTCCACCCTCTCAAAACCTGGTGAAATCAAACGAATTCCTACTAGATACTCTGCCATAATTCTTGCAGGATAAGCATTCCAGGCATGACAGTGGGACTCAATATTTTGGAAACCCTCCCATATGGTTTTGTAACCCTTTTTCATCATATATCCCCAGCCTGGGTACTCTTCGCTCCTTAGGATATTCATTGCTGCCTCTTGTTTTCCATGCTCAAAAAGCAATCTTAGAAGGTCAATTGTGAGCAAGGTACTACAATTCAGCTGTTGGTTTGCAATATAATCGAGGAGAACTTCTAGATCTCCTTCTGGTACCAATCCATAGCCACAGGCAACAACATTGGTTCCTTGACTGTACACATTCGAGTTCATGCTGTCCCTGATTTTTTTTTCCTTTGGGTCATATAAATGCATGATAATAGAATTTTTCAACTTACAGGCCTTCTCAGAATAGCATTTCAGATCGCCCTCAAGATTTTTTATTTCTGCGATTTTAACGATAATATTCAGTACATGGTAGAGCTTACAGTTCTGTACTGTTAAAAAGCTACCGCTCTGATCTATGTTTGAATATGGCCAGTCACTGATATGCCAGTCCTTGGATTTAGGAATCAGACCTGTGACATTATCTATTGTTGCAAGGTAAAAATCCACCATCCTTTTTGCTGTAGGATAGTATCGTTGAAGAATTCTCTTATCTCCATACAAGTTGTATATTTTCCATAATAATGTACAATAATGGAGATCCCATTCTGGAATTTTTACTTTAAAATCCGGATGTTCATAATTGGATGGAAATACAAAAGGAAATGTCCCATCACGCTCTTGCGCATCTTGAAAATCAGACAGTACTTTTTCTAGAACAGATGGATTCAGGAAGTTATATCCAAAAGTTTCAACCTGAAGGTCTGCGTCTGCCAAATATTGAGCTTGTTCCCTATGAGGGCAATCCACCATTTGTCCCGTTACATTGTTTTTCTGCGTATTTATACAAGCTGCATAGATTTCGTTCAATATTCTTTCCGAACAGTGAAAATAACCCTTATAATCCAAGAAAGTATGCGCACAAAGAATCGCAATTTCTCCGGTATCAAGCATTCGTGGTAAACCAGTTATTTCTACATACCGAAATGCTTTATACGAAAAACTAGGTTCCCACACCTCGACTCCAACACCTTTCATCAAATACTCATCATAATAAAATTCTGAAGTTTCGTTGGCAACGTAATGGCG
>Ga0209430_1002614_pt1 | contig 11345 bp, 9 predicted proteins | sample BarGraIncub1133A_FD_184504 | JGI IMG/M metagenome (GOLD analysis project Ga0209430, IMG submission 184504) | Arctic peat soil microbial communities from Barrow, Alaska - Barrow Graham LP Incubations 11-33A (SPAdes) (version 2) | ecosystem: Environmental > Terrestrial > Soil > Wetlands > Peat... | reverse complement strand
TCGTATTTAGAAGGCTGCTTGAACGCGCGGTCTCAACGGGCCCGGTTACGGAGTGCGATGTAACAAACGGATATAACTGGGAGTAGCTGGATAGGTGGCTCTAACCGACTACCCCCCATAGCCAATTATTTTTAGCAGGGGCACCAACCCAACCGCGAGGATCGCGTCCTGGTGAGCACCTGCCTGACAAACTTGTCCTTTTGGGGGTGTTATTTTGATCTACGTCCTGATGCTCGCCGTACTGCTACTTGCCGGAGCGCCCGATCCCGCCACCGTACATGCCATGGAAAGTGACCGCCCCGCCGAAACCGGCAAGAATGGTAAAGAACCGGCCGAAAACGAAAAACCCGCCCCCAGCGCGGCAAAGCCCTCCATTACCAGCCATTCCATAACGATTGCGGGAAAGGCGATCAGCTACACGGCGACCGCGGGAGTACTCCCGATCATGAACGATGCCGGCGTGACGGAGGCTGAGATTTTCTATGTCGCCTATAACGCCAAAAAAACGGATGCGAAGCGGCGACCTCTCCTCTTCATCTTCAACGGCGGACCGGGCGCCGCCTCGGTCTGGCTGCACCTCGGCGCCATCGGACCACGCCGCGTGGAAATGCTCCCCGACGGCAACATGCCGGCGCCCCCGTTCCGGCTCACCGACAACGCGTACTCCTGGCTGGACCAGGCCGACCTGGTCTTCGTCGACCCGGTCGGCACCGGCTACAGCAGGGCGGCCAAGCCGGAGCTCACCAAGAACTTCGCCACGGTGCGCGGCGACATCGATTCCCTGGGCCGATTCGTCAGGCTGTACCTGACCCGGAACGAGCGCTGGAGTTCTCCGCTCTTCCTGGTGGGCGAGAGCTACGGAACCTTTCGCTCCGCGGGGCTCTCCGAGAATCTGGTCGAGCATGGCGTCGCCCTGAATGGGATCATCCTGATCTCCTCCATCCTGAACCTGCAGACCACCTCGTTCGACAACGGCAACGATCTCCCATACCAACTCTTCCTGCCGAGCTACACCGCGACGGCCTGGTATCACAAGAAGCTCGCGCCCGAACTGCAGGCAGATCTGGACCAGACGCTTGCTGCTTCCGAGGCCTGGGCCGCCACGGAGTATCAGACGGCGCTTAACAAGGGGGATCGGCTCTCGGCGGAGGAGCGCAGTACGATTGTCGAGAAACTGGCACGCTTCACCGGTCTCACCCCTTCTTTTGTCGACAACCGCAACCTGCGGATCGACAACAGGGGTTTTGTCAGGGAGCTTTTGCGCGATCGCGGCCGGATGGTCGGCTACATGGACAGCCGGTTCAGCGCCGCCAACCTGGAACCGTCCGCCGCTTCCGGCTTTGACCCGACCGTCAGCACCATCCGCCCCCCGTTCACGGCGGCCTTCAACACTTATGCGCGGGAGGAACTCGGCTTCCAGTCCGACCAGGAATACTTCACCCTGGGCGGCGGGGTCGGGCAGTGGGACTGGGACGCTAAAAACAGCTACGCGGACACCAGCGACAACCTGCGCAACACCCTCGCCAAGAACCCCTACATGAAGCTGTTCGTCGCCTCGGGCTGCTTCGACCTGGCAACCCCCCATTTCGCCACCGAGTACACCCTGGCGCACCTGGGACTTACCCCGGTTTTGCGGAAGAACATCACCACCCGCCGCTATCGTTCAGGCCACATGATGTACCTGGAAAACACGGCACTGGCGCAATTAAAGCGCGATGTCGCGGAATTTATCGGTGACACCCTGAAGGGACACGCGCGCTAGAATCGGCTCCCCTTAGTTCCAGAGCCGCGGGGCCTTGGCGGATTCCACCCTTTCCTGTTCAGCCGGCGAAAGCGTCGAAAAGAAGTGCAGACCGGTCTGTTTCTCGACCTCGCGGACACTCACCAGATAGTCCGGCAGATCCTCGGTTCTTAGTTTCCGATTTGGCATGATGACCGCAATGGCCTCTTTTTGTCGCGGATCCAGCACGACCTTAAAAAGGTAACTGGGCACGGCAACGTTATTTCTTCCGATGGTTTCCGTATCGCTTCCGAGGTAGATCGGACCGCTGTAAACATAGAGTTCTCCGCGCTCTAACGCCCAGTTGCGCACCTTCTTCTCAAGCGTCATCCAGATGCCGCGGTTCATGCCGCCGCCTACCTGGGGGACCATATTGGAGAGGTAAAAACTCTCCGACATGGCCTGATCGTCCCACGCCATGTCGGCCGCGGGCGCCATGTGTCCGCGATCGTAGCCGGAGCCCTTGTAGTCCGAGAGTTCGGCCCGTTTTCCCTTTTCCAGATCCGAGTCCGGCCGGAAGTCATCGGACCGCTCGGTGCCCTTTTGAGATTTCTCCCGGGTCAGGTGCTCGGCGACCCATACCGGCGTTTTCCTGGCGGGGTCGTGGGACAGCAGGTATCCCTTGCGGCAGAGCATATCGCCGGAAAGGCCGGGAACGCCGTAAGTGGTGAATTCCTTGCACTCCTCGATGGGGCCGGCGAACAGAAGGTGAACGGAAGCATAGAAGATAAAAGCTGTCTGCAAAAAGATACGGTGCATGCGAACTCCGATAAACGGCTAATCATCTCACCCAAAGACGCAAAGCCGCAAAGAAAGACGGATATTTGCCCTAAAGTGTCAAGCGAATGGATAGTACGATGCTTGCGGAAAGATTTCAATAACGAAAGGGGCGACCGATAACGGCCGCCCCTTTCGTTAGTCAGAACGCAACTTCCTCAGATCTTCTATTCAGCTTGGTAATCCCAGGGCAACGACCTCTGCGATATCCTTAACTTGCGCCCCGCTTCCCTCGAAATCCTTGAGGCCGTCCTCGAACATGGTCATGCAGAACGGGCAACTGACGCAGATGGTGTCCGGTTTCTTGGCGAGTGCTTCCTTCACCCGACTGCGGTTGATCGGGGTCCCCTCGTGCTCTTCCAGCCACATCCTGCCGCCACCGGCACCGCAGCAAAAAGCGTTCTCGCGGTTTCGATCCAATTCAAGGACCGGCGCGCCGGTCACTTCCCGGACCGTATCGCGCGGGGCATCGTAGATCCCGTTGTGGCGGCCGAGATAGCAGGAGTCATGCAAGACCACGCTTCCCAGTCCAGCCACCTGCCGGTCGAGGGGAAGCGCCCCCTGGTCAAGCAGCCCCTTGATGAACTCGCTGTGATGGGACACCTGAAGCTCAAGCCCATACTGGCGGAAATCGTTTTTCAGGGTGTTGTAGCAGTGGGGACACTGGGTGATCACCTTGGTGACGCCACGTGAGCGGAACTGGTTCACGCTCTCACGGGCCATGACATCGAAAAGGTACTCGTTGCCCAGCCGCCGCAGACTCTCGCCGCAGCACTTCTCGTCCTTGCCAAGAATGCCGTAGGAAACACCCGCCGCGTCCAGCACACGAGTCAGGGCGACGGTCACTTGCTTGTTCCTGGCATCGAAGGCGCCGGAACATCCCACGAAAAGCAGGTACTCGGTCCGTCCCGCCTCAAAGGGCTGCAGCTCCAGTTGCGAGCACCACTTGCCCCGCTCCGAAGGCGCCATGCCCCAGGGGTTGGACCGCTGCTCCATGTTCTCGAAGAGGTTCAGCAGCTCGTCGGGGAATTTCGCCTCCATCTGCACCAGGTGCCGCCGCATCTTGACGATTTTAGGGAGGTGCTCGATGAAGACCGGACAGGCCTCCATGCAGGCGCCGCAGGAGGTGCAGTTCCAGAGCGCCGCTTCGGAGCTTTTCCCCTCCCCGGCCCCGATCAGGGAGGACGCCGCATCAGCGCCGGAGCCACCCTTCCGAACTCCGTTTCCGAACAGGTTTTCCTTGATCGCGTGGATCATCAGGCGCGGATTCAGGGACTTTCCGGTTGCCGCGGCCGGGCAGACATCCTGGCATCTGCCGCATTCGGTGCAGGAAAAGGAATCCAGCAAGTCCTTCCAGCTTAACCGGTCGACGCTGTTGGCGCCGAAAATGTTCCCCTCGGCGAATTCCTCACGCGCCTGGCAGTTGGTCTTCTCCAGGCTTTTCAGGAATACGTTCGGTATCGCGGTCAGGATATGCAAGTGCTTACTGTAGGGTAGAAAATTCATGAATGTCAGCAGCAGCGCCGCGTGGGACCACCAGAAGACTCTGGGAAGTGCCGAAAGCACCGCGGCAAGGGGACCGCTGAGCAGAAGCTTCGCGACCAGTGAGGACACCGGCATGGTCGCGGACGCGGCAACCGTTCCCAGGGCGATCTCCGCCCCGTGCATCCCGAAATAGGCGAGCATGAGCAGGGCGATCATGGCGAGGATGAAGAATGCCTCGATGCTGCGCGCCCCTTCGAAAGGCGGATTGATCGTCCTGCGGATGGCGGCGCTGGCGACCGCTACCAGGGTTGCCAGCGAGCAGAGTTCGAAGACGAACAACAGCGCGCCGTGCATCGGCTCCGGGAGCAGGGCAAAAGAGAGATTGGGAAATATTCCGGAGACCAGGAATTCGCCGTTGGCGAGGGCCAGAACCAGGAAAGCCCAGAAGAGAACGCTGTGGTTGACGCCGAAAGGACGTTTCAGGACACGCTTCTGCCCAAAGGCGTAGACGAACATCTCCCGGAGCCGACTCATGGGTTGATCGAAACGATCCTCTCCGGCGCCGACGCCGACCATCGCTAGTCGGCGGTAACAGCTGAAGGAAAAGGCGCCCAGGGAAACGAACAAAAGACCGGTAAATAAGAACTGCTGCATGCACACCCCGTCTTAATCTGGAAATGGTTCTGAATTGTCCACGAACTGAGGTCCTAAGAACAAGCAAGGCAATGGAACGCGGATGCAAATCCGATGGAGCGGATTAACGAGGATCCACGACTGAAAAGGTTTAACCCGAGTCTTGGCTGTTAAAGATCCTGATCCGCGTGAATCCGTTCAATCCGCGTCATCCGAGTTTTATTTGTTTGTTTGCGCCAGCCTTTGTCTGGGGGATATTTCCGAAGCTATCTAACTGCAGCGTGCCTGTTTCAGCTCCCGGATCCTCGCGGAGAGCGCCGGGACCACCTGAAACAGGTCGCCGACGATGCCGAAGGTGGCGACCTCGAAAATGGGCGCCTCGGGGTCCCGGTTGATGGCGATGATGATGTCGGAATCCTGCATGCCGACCAGGTGCTGAATGGCACCCGAGATGCCGCAGGCGATGTAGATCTTCGGCCGGACCGTCTTGCCGGTCTGCCCCACCTGCCGGTCCTGGGGGAGCCAACCCGCATCGACGGCGCTGCGGGAGCCGCCCACCACGGCGCCCAGCTCCTCGGCGAGTTCCTCCAGGATGGCGAAGTTCTCCTTCGCCATCAGCCCACGGCCGCCGGAAACGATGAACTCGGCTCCCGCCACGTCCACGCCGTCCCTGGCCCCCAGGTCGGTGATCACCTCCAGCACGCGGGTAAAGACGGACGACTCGGCCATGGAGAAGCTCTCCTCGATCACCCGCCCCGTGGCGCCGGCGCGCCGTTCGGGCAGCGCCATGACGTGTGGGCGGACCGTCGACATCTGGGGCCGGAACTTGTCGCACATGATGGTTGCCATGATGTTGCCGCCGAAGGCGGGACGCGTCTGCATCAGGTTTCGCTTGTCGTCGATCCCGAGAGCCGTGCAGTCGGCGGTAAGACCGGTCCTCATCTTGGTCGCGACCGCCCCCGCCAGGTCGCGTCCCATGCCGGTCGCCCCCATCAGCACAATTTCCGGCTTGTAGCGGTCGATCAGGTGGCACATCGCCTTCAGGTACGGCTCGGTGCGGTACTGGCGGAAAACGGCATCGTCGATAATATAGGCGTTGTCGACGCCGAAACTGAAGGCCTCCTGCGCCAGGTGCGCCACATCGCTCCCGATGATGACCGCAGAAAGCTCCACGCCGAGGCAGTCCGCGAGCCCGCGGCCGGCGCCGGTCAACTCCCAGGAGACCCGGGCCGCCTCGCCGGAGTTCTGCTCGACGAAGACCCAGACGCCGCTATAGGCCGCGACCTTGCGGCGCCGCTCCAGTTCGTCCTCGTCCGCTTCTTCACCCGCCTCTGTCGAGAACGACGCGATTATTTTCAGTTCCTCGGGGGTGTAGAACATCTCCAGGGCGCCGGCGGGGCAGATCTTCACGCACTTAAGGCAGCCGATGCATTTATCCAGGGCGATAATCGGCTCGCCCGCCTCGCTCATCTCGACGCCGTCCACCGGACAGGCGCTCTGGCAGCGGGCCCCGCAGGCAACGCACTTACCGGCGATGAATCGTGCCTTGCCGCGCGGTTTTTTCACCTTCTCGGGTTCTTTCATATCCACCTGTTTCCTTGGCTAAATAGTTAACAATTCCGTCTCAAACGGCGAGCAGGTCTCCGGCCAGGAGCCGGTCCACCAGAAGATGCGCCGCGCCGACCGGATCCTGCTGGCCGTCCCCGACGATCTCACCTTCGCTTCTCTCTGGCGAGAAGATACGGCTCACCCAGGTCGGCGACCCCTTGAGACCGACGCTGTTGACATCGAGCTTCAGTTGCTGGTTGCTCCAGCACTCCACCGAGGCTGCCACGGAGGCCAGGCGCATGGGCACGGTCGGATAACGCGGCCGGTTCAGTTCCCGCACCACGGTGATCATCGCCGGCAGGCGCGCCTCGACGATCTCGTAGCGCCCCTCAAGCTTGCGCCGTACCGTGACCGTTCTCCCCTCCAGGTCGATACTCTCGATCCTGTCCACCAGGGTGAGCTGGGAAAAGCCGAGCCGGACCGCGATGCCGGGACCCACCTGGGCGGTATCGCCGTCGATGGTCTGCTTGCCGCAGAATACGATCCCGACCTCCTCGTCCTCGCCCAGTTTCTTTATGGCGGCCGCGAGCACATTGCTGGTGGAAAGCGTGTCGGCGCCTCCGAAGACCCGGTCCGACAGCAGCACGCTCCGGTCGACCCCCAGGGCCAGGGCCTTTCTGAGCGTCGCCTCGGCGTTGGGCGGCCCCATGGAAAGTGCCACAGCCTTGAAGCCGTGACTCTCCTTGAGGCGCAGGGTCTCCTCCAGGGCATGTGAATCGTAGGGGTTGATGATGAAAGGGATACCGTCCCTGATCAGCGTGTTGGTCACCGGGTCTATCTGCACCTGGGTTGTGTCCGGGACCTGCTTGACGCAGGCAACCACGATCATGTTGAACCTCCTGGCTGGAATCCTTCTAAATACTTACCGGTTTACCGGCGTACAGGCTTACCCCATACTCCCCATGCTGGCGAGCGCATAGATGCTTCCGGGCTGATACAACGGCTCGTCGCCGAGATACATGAGGGTGCTGCTCCCTTTCACGGAAAAACCGCGCTTGCCAAGCAGTGCCGCTGCCGCGAAGTTTCCCGCCGGAACATCCAGGAACACCGCATCGTTTCCATCCGTCAGTACCTGATCCAGGAGTTGGCCGGCCTGGGCGCCGATCAGGCAACCCCAGGGTCCTAACTGGGTACCGATGCTCCACTCCTGACAGCAGAGAAAACCGCCCGAACTGGTGTGCAGCCGACCCCGGCCGCAGGTGACCCGCAGCAGCGTTTCGCGCCGGTCGCCCCACCCCACCCGATCCACAGCCCTGAGCAAATCGATATCGAGTGCCGCCGGCTTAAGAGCCCGGTTCACGGCACCCTTGCCGCTCCAGCGCTGTACGCTGTCGATCGGCATAAACCCAAGCTTTCGGTAGAGCCCGGCCCCCTCTTCCGAGGCGGTGAGCCAGACTGTTTCCACGCCGCTATTAAGAAGCGCGGATACCGCCCGCTCCATGAGTTCCCTGCCGGCCCCGCGCCTGCGAACGTCCGGATGCACCAGGAGGTTCCCGATCCAGCCGCTCCTGCCGTACCTGATCGAGGTGATGTACCCCCGGGTGTTTCCGTCCTCACGACGTACGAAGCATCCCTGGGGGAAGCTTCGCAGCAGGAACTCGCACTCCCACCGGTCGCAGATCCACCCCTCCTCCTCGGCAAGAGTCAGGAAGGAGGCGATGTCCGCCCCAAGAAACGGCGCGCACCCGGTCATCAGACCGGAGCATCCAACTGCAGATCCGCTCCGATAAGGCCGACGGCGTCGGCCCGGCACTGCCTGCAGTGCTTGAACTGGCCGATGGTCTTCTCGTTGGCGCTGCGCAAGGCGTCGAGCCTCTCGGTGGAGGGAGGCATCACATGCGCGAAGGCAGCGTTCGGGATGAGCGGCATGATGTTCATCACGAAGGCGCCCAGGCTTCGCACCTTCTCCGAGATGTGCGGGATCTCGTCGTCGTTGACACCGGGGATGAGCACCGTGTTGATCTTGATGGTGAGGCCGAGTTCCGCCGCCTGCCGGATCCCTTCCAGCTGATTCTTGAGCAGGATCGCGGCCCCCTCTTCCCCGGTGTACCTGGTCCCGTTGTAATAGACATGGGAATAGATCTTGGCGCCAATACGTGGGTCCAGCGCGTTCAGCGTCACGGTGAGGCTGTGCAGGCCGATCTCCTCAAGTAGCTGCATCTTTTCCGGGAGCAGCAGCCCGTTGGTGCTCAGGCACTTGATCAGCTGGGGAAACTCGGCGTCGACCAGGCGGAAGGTCTCGAAAGTCTCCTCGTTGTAGAGCGGGTCGCCGGGACCCGCGATGCCGATCACTTTGATGATGGGCCCGGTGACCGGGCTGGCCATCACCTCGCGCACGCGGATGATCGCTTCCAGCGGGGTAAGAAGTCTGCTGGTCACGCCGGGGCGGGACTCGTTGGCGCAGTCATGACGCCTGGTGCAGTAGCCGCACTGGATGTTGCACTTGGGCGCCACGGCGAGATGCATCCTGCCGTTTTTATGATGATTTCCCCCAAAGCACGGGTGTCCTTGCATCTTCTCCACTTTCTTGCATGATGACGCCATGAAATCCTCCTTTTCAGCCGTGACACTCTTAACTACAGATTGAGGTTGAGGTTAAGATTGAGAAGACCTTAACCTCAACCTTGGCCTTGGCCTTGACCTGTCCCCAAGAATCCAGCCAGAATGTGAAACAAAAAAACCCGGCAGAAATACTGCTTTCCGTCGGGCGTCGTTGCCTTGTAATGGGACACGTCGTTGTATCCGCATGACTCTCTTGAGCATTTAGCATGCCAGCTGGAAGGAAAACGCTCCCGGCACCAATACAAGGTGCCTTCGCAGCTCCTCATTCAAGCCGCTCTCCGCTGGTTTTGATCGGTTTCCCGAACGTAAAAACCACTGTCTTATCAACATATTGCGGATTGTCTCATTACCTCGGCTCGTTCTCGGCAAAGGATGGGTAAAGACTACTTACGAGCGGATCCATAATGGAAGCCTCCTGCCGAGTGTGTACCTGAAGCCGGAGGATTCGATGCCTAGCAAACGGAGCAATCGTCTATTATTTGGGCACCCGGTCCCAGGTTGGCGGGTAACAATCGTGGTAAACGGGCGCTTGCGTGGGGGGATTGCTTATTGCAACAGGCAAGGGATGTTAAACACCGCATCGGCAGAAGAGATAGTGTCCCGCGCGCGAGCCGCGTTCATCGGCATGGCGCTCGGCGACGCGCTGGGAGCTCCCGCCGAGTTCATGACCAGAGGCGAGATCAGGGACAAGTACCTGGTGCTGAAGGAGATGGTCGGTGGCGGCTGGCTCAGGCTCAAGCCGGGACAGGTGACCGACGATACCGAGATGTCGCTCTGTATCGCCCGGGCGATCGCCAAGGCCGGAGGCTGGTCCTTCATCGGGATCGCGGACAACCTGGCCGCCTGGCTCAAGTCGAAACCGATCGACGTCGGTGACACCTGCAGGCGCGGCATCAGGAACTACCTGTTGCACGGAGTCCTCGAGACCCCGCCCAACGAGTGGGACGGCGGCAACGGAGCCGCCATGCGGATGCTCCCGGTAGCCCTTTTCACCCTGGGCGACACCCCCTTTTTGGAGCGTTGCGCGCTGCAGCAGGCACATCTCACCCACAACCACGCGCTTTCCGACGCGGCCTGCGTCACCCTGGGAAAGCTGGTCCATCTGGCGCTCACCGGGCTCTCCCTGCGGCGCATGCGACGAGAGGCGGACCAACTGGTGGCGGAGTTCCACAGCTTCGGGTTCGCCCCATACAAGGGGATGGCCACCGGATACGTGGTGGATACCATGCAGACCGTACTGCACTGTTTCTTCAGGTCGCGCAGTTTCGAGGGGTGTGTGATCGATACGGTGAACCAGGGAGGAGATGCGGATACGACGGGCGCCATAGCCGGCGCGCTGGCGGGTGCCTACTACGGGGAGAGCGGCATTCCCGAGAGATGGCGCAAGAAACTGGACCGGAAGATTTTGGCAGAGATCATTGAACTGGCGGAGACCATGGTGCGGCTCTCACCGCTTTTCAACGGGCGGGAAGCGCCCGAGTCGGAAGGCAAATCGACCCCACAGGTGCATATCCAAAACACTCCGGTTACTCCCGGGAAACCGTAGTCGACTGCCCGTCCGCGATCTGGTCCGGCACGGCATGCCCCGCAGCGGGATGCTCACGAGAGACAGGCAAACGCACCGTGAATTGCGATCCTGCGTCTACCTTGCTCTCGACGCTGATTTCGCCGCCATGACGCTTGACGATATTGTAGGTTAGGGCCAACCCCAGGCCGAGCCCCTTACCGACTTCCTTTGTCGTGAAGAACGGGTCCCAGATCCGGTCGATGACATCTGGAGCAATGCCGCAACCGGTATCACGGACCCGGACATAGACCGCCTGGTCAGCGTCCGAATACAGCGTCGTTAACTCCACCCGGCCGGCCTCCTTAATGGACTGGAAGGCGTTATACAACAGGTTCATGAAGACCTGGCGCAGCCCGGAGGGATCTCCCAGGATCCGGGGGAGGTCCTTTTCCAGGTCGGTCACGGTTGCAATCCGTCCATAGGCTGGCTGGTGCATCAACAGTTCCAGGATTTCCGTCAGGATCACATTGAGATCCACCTCGCCGACCAAGCCGTCGGATTTTCTGCTGAAATTGAGCAGACTGTCGATGATCCCCTTGCAGTGGTAAGACTCACGGACGATGACCTCAAGGTATTTGGGAAAGGTCTCCAGCCGGTGATCATCTTTCAGGAGGGGTTCTTCGCGGAAGCGGCGCAGGAGTGCTTCGGCGTAACCCGCCACCGAGGTGAGCGGGTTGTTTATTTCGTGGGCTATCCCGGCCGCAAGTATCCCGATACTGGACATTTTTTCAGCCTGGATCAGTTGCAGTTCCTGCACCCTTTTTTCCGTCTTATCCCGAAAAAAAACGAGTACCCGATTTTTTTCGCCCAGAACATCCTCGATGGGTGTGGCCGTAATGTCGAGGTACCTGGTCTTATGCCCGTCTCTCGCGGAAACTATCGATGTCTCCACCCGTTCGCCAAGAAGGGCCCGTTCCACGGGACAATCTTAAT
>Ga0209430_1002613_pt1 | contig 11347 bp, 5 predicted proteins | sample BarGraIncub1133A_FD_184504 | JGI IMG/M metagenome (GOLD analysis project Ga0209430, IMG submission 184504) | Arctic peat soil microbial communities from Barrow, Alaska - Barrow Graham LP Incubations 11-33A (SPAdes) (version 2) | ecosystem: Environmental > Terrestrial > Soil > Wetlands > Peat... | reverse complement strand
TATATACAAAATTATCACCTGAAGTTTGTGAATAAGTCCAATTAGCTCCATCTAAGCCAGACAAAAATTTAACAGAAATATTGTGGTTTGGACTTCCGTCAAAAATAACTATTGCAAATACTTTACTTGTTAAATCTTCGGAAATTAATGTCATTTCGTGAGCTGCTGTTGGTAATGTCCATCCCCAGGGGCCACCAACAACATAGCATTGTTTTACGGCTGCTGGAACAGTAACATCTATTTCGATTGGTGAAGGAAGTGCTTTAAATCCGTGAGGTACTGCAACATCTTGTGAAGTTGCTGTGAGATCGGTAGTTGCACTAAACTGTGGGTCGAGGTCGGATTGTTCAAATTTCCATTCCGGACCAGCAAGAATTTTGAAAGTCCCTGAACCTATAAATGAAAAGGGCAGTTCAACTCCAAAAACTTTTGTACTTGTGGTTTCATCAGTTGATACTAAATCCATTGGAGTTGCGGTGGCCGACCAACCGTTAAAATTTCCTGCTGCATAACAAATCAGAGTTGTTGAAGGAACTGTAGCTTTTAAAATAAATTGAGCAAAACCTGAAGTTGCTACTAGAAGCATTAATACAAGGGTGTAAAATTGTTTTTTCATGATAAATAATAATTTAAATGTTAATATTGATTGATTTTAAAATAATAAAAAAAATATAATTTGAGCAAATAAGCAACTTGTAAATATCAGAAATAGTCCAATAAGAAAGTGGTTTTTTAAACTAATTTTTTGAAAGATAATTAATAATTTATATCCCAATATAGATTCAGTTATATAAAAGAGAACTTGTCTAAAAAATAGTACTCATTTAAATATATAAAATTTGAGACTTGTTAGTATGTTTGCAATTGTAGTTTCAATGAATCAATTTTATCTGATTTTAGTTCTACAAATATTTTACCGGGAACGGTTGAGCTTTTTACGCTTAACATTAATCTTCCTTGATGGGCTTTTCGAACATTTGTTTTGTAAACACCGGTATAAAGCATATCACCTGTATCAAGTCCAGCAAAACTACCTGCACCCGTAACTTTAACAGTAACTGTATTATCAGCATCATGCACAGGATTCCCATTTTTATCGACCAAATTAATTTCAATCAACGACATGTCATTACCATTGGCCAATAAGTTGTTTTTGGTAATTTTTGCTACCAATCCTGTGGCTTCGCCTGCTGTTACAATAACATCTTCGGTTACTTTTTTACCTGATTTATAACCAACTGCTTTCAGTGTTCCCGCTTTATATATTATTGGCCATGCTGCAAAATATTCGTTTTTGTTGACTGTTTTTTTACCAACTGACTTATTGTTTAGAAAAAGTTCAACCTGATCGCAATTGCTGTAAACATTAACAATAAGTGAATCATTCGTTTTCCAGTTCCACTTAGAAATAATTTCGGGTATGCCTTTTTGTTTTTGCTCAATAGCAATTCTGACAGTTGGTTTTTCGCTCCAGAAACTTTTGAATAAAAAATATTCCGGTTTTTCCAATCCGGCAATATCAATAATTCCACCTGTCCAGCCTCTTTGGGGATATCGTCTTGTTTCACCGAAATAATCGAGCCCAATCCAGATAAATCCACCAATTACATAGTCATTATCGCGATAAGCAATGAAATTAGGTGTTGTTTTGTGTGTTTCAGTTCCAATGCAAAGTTTATCCGGACGTTTGGTATGTTCCGGTCCGTACATTTCTTCATTGAAATGACGGTCGATGTAATTATATCCCAAAATGTCCAATGCATCCAGAAATCCATTTTTTGTGGCAGTCATGTATTGATCACAACCCGAAGTAACAGGCCGTGTGTTGTCTTCCTGATGACAAATAGCTACTAATTTTTGAGCAATTTTATAACCATCATCGTTGTTTTGATCGGGCACTTCATTTCCAATGCTGTACATCACGATGGAAGGATGGTTTCGGTCGCGTTGCAACATGGCACGTAAATCCGTTTCGCTCCATTGATCAAAATAAAGATGGTAATCGTTTGCCGCCTTGCCCTGATTATTTTCAGTGTAATTATACGGCCAACCACGTGTCCATTCATCGAAACATTCGTCCATCACATACATTCCAATGGAATCACATAAGTCGTAGAACTCCGGCGCAAAGGGATGATGCGAAGTGCGTACCGCATTGCAACCTATTTCTTTGAGTTTCATCAACCGTTGATGCCAAACCGGAATTGGAACTGCAACGCCAAATGAACCGACATCCTGATGAACACAAACGCCTTTTAATTTTTCCATTTTTCCGTTTACAAACATGCCTTTGTTTGGAATGAATTCGAGTTTTCGGATACCAAAGGAAGTGATTTGATCGTCAAGCACCTGACCATCTACTATTAATTCGCTTTTCAGGATATACATGGTTGGCGAGTTGATGGACCATAATTTTGGTTGAGGTACTTCAATCTGCTGCTCTACTAAATGACCAGCCTGAAAATCCAAACATTCTTTTTGGGATTCAACTTGTGCCACTATTTTTCCGCCTTTTTCAATTATGGTTGAACGAATGGTCACATTTTTAGTGACTGGTACCTTCTTTGCATATACATCTTTCTTCCATTTTTGCATGGCCTCCGATGTGAAGAAATTAGTAGCAAAGTTGTAGTTTATTTTTACAGTTGCTTTTGCCACGTTTGCCCCCGGAGTTGTTACAAAAATGCCTTTGTAATTTTGAAAATGAACAAAATTGGTGGCAATCAACCACGTATTGCGGTATATTCCTGAACCTGTGTACCAGCGGGTTGATTCTTTTAACGAATTATCCACCCGTACAGCAATGGTATTGATCTCATTTGCTCCGGAGTGTATGTATTCTGTCAAATCGTATTGGAGCGTGGTGAACCCAAACGGATGTCGCCCCAGAAAATGACCGTTGATCCAGACTTCGCTGTTCATATAAATACCATCGAATTGAATGACAAGTTGCTTGTTTTTCATGGTTTCCGGCAGAAAAAAAGATTTACGGTACCAACCAATCCCGATTGGGAAAAAACCTCCAGGGCCACCAATAGCTTTATCAATTTCGCCTTCGATGCTCCAATCGTGAGGCAAATTCAGTACACGCCATGAGGCATCGTTATACGCCGAATCCCTGAATTGAGGATTATCACTTAGTGAGAATTTCCAATCTTCATTCATCGATATCTTTTGACGAACCTGCGTGTTAGGAGTTGCTTGTAATGAAATTACAGTAATAATGAGATAAAACAGAATGATATTTTTTTTTGTTTTCATTTTTATTGCAAACACTTAATTGTTAAATACTTTATTTTACCCTCACTAAATATGGTAGTACATCAATAGGCGCATCCATTTCAACCGATTTTGGTCCTTTAAATACTTTTCCTGCTTCGTTTTTCCATTTTCCCTTTGGAACAAGAACCATTCTTTTAAAGGCATTTTTCTCAATAACCGGTGCTACCAGCAGACTATCCCCCATCATGAATTGATCCTTCACATTTTCGTAACCACTATTTGGAAATTCATATTCCATAGGTCGCAAAATAGGTTCGCCGGTTTTGGCTGTATTATCAAGTGTGCGAAGAATGTAAGAAGTGAATTTTTCTCGTAATTTTACGGCCTTTAATACAGCATCCAAGTGAATTTTGTCTAAAATACGCCAGGGAGCAACCGAAAATTGCATCATTGGCATCAGTGCATGACATTGTGCCGAACGCACAATCAAATCCTGATCAATTTTACTTGCATTCAGAAACGAAGTAAATTCGCCACCACCAATCATATCCGGACAAGAATAAGCATAACCCATCAATCCTTCAAGAATCATATTTGGCATTAAATCATGTAAATCTTTCCAATTGTGACCTTTATCTGCCAAACGATTAGCAAGTGGCTGTCCGCCCATTTTCCAATTAGCGCGGTACTCATTGAGAGGATAATCCAACCCGATTTTGGCATACAATTCTGTATATTCATTGGGCGAAGTAAATTTACGGAATGAAACTAAGTTGCTTTCATCTTTACCTAAATCACCGGCATCGAATTTGAATCCGTCAACTCCATAATCATTTACTAACACGTTCAACGAATTTTTGAACCAATCCACAGCTTTCGGATTACTGAAATCGAGCAAAAGACTATAGCCATTCCACCAAGGACACAAAGCGGGTTTGTGATCTTTATTCAAAAAAACAAGTTTCTTTTTTGCAACTTCTCTGCCATCTTTTGAATCGGCACTAACAAACGGACAAACCCAAAGCATAACTTTGAAACCCATGTTGTGCAGCTTTTTAATCATTTCTTTTGGGGATTTGAAACGTCCGGGATGAAAAGTCCAGGTTCCGTAATCCTCCTGCCAGTTGTCGTCTATCATTAAAACTCCTGGAGTTAATCCATTATCAACGATCGCTTGTGCATATTTCATGATGTCTGCTTCATTTTGGTCGTACATCAATTCAATCCAGGTGTTGTATTGCGGATTACTAAACAGCAATCTATCTGGAGTTTCTCCTGTATAAGGGAAATAATTTTTAGTGGCAAACTGATAAGCCTGTTTCAAAGTAGCACCTGCTTTGGTATACTTAATATCACCGGTACTGCTTTCAACAATAAGACTGTCGCTTGTATATTTTATCGAAATAGGTTGTTCGCACCAAATCACCTCACCTTGATTAGATAAAAGTAAAGGTTGAATTTGATTGCCGTAATTGTTACCGCTCATGTTGACTTCATAACCGGGTTTCAACGGCATCATCGAACCGTGGTTAATAACACCACTCCACCAGTAATTTTGAGCATTTGGTTTAAGTGCAATTCTATGGTTTACATTATTTTGTTGTGCGTTAGACAACAATGAAAAGGCGATAGTGATCGCAAGGATCATTAAGTGTTTAAATTTCATCTTACTTGTTTTTGAATGGTACTTATTTAGTTTTAATTTTTCAAATTAAGGGCATTATACCGATGCATTGCTTCTAAATAATAGTAATCGGCATAAATCAACGGCACATCAATTTCGGAACCCAGCGGTAAGTTTCCTGTACAATGTTTCAATAAAAAGTTTCCGTTTGTTCCAGGTTCAGCCAGATAATCTGCAGATGACAAGCTTTTTAAAATTTTTACAGCCGCGTTGTAATACTTTTTGTCATTTTTCAAATAAGTGGAGAGTTCAAACAATGCCGAACATGTAATTGCAGCAGCCGAAGCATCTCGTGGTTGAATCACCGGTGCAGGGTTCTTTGTTGCCCACTGTGCTGCCACAAATCCTTTTTGTCCGGCATTAAAATCCCAATAGGGAATTCCGTCCTCCGGTAAATTTTTGTTCTTCAGCCAATAATCGGCCAAATGTTTAGCTAAATCAAGAAATACTTTTCGTTTCGTAAATCGATAAACCATGGTGTAACCATAAATACCCCAAGCCTGCCCTCGTGACCAAGTAGAATTATCGGCAAATCCCTGACTGGTTCCTCGAAACAAAACCTTTCCAGTAGTTGGATCATAATTTACAACATGGTAACTGCTGTAATCGGGTCGGAAATGGTTTTTTGCTGTTGTTTCGGCGTGTTTGGTTGCTATTTCGGCAAAATGCTTGTCACCAGTTACTTCCGAAGCAAAATAAAGTAATTCCAGATTCATCATATTGTCGATAATTACCGGATAGTTCAATTTATTTTTCCCATCCCACGACTGGTAATAATTCCATGATTTTATACAACCTGTTTTTTCATTGAACCGGGTACACAATGACGTAGCCGACTGAACTAATATTTTCTTATATTTTTCATCTTTCGTCAATCGGTAAGCATTACCATAACTGCAATACATTAAAAAACCGATATCATGATGAGAGGTCAAATATTGCAGTTTTTCCATTGGAAGTGTCCATTTTAATGCCATTTGCTTCCACGCAGCTTGCTGATTATTATCGTAAATATACCACAGGCAACCAGGGAAAAATCCTTCAGTCCAATTGTCCAATTTAGTAGAAACTAAATCGCCTTTTTTATTAAGTGTACGAGGATAATTATCCGCAACAGGGAACAACTTGTCCTGAATTTTATATTGCTTTTCGGCAACAGAAAAAACTTTATCAGTTGAAAACACCTGTGAATTGTTATTCAGTGCAGCACCAACCTGAAAAACAAGTGTTAATAATGAAATTAGAAATAAGTTTCGCATCATATAAATGGGTGATAATTTTATTGAACAATCAATTTGTTTATGAATGTTTTGCTTGTGTTAATCCCTGAAAGTTTCAAAACGTACATCCCTCTATCTAAAGATGGTATATTAAATGAATTTTCTTTTCCTGATAGGATTTGTGTATAAACCAATTGAGCATTAAGATTGAAAACCTCCATTAATTTTGGAGTGAAATCCAGAGAGGTCATATTCAAATTGAACAAACCCTGATTTGGATTTGGATAAATATTTATGCTGGAACTTTTCTTTACCGTAGGCAACGAAGATGTGCCAGTTTCATAAACTTTACTAGTTAGCAATGCAACTTCTTTTGCATTCAGAGTCACTTTATTATCGACAATATTTCCTTTACCAGTTTGATGCCAGACGTTCATATCATCGAAGTAACCTATTGATAAATTTAGATTTGGGGGTAAACTTTGAAATAAAAACGAACTATTATCTTTTAAAGCCATTAACACAATTTCACCGGTCACATCTTCAAAAACCATAGCTTCGCCTCCCACTGAAGAGGTATATGTAATTGTATAAGATGAAAAAGATTTTGTTTCATTCACCGTTCCTTGTTGATCGTTGAGATTGAAAGCTATAATTTCAGAAGCCGGACAAACAGCAATTCGTTTATCAGCTTTATAAATCATCTCGTTAAAGGCTTTTATTTCGGATAAATTTACTTCTTGTTGATAGCTATTTTCCCAATAAGCAGCAGTTTGAGTTCCATCTCTATCTATCCAATCATTTCCGGTTGTTTTTCTGTACAAACCATTTTCGCTAGAGGTGGTTGCTCTCCAACCAGTGGTTCTGAGTTCATATAATAAATACCCATTGGCGCGTTCAAAGGCAGATAATGCGAGATTTACACTGTTACGGTAAACTGCACCGTTTTCGGGTGTATGGTTGTAATTCCAAAAGGCATCACACTTGCTGGATCCATCCAAAAAAGAAGAGTATTCGTTAGTATAAAGATCACGACCTACGATATTTATTCCTTTTACATTTGCAAAATCATCGGCTGTACTGGTATAACCTGTTAAATTAACTCTTGTGATCATATCAGCATCACTTGCATGAATTACTTGTCCCAATGTATCCATCATATGAATAGCAGCTTCTTTTTGACCACCACCCCATAAATCAGTCGCCGGTCCATGGTGATCCGGTTCATTCTCAACCTGCATTAATACAATCCGCTTTTCGGTATCGTGAGTTGCTATATAAGTTATTAAATTTTTTACCGCACGCACTTCTTTTGCTATAAGATTTGAATTTGAATAATCCAGAATACCCTGAGAATTTTTAGTATAAGATGAGATATAGTTAGGAACATACTGATATGCACATACATTTGATCCAAACCACATGAGCTGGAGATGCAAATCATAAGTTTTTGCATACGCAAGATAATCATCTATAAACTTGTAATTAAACGAATTTTCCATTACCTCAAACCAACTCCAGGAAACTGGCACAATGGCGTCTTTAAAACCTGCCTGTTGAGTTTTCTGAAAATACTGATAAACATTGGCCCATTTTGAGTCAATGGGTGACGAAGCGTAATCGTCGACACGCAACTGAATAGCATACATTAGGTAAGGCAAACCTTGGTGTTCTAGATAAATTGTATTATCGGTTCTTACCACTCGGGAAACCGGTGTGTTATATTTTATTGATTGAATGTAAGAATATTTGCTTAAAACAGACTTTGAATCTTTTACCTTAAATGTAAAAGATGTACCAGTGCGAGTAAGGTCAGGAATAAACGTAAACTTAGTTCGATCAGTAAATACGGTTGCTTGTGTAACATCGGATTGACTTACTGCAACATTATTATAATTCAAAGTCCCATTTGATGGTAATGAAGTAATAATCACTCCTGCAAAAGTGTCTCCACCTAAGTTATAAAATAGAAAATCATAATTTTTATATGAATAACAGTTCGTCTCAGAAGAAATGTAGATGGTATTATTTGCACTTAATGTTTCAACAACCGGAGGTACATAAATGCCAGAAAAATTTGTAACAGTTACTGTTTGGGATATTCCTGTAGTTAAGGCTGAAAATTGAGGATCTGTTTGTTGATAAGACCATTCAGGTCCAGAAAGAATTTTAAATGTTCCTGAATTAAGAAATGTTAGAGGAAGATTCAAAGTAAATGTTTTTGTCCCATCAATGTTGTTGGAAACAAAACTCATTTGTGTTGAAGAAGGTGACCACGAATTAAAATTTCCAGCCGCATAACAAATATTAGTAGAAGCAGGAACATTAGCATTCAAAGTAAATTGTGCAAAGCTATGATTTGGAATTACCAGCAATATAAAAACTAGTAAACTTATAATTTTAACTAAACGTGTTTTTATTGTTATCATATTTCCTATTATTTGAATTAATTGAAAATGTTATTTTTATGATTAAAATTGTTTAAGTTAAACTTATTTGCCAACATTCTATTTGATTTATTACCTGACAGCATTTATAGAAATATATCCCTAATTATCATTTGAACATCAAAAGAATTGTCTTTCCCAATTATACTTTAACAATATACTAATTGTTATTTTTTTATTATTAGAATTTATTTTATCATGATTTAATTAAATATTTACAACTAGTTTATTTACAATTGCTTGATTAGAATTTTTATCATGAACTTCTAAAAAGTAAACCCCACTTTTTAAGTTCTGAACATCGAAATAGAGAGATGAATTGGAATTTAACACCTTACTGTAAACTAATCTGGAATCCAGTGATATCAAATCAATCTTATCGGGCTCAATCCCAGAATCATTTACGTTCAAAGCAAAATGTCCATCCGTTGGGTTAGGGTAAATGGAGATTCCATTCTTTTTTGTAATTTCTTCCACAGCCGACAAACCTGAATAATCATTTGACGTGAGCAATGCAACTTCTTTGGCATTCAGGGTTACGTTTTTACCGCTAATACTACGGGAACTGGTTTGTTGCCAAACATTTTTGTCATCGAAATAACCGATTGAAATATGGAAATTGGTCGGTAAGCTCAGGAAAGTAAATGAACTGTTATCTTTAAGACTCAGCAAAATGATTTCACCGCTTTCGTCTTCAAGAGCAAATGCTTCACCTCCATTAGACGAAGTATAAGTAACTGTATAACTGCCAAAACTTTTCGTTTCGTTTACAGTACCCTGTGCATCGCTGATATTAAATGCAGCATTTTTTGAATCGGGGGATTTAGCAATCCGTTTATCGGCTTTGTAAATGAGCGTATTGAAATCTTGTACTTCTCTCATATTAACTTCTGTTCTGAAATCAGTATTAGTCAACGAATAAGCTACCGTTTGTGAACCATCTCTTGCTATCCAGTCGTTGTTTGAAGTTTTGCGGTACAAACCCAAATCGTATTGAGTGGCACGCCAACCTGTCGTGCGTAATTCGTAATTAATATATCCTGCACCTTTATCAAAAGCGGCAAGCGTTAAATTAATCAGATTTTTATATTGTCCGCCATTCTCGGGAGTATAATTCAAATTCCACGGATAATTAAAAAGTGAAGAACCCGAAAGAAAGTTATTCAACCCATCGGCATAAAAATCGCGACCTACAATGTTTATTCCTTTGATAGAGCCAAAATCAGCTGCCGCATCAGTACTATTGGTGTAACCTGCAAGGTTCACCCTCGTAACCATATCGGCCGGACTGCGGTGAATAACCTGCCCCAGTGAATCCAACATGGTATATCCACCTGCTTTTTGTCCACCACCCCACATTGTAGTGGTTGGTCCAACATGATCGGGTTCATTTTCTACCTGAAACAAAACTACCCGTTTATTAATATCATTCTGAGCAATATAGTTCATTAGAGCATTTAAAGCTCTTTTTTCTTTTTCAATTAATAATGGATTATCAAATTTTACAGCTGCACTACCCACCGATGATATCTTTGGATAATCGGTTGTATTGTTTGAAATATACGTTGGAATATTCGACCAGCCACAAACATTAGAACCAAACCAGAGAAATTGCAAACTAAGATTATATTTGTTTGCATTTGCCAAAAAAGTATCAATCAGCGTAAAGTTAAAACCATTATCGCTTGTTTCAATATAATTCCAGGGAACCGGAACCGCTGCGCTTCTGAAGCCTGCAAGACTTGTTTTTTCGAAGTATTGATAAAAATTGGCCAATTTTGTTGCATCGCCATATGGCCATGATCCTAAATAATCGTCGATGCGCAACTGAATGCCGTAAAGTAAAAATGGCAATCCCTTATAATCAATGTAGTTTGTATTTGCTGTTCTAACAAGTTTAGATACTGGTGTATTGTACTTAATTGAAATATCATAAGACAATACTGAAATTGCATTTTTCGAATTTTTAACTTTGAAAGAAAACGATGTAGTTACCCGGTTAACATCAGCAGTAAAAGCAAACTTTGACCTATCGGGAAATACAGTTGCTTGTGAAACATCTGTTTGATTAACAGTAACGTCATTATATGTCAATGTGCCTGAAGTTGGCAAAGCAGTAATTATTACGCCAATGAAAGTATCTCCTGTTGCATTGTAAAAAGCAAAATTATTATTAACAAAAGAATAATTGGTTGAAGAAGTAGAAATGTAAATAGTGTTGTGAGCACTTAATGGTTCCGAACTAGAAGGTATAAAAACACTTTTAAAACTTGTTACGGTTACAGCCTGAGTAATACCTGTTGAAACAGCTGTAAATTGAGGATTTGCCTGTTCATAGTTCCATGCAGGACCAGAAAGTATTTTAAATGTTCCTGAATTTAGAAATGACAAAGTGAGATTAACCGAAAATGTTTTCGTTCCATCATTATTATTTGAAACAAAATCCATTTGTGTAGTTGTTGTTGACCAGGAATTAAAATTTCCCGAGGCATAACAAACGTTGGTTGAAGAAGGAACTATAGTAGACAACGTAAATTGTGCTAAACTATGACATGAAATTATGATTAATAAAACTATTACAACAATTGATTTTTTCATTATTATTTTGATTTAGATTATTTTTTACTGTACCAATCTTTTAATATAAACATTGCCTTCTTTGGTTCGCCACGTTCACTGAAAAGCCCTTTGCGGTTAAAGTCGTCCTGAATGCCTGGCAACAATCGTTTAGACGAGCGGAAATCCATCAAAATCCACGGAGTTACTCCTACCAG
>Ga0209430_1002611_pt1 | contig 11353 bp, 13 predicted proteins | sample BarGraIncub1133A_FD_184504 | JGI IMG/M metagenome (GOLD analysis project Ga0209430, IMG submission 184504) | Arctic peat soil microbial communities from Barrow, Alaska - Barrow Graham LP Incubations 11-33A (SPAdes) (version 2) | ecosystem: Environmental > Terrestrial > Soil > Wetlands > Peat... | reverse complement strand
AGATCAAAGTCAGCACAATGCGGTGCTTCAGAAGCGTTGGAGCCTTAAACAATTGGCGAAGCTCACTGCGATTGAAAATCACCGGAAGTTTTACTTCTTTTTTCATTGACGGCAAAGCGATGGCGCATTTGTTTTGCCCGATATGTCGGAAATAGTAACGCAAGCCATAAACGGCATGTTTGAAACTGCTCCGTGATGGAGATTTGGACATTTGAGCCAGACCAGTCAGGTACTCGTTGATCTCGTCTTCAGAAATATTTTCAGGAAGACGGTTAAATTCCAGACAGACTAAGGCTATACGACGGATGTAGTTGTCCAGCGTACTCTGGCTCCTGCCGCCAAGAGTTGTCTGTTGTTGCATCTTGTGAAACACTTTGTCGAAGCCTTCAACAGTTTGCATGGCTCGCTCCAGAATCGTAAATTCGCTCTTCTTTCTCATGGTACTGAACTTTAAAAATTAAGAAATTAGTTTTTAGGGAGTTCGTTCCTCCCGTTCAGTACCATTTTAGGTATATTTGAGCAGAAAAGCTATCCCACCAAAGTGGGATTTAGTGCAACACTGAGGATAACCATGAGGAGTGCTGTAATCCGCGCCGGAATGAAATTGATTACATCGTCAAACCGTGCCGCAAACCAGCCAAACTGATGGAAACGATCGTTTTTGTAACCAACCATTGAGTCGAGTGTGTTTGCCATTTTGTATGCCATCATAGTCGGAACACCTCCCAGTAAATAGAAAAACAGTGGCGCAATCACCCCGTCGTTTAGGTTTTTGGCCAGTGTTTCGAGTACCGCCGTACGTATTTGCCGCTCGTTCAGGTTATTCGTTTCACGGCCTACAATAAAACTCAGTTGCGTCCTCCCGGCTTCAAGGCCTTGCTTCTCAAGCGCTGAAATAACTTTGTGGGCTTCTGAAATCAGGCTTCGGTTAGCCAGACCGTAAAATGTGCCCAGACTTGCCAGTATGATAAAGAGGAGATCAACGCTTTTTGCCTGTTCCAGCACCAGCCCAAAAGTCCAGAATGTAGAAGAAATCAGGAATATGGCCATCAATGCCCCTTTGGTTTTCCGATATTTCCCTGAATTCAGTTTTTCGGTGAGAAAGCTGATTGAATGACCAAAAATTCGGATGGGGTGGGGCAACCAGCGCGGATCGCCCAGAAGTGTGTCGAGCAGAAACCCGATCAGGAGTGGAAAGATATAAAGCATTTGCTGGCTCATGAGTTTTCAAGGAATTTCGTTACCCAATCAGCCAGACCAACCATTAACAATTGATTTTCTTCTGCCGAAAGTGTCGAAATCCGGAAATATTTCTGATCCAATCCGCGGAAATTGGAAGCATCACGAATCAAAATGCCGTGTTCGTCGAGCAAAAATTGTTTGAGTCCGGCAACCGGGCCGGAATTCATTTCAATCAGAAAAAATGAAGTATTTGCCGGCACAACCCGAAACACGTCCAGTTGGTTGATTGCCTGCTGTAATTCAGTTGAAAGATTACTTAATTTTTGAGCATCAACCGGGTTGTAAACGATCGTGTCAAGCAGAAATTTACCGGCTTCCTGAGCCAAAGCATTGACCGACCAGGGTTGCTGAAAGCCGGCCAGCTTTGCTGCCAGAGGAGCGGAACTCACAACATAACCCAAACGCAGACCGGGAATGGCATAACATTTGGTAAACGACCGAACCACAATCAGGTTCCGGAAAATTTTGGTCAACGGAATGACGGATTGAAATCCGGGGGAAAAGTCAGCGTAGGCTTCGTCAATGATAAAAACCGTGTCCGGAAAACTTTCAATGGCGTGTTTGATTTCCTGAAATTCAAAAATATGTCCGTCCGGATTATTCGGATTTCCAAACCAGAACAAGGCCGGCCTGGTATTCAGGCTTTTTTGCCATTCGTCTTTTCTGAAAAATGACAGTTGGTGTTTGTGCAAACGGCAGGCATCTTCGTATTCGGCAAATCCGGGATAAAGAATAGCTGAAACAACATCACGGAAAGCCAGAGCAATGGTATAGAATGCCTCGACCGACCCATTAAAGGCCAAAACCTGATTGGAATTCACTTCGTGATAACCTGCAATTTTCCGGCACAGGCCAGCGGCATCCGGTTCAGGATAACGCTCAATCAGTTGCATATTTTTCTGCAAATGGGCTATCAGTTCCGGGGCAGTTCCTCCGAACCACACATTTGAGCTGAAATCAGCACAAGTGGATTTGCCGTATTGAGACCGATCGTCACCGTGTCCTTTAATCATATGCCTGTCGATGGATTTTATTTGTAAATCAAACTTAATATTTCTTCCAGCGCATCCATGAATAATATCGGATTCGGGCTGCAGGTTTTATCCGAATCAAGAATAAATATTTTCTTGTTTTTGCCGGCAGAAAGGGCTGTATATTTTAGCCAGTTATCCTTTTCCGCCTGGGCTACCATGCCCATAGTCACTATAAAAATGAAATCCGGGTTCTATTTCAGAACATATTCGCGTGTAATACTGCCAGTTTTCAAATGGGCTGCTATATTTCTTCCGCCTGAAAAGCGGATGAAATCGTCCATAAACGTATTCGGGACGGCACAAAATAGCGGTTTGGCGCCAATCTGGATAAAAACACCGGGATTTTTTCCGGACGGGAAACTTGCCTTCAGTTTAGCTAGCCGGGCTTTCTGCTGTGTCACAATTTCTTTGGCTTTGGCAGACTGACCTACGATTTCGCCAATCTGAACGAAGTAGGAACAAATCTCTTCAAACGATTTAGGATACGGCTGAAAAACAACTTTAATGCCCAGTTTCTTCAAATTGTCGATTGTCTTGGGTTTAGTTAAAGATGAAGAAAATACCAGATTGGGTTTCAGGGTAAGTGTTTATTCGAGGTTGACACTCACGGCCGATGCCACAACAGGAATATGATCCGAAGCTTCAACAGGGCAATAATTTGTGCAACCCACCAACCGATTCTGTTCGCCCATCAGGTATAAACTTTTGGTCACCCACGGAACCAACGAAACAATACGTTTGGCTTCCTGTGCATGAACCATCAGCTGACAAAAAAGAAGTATGATCAGGAGAAAATACGTTTTTTTCATTTACAGTGTTTTAAATATTGAATTTCGGTCGACCGAAATATGATTTTTTTAAATGATTTCCAGAAACCAATGGTTATCGCGGAAACTTACCGGCCCTTTTTTGAACGGAACCGGATGTCGAAAGTTGGGGCCATCGTAAACAAAGGTGTGGAACTCGCCTAACTCGGCACAAATATCAATTTCATCCAGCTTAGCGAGTTCTGCAACAAATGCTGAATCATATTCACGACCCAAGAAATCTTCGGTCAGATTTTTGGCATTCGCCGAAACTGTGAGGGTTTTAAACCCTTCCAGAATAATTTCAGCAGCAAGTTTTTTCACCGGATTGTCCCAAAGAGGAAAGATGGCTTCAACTCCACATTCAGTGCAAACCCGTTCTATCCAGTGGCGATGTTCCCACAAATAGATATCGCCAAATGCGCCCCCCATGACACCTTCCTCTTTTAACTTCAGGATGACCGATTTAAAGTTTTGCTCATAATCTTCGCGACCCGTCTTTTGCTGAATCAGCGAAATATTTATTGCTTTTGCCTGACGGACAATTAGCCCCTTTTTAATACCATGCGAACGCGACACGTCGGTTTCGGCATCACACATGTTTACAAGATACGAAATTTGATGCTGACCTGATTTTTGCATCCGGTAAAGTGCGAGCATACAGTCTTTACCACCACTCCATGATGAGAATACTTTCATTGTAATTAAGTTAATTCCGGAAGAGATGAATAGGGAACAACTATAACCTTTCACCGATCTCTTTTCCCGTAGATTCGAATAAAAATAAGTTGAATTGGCAGGTCTTCTGGCTCACCTTCTTTTTGAAGCCTTCCCATCTGTCAATCGACAAACAGTGGCAGAGATTACAAAAAGCTTTTTACAGGCTTACAGCTGCGGGTACAGCTCCGGTATTACACCGGATTCCCTCTTGAGATGCTTCCCGAAATAGGAAGCTCTTCACCAAATCGTCCCAAAAGTAGAAAAATATTTCGTAACAGAACTTTATCTGTTTTGTATTTTAATTGTCGACAAATGTTCAAAATATTTCTAATAAAACAATCGTGAATTCACAACTTATCAGCTGTTTTTCGGGAAACACCGAAAAATTTAGGTTAACGGCAAAAATAAAACGCCTGAAATTCAATGATTTCAAGCGTTTATATGAATATCTTTATTCATTAAGATTCCCGGAACTAAAGAAGGCTACATTCCCATAAGCACTTAGAAATGAAATAAATAACTGAATATATTCAGTGTACTTTGTCTTTTTCGATTGAAAAATTAATTTTAAATATTACTAAATGAGTCCTTTAAGCATTCCGTGGTAGTACATCGGTTTAAGGCCGTGAACTTTCAACATCCACCACATACCTCTTTCAACAGCAGGATTTAAAAATGGGATGGTAGGAATTAATTTATCATCGTAACCGAATTCGCACATAAGCACCTTTCCGTACTCTGTCACGATTGGACAAGCTGAATAACCATTGTATTTCAACGCTGGTTCTTTTCCCTCCATTAAGGAGATCAAATTAGCCGCAGCTATTGGTGCTTGCATTCGTATGGCAGCGCCTGTCTTACTGGTGGGTATCCCCGCCACATCACCGAGGGAAATAATATTTATGTATTTTGAATGTATAAGGGTCTCTTTATCAACTTTAACCCATCCACCCTGATTTTTTTCGTCTATTGGTACTGATACAAGGGAGTTTTTTACAAAGTCCGGTGCGCTCATAGGGGGTACAATATGCAAGAAGTCATAATCCACAACCAATTTTTCGTAATTTGACTCTGCAGGAATTGGATTTGAAGAAGGCTCTGGCAGCAACTCAAAAACGGCTTTCTTTGCTGATGTATCCACAGAAGACAAACGATGTTTGTATTTTACGGGTATCTTACGTTCATTGAATATTTCGATAAGCCGATCGCCATAGACTTTTGGTTTCATTAACTCATTCTGGTTGGCAAAGTAGGTTATTTCAAAGTTATTTCGCAGATCATGTTTTCTTAGATAATCTTCTGTTAAGAGGCATATCTTTTTGGGAGCACCTCCACATTTGATTTTTGTATACGTATTTGTAAAGAGCAATCGCCCTTCCTTCTTGATTTTAAGTTGCTTGATTGCATCGCGACATAATGCGGCACCTTTAAAATCGTAAATAGAATGAACATTTCCTTCTCCCAGACGCTCGCGCGAAATTCCTCCTACGAGGTTAAAATCCATCTGGCATCCGGGTACAAGGACCAAAAAATCATATACTATCTTTCCGTTCCTGCTTGTTGTAAGTGAATTATTATCAGGATTTAGCTCCGTCACTGAATCTTTTATCCATTTTACCTGATTAGGAATAAGCTCTTTGGTCGTTCTCGAAACTTCGTCTGGCGTAAATACATCGGCAGCTATTAAAGTATAACCTGGCTGATAATAATGAGTATCGCTGGGCTCAATGATTGTAATATCAACATGACGTAGCATATCCGATAGATAAGCAGACATCGTAATTCCAGCAGCTCCACCACCTACAATAACTATTTTTGCCCGAACCGTGCTTTCAGAGAGATAATCATAGGAACGCTCAAGTACTATGAGACCAGCCACTCCGGCTACTCCAATTTTTAAAAAATTTCTTCTGGAAAATGATTGTTTCGCTTTAATTTGGTCTGCTGCACTCATTGAATAATTTATTTTTTGTGTAATGGATTATCGTGAAAAAGACCAAAAGTAATTAATAAATGGAAAACCTGACGATTTCAGTCAGGTTTTCCATTTATGCATTCCAATTCCTTTATCAACCAGCAATTTATTTTAGATTTTGGAATAAAAATACTATGAATGCCCTCCAAGGTATTATTTGCTTGCTTATTAAAAAATTGCAAGAATGATCTCAAGAACCATATTCCAAAATTAGTCATTATAAAGCATTTTATAACTCGGCTTGTTTAAAATATGATTTATATACTTTCATCGGGATAGAGATTTCGATGAAGCGAAAAGGTCGAAAACTATAGCTTTTTATTCTTGTCTCGAAAACTGTCAAATTTAGATGCAACATGGATAATGATTGCAGCACTAGTGCATAGGGGGTGCAATTTGCTTATATTTAGTAAGGCTTAGTGATTACTTGAGACAATAAGTTTTGATTAACACCTCTTTTTTGATTTTTGTAAATAACAAATAGAAAATTATATGTATGTCAAACATTAACACAGAAAAATGCGATAAAAGGCCGATCTGATCAAACTGATCTCTACCGGTTCCTTTGGAGATTTAATTTCCGCTTCGTCCCTTTTTGTGGATTAAAAAATGCAAATGTTTCACTTAGGTGACGGATATTCTGGATTCCAGCGGATTTGAATATCACTATCGACCATACAAATAAGCTGATCCCGGCTTGCGGATGTTCCTTGTTGTGATGACCTGCCAATAATATATTGTGTATCGGAAATTTCCATTTGCTTCATGTATTCCCTGGATACCTTCACCATCAGTTCACTATTGTGTTTGTCACAATCCTGTGATGAAAAATCAAGCGATATATGGCAAACCGGGTTCTTTAACCTGGGATTCATTTCAGCCTTAGAAACGAAGCTTTGAATAATAGTTTCTGGACTTTTAAGTCTTACTCCATTGCTGTCCAGCAATTCGGCACCTTTGTATTTGTCCAGGATATAATTTACGACTCCTTTGAATTTCTGTCCTTTAACAATTTTAGCCATCATTTTGGATTTCGTCTAAAAGGTTATCAATTCTGTCGACAAGATGCAGGTATTCGATCCGGGCATTCAAATTACCATGGGCATTGGCTTTATGGGCTATTTGATTCAGATTGTTTGCCATGCCACAAAGCTTACGGATAAGGTCATGTATTTCGGAAGTGAGTCGTTGTTTAATAATGCCGTTCACGATGCTTCTTCGGATGCAATCACTGATTGTTATTCCTGCATCCAGCACTTTTGCTTTTAAGGTATTTCATTCCTCGGTTGCCATCTTTACATTTACCCAATAGCCTTTCTTTTAACTGTTCCCTTTAATGGGCCGGCCACCTTTGTCATGCGTTTTCACTTTTTGCTGATTTTTTTAGTTAGACCAGCGGGATTCAAGAGTAGTTTTGGTCATATCAAAACTACTCTTGAATCCCACACAACTCTTTGATTTCACCATCAAAACTAAGGTATCTTACTTAAATTAAAACATCAAAATAATTCAATATCTATGAGTTGGAATTAAATTCATTCCATCAAATAAAAAGAAAAAATAGTCAAAAAAAGAAAAAGAAAGCCTTTTGACATTCTTATCCTGTGAAAATGGATCGCTATTTTTGCTTTTTTTTATTTTGAAGTAATGTGACAATCGGGAAAAGCAATGTCTATTGGCAGGAAAAGGCAATTGTGTTCTCATTTCACTTTTTATCACTACATTTGTTTACACATAAAATTATTTTTGAGATATGGGGAGTGGCCCTTTCTGTCGGACACGCTGATATTTGATCATTTAATTTTTTTTATCTACAGATGAAAAGGCAAAACATCAACTCAACAGATGCAAAGATTCTTCGCCAAGAATTAGAAGCAGGGCTGCCAAAATGAAACCGTCAATAACAGCTTTGAAACTTTCTGAATCCGAAGTAATGAAACTCATGCAAGAGTTTGAGGCGCAATGGTTAAAGCTGAAATTACAGAATAATGAACTTGTCATTCAAAACGATGAAAAAGAAAAACGAGCAGCAGAGTTAATCATTGCGAACAAAGAACTTGCATTTCAAAACGATGAAAAAGAAAACGGGCAGCAGAGTTAATCGTTGCCAACAAAGAACTTGCATTTCAAAACGATGAGAAAGAAAAAAGGGAAGATCAGTTAATCATTGCCAAAAAAACACGCCGAAGAAAGTGACCACCTCAAAACATCTTTTCTGAATAATATTTCACACGAAATACGAACCCCGTTCAACGGCATACTTGGATTTCTATCTCTTATACAAGAAGAAGACCTTACTGGTAGTTAAAGAGACGAGTATATCAGCATCATCAACAAAAGCGCTTACCGGCTTATGAATACCATCAACGACATTGTTGAAATATCACAGATTCAAGCACAACAAATGAAACTGTCAGTATCAGAAACCAACATCCGCAAGCTAACCAGCGGAGTTTACAACCACTTTAAAACCGATGCTGAAAGCAAAGGGCTGAAATTCACCATCAACAACGATTTGCCCATAAATATAGAATACATATTCACAGATAGTATCAAACTAAATACCATCCTGACTATTTTGATAGACAATTCTATAAAATTTACAGAAACAGGATCAATTAAATTTGGCATTCGTTTGGGGTATAAGATTGATGAACAATCTGTTAATATGCACAGCCGTACGCCTCTACAATTTTCTGTAAAAGATACCGGTATTGGCATTCCTGAGAACAAACTACAGGCTATATTTGAACGATTCATGCAGGCTGGTTGTTCCAATACCAGGCAATTTGAAGGTTCAGGATTGGGCCTCTCCATCGTGAAAGCTTATGTGGAGATGCTGGATGGAATAATTTGGGTCGAAAGCGAAGAAGATAAAGGCTCCGCATTTTATTTTACCATTCCTTTGTAGAATTTCTTTTGATGCCTTAATTTTAAATTTTCAGTTTCAAAATAGTAAACTGTTTAAAGTCAAAAAGAAGTAAGTTATTGTTATCATATTTTTCTAATACAATTTGAATAGTGGCACTTGCCATATACATACCAATGATACCCGGGACAAAACCCATAACACCGATTTCACTTCCTTTTGGCACATCTTCCGGATTGGGTGGTTCGGGATAAATATCTCTCAGGTTTTTGCTCCCATTATGATTAAATACGGCCAACTGTCCTTCAAAATTTAAAATACTTCCATATACCAGGGGCTTGTTCAATCGCACACAAACATCATTCACAAGGTACCGGGTTAAAAAATTATCTGGCCCGGCAACAATAATATCAAACTGTGAAATGATTTTTTCTGCATTAGATGCTTGCAATGCGTCATTGAAAACAATGCAGGATACATATGGATTAGCTGCAATTATTTTTTGTGCCGCTGTTTGCGCCTTGGGTTTACCAATATCATCGGCAGTATATAATATCTGCCGGTGGAGGTTATGGATCTCTACTGTATCAAAGTCAATAATACCAATAGTTCCAATGCCTGCGGCACCTAAGTATTGCAGCACCGGACAGCCCAAACCACCGGCACCAACTACTAAAACTTTTGCCTGCTTAATTTTGATTTGTCCTTCAGCACCAACCTCGTCCAACATTAGCTGACGGCTGTAACGGTTTATTTCTTCTATTGTAAGATTTGCCATTGTTAAAATATTGTTTCCCAATCTTTCCAAACCGGTTCGTAACCATTGGCAGTAATAACAGCTGCAACCTGTTCTGGTGTACGTGCATCGTTTATTTCAAATTGCTCTAACGATTCCTCATTCACACTGTAACCTCCTGGATTTGTTTTAGACCCGGCACTCATGGATGTAGTGCCCAGCTTGATTAAATGGTTTCTGAATACTTCTGATTCTCTTGTTGAGATTGATATTTCTAAATCTTCGTTTAATAAGCGGTACGCACATATTAACTGCACCAATTCTTTATCATTGATATGACAATTGGAAATATCAACACCTTCTGCCGGGCGAATACGGGGAAATGCTATTGAATATTTTGTCCGCCAATAGGTCTTTTGCAAATAATTTAAATGCAATACGCAGAAAAAGGAATCGGTACGCCAGTCTTCTAATCCTAATAGAACACCCAATCCGATTTTGTGCATACCTGCAAGCCCAATCCTGTCAGGAGTATCAAGGCGATTATAAAAATCAGCTTTCTTTCCTTTGAGGTGATAATCCTTGTATCTTTCTTTGTTGTAAGTTTCCTGGTACACCAAAACGGAATATATGCCGGCATGTTGTAATTGTGTGTATTCCTCCTGTGATAAAGGTTGTACTTCGAGGGAGATATTGGCGAAGTGCGGTCTGATAATATCAATGGCTTCAAGAAAATAATCAAGCTGTACGGCATAACTTGATTCGCCTGTTACCAATAAAATATGATTATATCCATGTTGTTTGATGACTTTGATTTCCTGCAGAATTTCTTCAGCCGTTAATGTGATCCTTTTTATTTTATTATCTGCACTAAAGCCGCAATACGAACAAATATTAGTGCATTTATTGCTTAAATAAATCGGCGCAAATAGCTGAATGGTTTTGCCAAAACGTTTTTGGGTAAGCTGGTGACTCAGCTGTGCCATCTGTTCCAAATAAGGTGCCGCCGCAGTTGAAATCAATGCTTTAAAATCCTCCGGTGTCCGGTGCGTTGCTGCCAGTGCAGCTTCCACATCTTTTGAGGTTTTTGCCTGGATGGATGCCTTCACCTCATCCCACTGATATTTATCGAAAGTGTCTTTAAACTGTCTCATTTAAAAATTGAGTTAAGGGACTTGAGGCAATCGCTTGATATGCTTTATTGGCCAGCTTGCTTTCAAAAGCCATACGGCCCGCTTGAACTGCCAGTTTGAAGGCGATAGCCATTTGTACAGGATTCCCGGCAATGGCGATGGCTGTGTTTACCAAAACGGCATCGGCACCCATTTCCATGGCCAGGGCTGCATCAGAAGGTGAGCCGATACCCGCATCAATAATTACCGGCACATTACTTTGCTGGATGATGATTTCTAAAAAATCGAAGGTTTTCAACCCTTTATTGCTTCCGATTGGTGATCCCAGAGGCATTACTGCTGCAGTTCCTGCATCTTCCAATCGTTTGCACAGGACAGGATCGGCATGAATGTAGGGCAACACGATAAACCCAAGCTTTGCCAATTCTTCGGTGGCCTTCAATGTTTCAATCGGGTCGGGCATTAAATATTTGGGATCGGGGTGAATTTCTAATTTCACCCAGTTTGTTTCTAATGCTTCCCTTGCCAATAACGCTGCTAAAACTGCTTCTTTTGCAGTCCGGGCACCGGATGTGTTGGGTAATAAATTAATGTGCGGATGTTGTAAATGAGACAACAAAGCATCGGCATCTGTTTCGGTATCCACACGTTTTAATGCTACTGTTATTAACTCGGATTCCGATGCCAATACTGCCTGTTCCATCAGTAAAGAAGAACCAAATTTGCCTGTTCCCAGAAACAGACGTGATTGAAATACTTTACCTGCTATGGTTAACTGTTTCATATAAAAATATATTGAATTGTTGTATTAATAATTTTTTATCCGGATAATTGGTGA
>Ga0209430_1002609_pt1 | contig 11359 bp, 10 predicted proteins | sample BarGraIncub1133A_FD_184504 | JGI IMG/M metagenome (GOLD analysis project Ga0209430, IMG submission 184504) | Arctic peat soil microbial communities from Barrow, Alaska - Barrow Graham LP Incubations 11-33A (SPAdes) (version 2) | ecosystem: Environmental > Terrestrial > Soil > Wetlands > Peat... | reverse complement strand
TAATCTTTCAACCTCTAAAAATACAATCCTTGTATACTCCCCTCTAGGTGGAATATCAACCCCTGCTATCTTTTCCAGTGCAAGACAGTATGCTAAAGAATTCGTATAGCTTTCATCGCCAGATATTCTCTCTGAGATAAATAAACACCTTTCTATAGTTTCTCCTTGGCAGAGTTTTTCGATTCCCTTATGAGTATAATATAGGGTTGCTTCTAAATTAATGATTGGTTCCCCAACCACACTAAATCTAAAATATCCTGGCTCTATTATTCCAGCATGCACAGGTCCTACAGAAATCTCATAAACTCCTTCTCCGCTGACCTTTTTAAAAGTTCTTTTATCTTTTATAAGCTTTGGTTTATAGCTTTTATCAAAATCCCTTCTAAGTGGAAAATTTCCAGTAGGCCAATTACCATGAAATAGTAAGCCTCTAAGATCTGGATGTCCAATGGGAACAATTCCAAACATATCATTAATTTCTCTTTCATAAAGAGTGGCAGCTGGTACCCTCTTACTAATGGATGTAAAGCTCATATCCTCTTCATAAATATTTGTTCTTAGAATTAGAAGTTTCTCCTCCTCCTTTACTCTAAACACATAGTATATTACGTAATTTTTAGATAATATTCTTTCATCATTTGCAAACATGAAGATCAAAGGAAAATCTTCAGAGCTTAAAAAATATGAAAGAGCCTCTATATTACTTTTATCAACTTCTATATAAATCTCATGAGTCATAGATTGTTAGCCTCCTATAATTATTTTCTCTGCACTTAGAAGCAAGCCTTTCACTTGAAGAGGCATGTAAATTCCAGTAATTAGTATAAATATTAACATACATACCATTACTATCTCTCCAGGTATATTTATATCACCCGGGATTAAATGCTCAGGACTTGTCCCATAAAACATTTTAAACAAAGTCATTGCTATACCCACAAAGATAATTGATATAAAGCCAATAACTACTCCACCTAGTATGAAGTTATGATTATTAAATATTGATAATATCACATTAAATTCACTAGCAAATACACTAAAGGGAGGCGTCCCTGCAATAGCAAAAATACCAGCAAAGAAAACAAAGCCTGACACAGGAAGAATCTTTAGTAAGTTTTTAATTTTACCTATATCTTTAGTTTCATATTTTTGTAATATATTACCTGATGAAAAAAACAACATTGCCTTAGTGGCGGAATGATTTATCATATGAAATAGAGCAGCAAATATGGAAGCAGGAGTAAATAGGCCTATTGCTATAGCTATTATTCCCATATGCTCAATACTAGAATATGCCAGCAACCTTTTATAGTCCTTTTGAGTTATTATAAAAATAGCTGAAGTACCTATTGAAAGTACTCCTAAGGATATTAATAGCCTACCAGTAAATATACTTTCTCCAAGGCCCTTATTAACTATAGAAACCATCCTTATGATGCCATACATAGCACTATTTAATAAAACTCCTGATAAAAGAGCACTTATAGGTGATGGAGCCTGACTATGAGCATCTGGAAGCCAGGTATGCATTGGAGCAAGCCCTGCCTTTGTGCCAAAACCTACTAATAGAAATATAAAAGCTAGCTTTAGAATTGATGGTTTTAAAGCAGTAGCATTTTCATATAGATTTGTCCACTGTAGAAAGTTCGCCTCTTTCAATACTCCTATGGAGGACAGTTGAAGAAGTATAATTCCAAGAAAGGCCACTCCAATACCAACAGAGCAAATAATAACATATTTCCAGGTTCCTTCTATAGCTTCCTTATCATTATAAAATCCAACAAGAAAAGCAGAAGCTAAGGTGGTAGCCTCAATAGCTATCCACATAATCCCCATATTATTTACTGTAAGTGCAAGAACCATAGTATATATAAAGGTGTCCATCAAGATATAATATAACTTAAGTCTTTTAATATCTATTTTTCCATGGAGTAGCTCCAGGTTTAAGTAGTTAATACTATATATTGCTGATAATAATCCTATAACTACAACTATGTCTAAAGCTATAATGCTTACAGAATCTATATATAAAAGTCCTTGGAGGTTTTTATAAGAAACCTTCCCCTGTAGCATAACAGTTCTTGTAATAAAAATTGCTGCAATTAAAAGAATTGAAGCCTTAGCTACGCTTATTATAGGAAATAATTTCTTATCTTTCACGGCTGTTAATAGTAATATCCCAATAATAGGCACTATCCATAATATATATCCCATCTGTTTAACCCCTTAAGTTCTTAAGCTTATTTGTATCAATTGAATCAAATTTTTCATTTATTTTAAATGAAATAATGCCCATAATCATAACCGCAGTTATAAGATCTATAAATATACCAATGTCAATTATGAGTGGCATACCCTTTGTTGAAAATAGAGCTGTAACAAAAAGACCATTCTCTATAACTAAGAACCCAACTATCTGACCTATAGCCTTCTTCCTGCTTATCATGAAAAACATTCCTATAAGAACTATAGAAATTGAATTTACCATCTGAACATTGCTCTCTCCAGTATTAATTCCTTCTACTGTGGAAAGGGTAAAATATGAGAATACAACAAGCAAACAACAAATTAGAATAAGTATAGGAATATTTAAAAAGAAATCCTTCGCTACCCTATATTCAACCTTACCATAAGTCCTATGAAGAAGCCTGGGAATGTATATAACCTTAAAAGCAATTATTAAAACACAAACTAAAAGTATATCAAAATGCCCCGTAGTCTTTAAGCTTTTTGCTCCTTCAATGCCAACAGCAATTGCAATAAAAATAGATTGTACTCTAATTGTAGCGATATAAGATTTAATTCTTTTATTTGCCATAAGAACAAAGGCAGAAAATAATATAAGTAAAGATAAAGCTGCAAGATAATTTTCCATTGTTACCTCCCTAAAACAAAGAATTGAAGAAACCCTAAAAATGATAATATAAAAGATAACGCTGCCAAATTAGGTATACTGAAAAGACTAAGCTTCACTGTACTGACCTCTCCAATAGCAATAAGTGTAGAAACTGCAATAACCTTTATTGCGTAAATAAGTATAGAGATGAAAATTGATGCAATACCAAAATTACCGATCAGCTGATCTGTAGGCAAGAAAATATTTACAATCAAGGTTATATAAATCAGCTGTTTAATAGCCGCTCCAAGCTCCATTAAAGCAAGATGCCTTCCAGAATACTCAAGTAGCATAGCCTCATGAACCATTGTAAGCTCAAGATGGGTAGAGGGATCATCCACGGGAATTCTTGAAGTTTCTGATATTATAATAATTAACATAGCTAGAAATATCATAATAAACATGGGATGAAGTAAGGGAATGCCTATTTTCTTAGCTTCTAGCATTATATTATATATGGATGTAGATTTTGCATAGAGCCCTAGAGTAAAAAAGGATACAAATATTGCAGGCTCGATTAGAACCGAGATCATAACCTCTCTACTGCTACCCATACCTCCAAAGGTGCTTCCTGCATCCAGACCAGCCAGTACCATAAAGAATCTTCCTAATGCTAATATAGATATTAACATAATAAAATCCCCAGGAAAGCTATTTGGTTTTACAAGAGTAGTTATAGGAACTAAAAATCCTGCGATAATGGAAGTGGAAACAAAAATGTAAGGGGTAACTTTAAATATCCAAGAGGTAACTTCAGAAACTACCGAGTTCTTTCTAAATAGTTTATACAAATCGTAATACATCTGAAGTATTGGGGCTCCCTTCCTTTTCTGAGTGAAGGCCTTTAGCTTTTTGATAATTCCATTTACTAAGGGTGAAAGTAAAATAATAGATGCAAGCTGTACTAAATAATATATAATATTTTTCACATTTACTCCCCCTTATGAAAGTCTGTTATAAAGCATTAGAATCAAAACAGTAATAAATATATATAAAAGGTAAAGATGGATACTCCCTGTTTGTACTGAAAATTTTATTTTTCTTGAAAGTGTTTTTACAAACCTTAAAATTGGATCATATATATACTTTTCAAATATATATTCTTCCTTTATCTCATATTCCATACTTTGAGGGTTATATTTGTCTCCTTCTACTTTAAGTTCTCTAGAGGGTCTAAATAGTATTTTGAATACTATTTTTATTGGTTTTGAAAAACCTGCCGCGCTATATTCCATCCTAGAATTTAATGCATCAAAGCCACAATCCCAGGTTCCATTCTTCCTCTCTATATATCTCCCGCCTATTATCCTTATTATTATGAGACACATGGAAATAACTAGAATAATTGATATTAAAATTGTTAAAGGAGCTATGCTGCTAGAGGCTACCTTTATTGGATAGAAGATAATTAGGTTCCCTCTAAACTTTCCAATAAGTGATTGTCCATTTAAGCTGACTGTAACTTTATCAATAACCTTCAATAATAACATAGGGAAAAGTCCGATAAAAAGACATAGGGAAGCTAATATCCCAGTACCTATGCTCATAAGTAAAGGTACCTCCTTTGCATTAGACGCTTTTTCACTTCTCGGAATTCCTAAAAAACATATACCAAAAAACTTTATAAAGGCTCCTGCAGCTAGTGCTCCTGCTATTGCCAAGGCCGCTACAGCTATAATTGATAAAATGTTAAATAAAGATTGCCCTAAAGCTATATTTGAAAAAAACCCTTGATACATAAACCATTCCCCTATAAATCCATTAAAGGGTATTAGTGCAGATATGGCTAGAGAACCAAAAAGTACAAAGACTGCTGTAATTGGCATCTTTTTAATTAGTCCTCCAAGCTCTTCCATATTCTTACTACCCGTCGAATAATGAATTGAGCCTGCTCCCAGAAACAAACTTCCCTTGAAAAGAGTATGATTAAAGCTATGAAATAAAGCACCAGTGAGAGCTATTGAACCTACTATCATATTTTTAGTTGAAAACCCAATAAAGGTTAAGCCTAAACCTATAAATATAATCCCAACATTTTCTATACTACTATAAGCTAATAATCTTTTAATATTATTTTCTACAAAGGCATAAGCCACTCCTATTACTGTAGTTATAATACCTATAACTAGTATAGTAACTCCCCACCAGGTTTTTTCTACTCCTAGATATTGAAATACAAATCTTAGGATTCCATAAATTGCAGTTTTTATCATTATCCCTGACATTAAAGCAGAAACATTACTAGGTGCAGCAGGATGAGCATAGGGAAGCCAAATATGCAGAGGAACTATACCGGCTTTCATGCCAAAGCCAATTAAAAAAAACACAAACATAATACTTTTTATATTTATAGGAATTGCATTTGAAGTCCCTATTAGATTAAAGGATTTAGTGTAGGTAAACATAAGCATTAATGCAGCTATTATAAAGGCTGTTCCGATATGAGTCATAATTATATATAGTAACCCTGCCTTTTGATTTTCTTCTGTTTCTGCTTCAAATACCACTAGAAAATAAGACAAGGTAGACATAAGTTCCCATGCTATCAAGAAGAATAATCCATTACCAGCTGTAAATACAAAAATCATTGATAAAATGAAAAAAGAATATAGCATATTAAATAATCCTAAATTCCTTTTATTATAATAGTGACTCAAGTATTCAATTGAATATAAAGAAACTGATACAACTAGTATGGAAAGTGCCATTAGAAAGAAAGCAGAAAGATTATCTATTGTGAAATTTATATCCATATAAGGTATAGAGGTTTTAAATAGTTCTATAAAAGCCTTATCTTTATCAATTAATATGTGAGTAAGAGCTGAAATAAATAAGATACAGGATGCTAGTATGCATAAAACATTTGCAGTTATATTGGACACTTTTTGTCTCTTAATAACTAATGAAATAATACCTGCAATAATATATATTATTATAGCTTCAACAAATAAACTGTTTGTCTCTAAAAATATCATGTAATAGCAAACCTCCTGAATTTTTATCTTTAGTTAAAGTAATTTCCTACGTAAGCTTATCACTAAAAGCAGGTACCGTCAAATATTAGCCAGTATTTCCCGGGAAATTACTCCATTATTTCCGAGGAGATTATTAATTGTTTCCATGAGAAAAGGAAGCCCTACGACTCCCCTTATCATTATTTATACCATTTTTCTGGTACTACGTCATTATTTGTAAACATATCATTGTTTAGCTTTAAAAAGGAGCTAGTCAAATCTGCCATACCTACAGCATCACATAAATAGCTAGTAGCATCTCCTATGGTTCCCTTTTTAGCTATGCCCTTATAAACAAAGGGCTTCTCCATCTTAATATAATTTTGAGATATGTCCCCGAAGGTACTTTTATGTCCGAATTGTAGACAATCTATGATATCTCCATTTTCCTTTACTATTTTGTATTTAGTTGGAGCTATAGATAAGCGATTGTTTATACCATTCCACTCCTCAACCCCATGTAAATAGGTGTTTGGCTTTAACGTGCAACCTAAGAAAAGTATTTTAGCTTTTCTATCATAGAGCTTTCCCCAGCAGCCTTTTCTATTACAAGGTGTTTCTAGCTTCTCTTCCCCAGAGGTATACTCCTTAGCTCCCATACCTAAAGCTGCAACAGAATGGGTTGGGTGGTAAGATCTGACTACCCCTTCTCTTTTCATAAATAGATTAGGTAATATTCCTATGCAAGCAGGCTCTTTTAAAACGTTAAACACATTATTGTTTTCGTTTATTGTTGCCCAAGAATGAGTTGGAAATATAAGGAGTCCTGGCTCTAAATATTCAATAAAAGCATCTAATACAGTGTCTGCTCCATTTTCCACGTTACCAATTGATTTCATGGAAGAATGGACAAGTAGTGTATCATCTCTTTTTATTTCTAGTTCTTTAAAAGAATTTATCAAATCAATTTTTGTATACATTTTATAGCTCCTTGAATTATAAATTATCTTCTAACATAGAATCGTAAAAGTTTGTATACTTTTTATTTTCTTTATTATCCTCTACGAAGGCTATTGCTGGTCTGGGATGAACATTATATTGTCCTGTTATCATATAGGGCACATCCGGTCCCCATTTCATTTTCTCTTTAAGGGGCACAACAAATTCATCTAAACATTTTAATATAGGCCTTAAGGAGTATTTTGGATTCTTCAAGAATCCCATTATAAGCTCCATTGGGCAATTCCCTGCTCCTCGTCCCATTCCTCCTAGCGTTGCATCTAAGTAGCTAGCCCCCATCATCATAGCTTCAAGTGTATTTGCATAAGCCAATTGTTGGTTGTTATGAGAGTGAATACCTATTTTTTTGTTGTAGGTCTTAGCTACTTCATTAAAGGATTTCATGAGTCCCTCTATATCCTCTGAATAGAGTGAACCAAAACTATCTACTAAATAGATTACATCAACCTCAGTTTTTCCAAGTTCATTTAAAGCCTGTGTAAGTTCCGGTTCTCTTACTGTAGATACTGACATAAGGTTTATGGTAGCTTCATACCCTTTATCTTTTGCATCCTTTATCATGTCTATAGCTGCTGGAATCTGGTGTATGTAACAGGCTACTCTTATCATATCTATTACACTATCACTTTTCTTTAATATATCCTCTTTATAATTAGTTCTACCAACATCTGCCATTACAGATATTTTAACTTTTTTCTCTCTATCTCCAAGTATTTCTCTTATATATTGTTCATCTGAAAACTTAGGTTTTCCAAAATTACCAGGGGCAAATATATCCTTAGAAGATTTATATCCCATTTCCATATAGTCTACTCCAGATAGAACACAGGTATCATATACAGCTCTTATAAAGTTATCATCAAAGTAAAAACTATTTATTAAGCCTCCATCTCTAATTGTGCAATCAAACACCCTTATGTCTTCCCTATACGTAAGCCAGGTCCCCTTTCTTTCCACACAAAACACCCCTTTCAAAATATATTTTTAGAAACAAAAAAACCCTGTCCTTGAAAAGGACGAGAGCTTATTCCCGTGTTACCACCTTACTTTATCGATACCTCACAATATCAACCTTTTCGAGTACATTTTATACTCTAGCACTATAACGTGTGCAGGATACGGCTACTTCCTCCTACTAGTGTTAACTTTCGGGTAGCTGCTCTGAGCTGTATTCAAATCCATTATCTTTGCCCCTCTCACCTTCCGGGAACTCTCTTTAAAGAATTATGGATTCTACTATTTCTCTTCAATGCTTCTATTATTAATTTAAGGCTTTTATTTGATTCTGTCAAGCATTAATTTATACTTATATCATGTGTTAATACATTTATTTTGGATAAAATAATATTATAAGTAATGTTTTAAAACTAAAGGAGGAGACGATACCTATCATATATTCTAAGAAGGTTGATATTTCTTATGAAACTCCAGGCGAAAACTATATACATTCAAAAAATACCGTCCTTGTTACTACCTCAAATATAAAAAAGCTTACAAGTTGCAAGCCTTCAGCCGATTTCCAATTTTCTATTTCTTCTTCCTGCCCAGGTAACTGTGAATATTGTTATCTTCAAACCACCCAGGGTGAAAAACCAACGATAAAAATATTTGCCAATATTGAGGATATAATAAAAACAATTGAAGAATATATAGAAAAAAGCACGGGAATTACTACCTTTGAGTGTTCCAGCATAACGGACCCCATAGCGTTAGAACACATTACAGGAGGGCTTAAAACTCTAATAGAGTTTTTTGGAGAAAGCGAAAGAGGCAGATTAAGACTTGTCACAAAGTATTCTAATGTAGATAGCTTATTAAGCCTTAAGCACAATAAGCACACGACTTTCCGGTTTAGTATAAATTCAGATTATGTTATAAATAATTTTGAACATAAAACAGCACCCCTAGATGCGAGGTTACAAGCCGCACTTAAGATAAGCAAGGCTCACTATCCTTTAGGCTTCATTCTAGCACCAATCATGACATACGTAGGTTGGAAAGAAGACTATAGAAAAACTATAGAAGCTCTGTATTTGTCCCTAAAAGATTATAGCGATGAAATCTCCTTTGAACTTATCCAACATAGATTTACAAAGAGAGCAAAGGAACTTATTATGGACAGATTCCCCCATACAAAACTTGACCTTAAGGAAGAAAATAGAATATTAAAGTGGGGCCCTTATGGCAAATTCAAATATGTTTACACAAAACCTGTCAGTAAAGAAATAAAGGATTATGTATCAGAACTTATAGGAAAATATTTTACAAACTATAGGATTGAGTATTTTACTTAATCCTCATTTAATACTGCAGATTCACATGTGAATCTGCAGTATTAAATATGCTGTAATAATTCCAATTATAACAGATAAAATCAATCCACCCTTTAAATAGGAGCAGATTGCGGCCCCGCAGATTCCTGAAACAGTGGCTACTCTCATGTCTGGGGTTGCTTCTAGAATTCCTCTTATAACAAGAGCGCTTAAAGCAGAGTATGGGATGTATTGTAAAAATCTTTTAACTATTGGATTAATGGGTTTCCTAGATATAGTTATTAAGGGTACTAGCCTAGGAATATATGTAACTGTCATCATTCCAAGAATTAATGGTAAATAATTCTTCAAATTACTTCCTCCTGTGCGAATCTTCTTGAAGGAGCAAATCTTCTTGCATAAGATTAGCTCCTTCAAGAAGCTTAACTTCATTCTCGGTATTTCTAAATATTAGTGCTCCAACAAAGGAAGCAATAACAATGGCTGCAATTATACAACTGGAGGAAGATATAACCTTAAAATAATCTAATACTCCATAAAGCATGGCGGCTAATAATGAAATAGCTAAGGTGGCTGAGGATTTCTTAACTTCTGGCATAAGTAGTGCTATAAACATGGCATAAAGTCCTATTCCTAGGCAACTTTGAATGGCCGCTGGAAGTATATTGCCTATTAGATACCCCAAAACTGTACCACTCACCCATGAGAAATAGGCCAAGCTATTAACAGTTAATAAAAACGGAACCGTCAATTCCTTGTCCCCTAAGGAAATAATAGAAAATGTTTCATCTGTAACTCCAAAAGCTATAAAAATTAACCATTTTCTTTTAATTTCTTTAATTCTAATCGAAAGAGAAGCACTCATCATAAGATGTCTTAGATTTAAAAGAAAGGTTGCAAGTATTATATTTCCAGCACCCAGTCCTGATTTTATAAGATCTATAGCCATAAATTGACTGGCTCCTGCGTAAACCAATATTGAAAACATAGCACTATCTTTAAGCGATATTCCTGTATTTCTAGAGAGCAAGCCAAAGGCCATAGCAACTGGCAAATAACCAAAAACAATAGGGAATCCAGCAGTTAAACCATCCTTTATTCCTGCTTTTATCTTTTGTTTCTTTACCATACTTCTACTTCCTTCCCCGTGATCTTTACAAACAGAATATAGCTTGTACCATTTATAAGAACTGAAATTGTATTAATTCCAGTTCTTATAATACAATTCTATTATGGCTTAATATAAGGCTATGTCTAGCTCTATGGTACCTTTATTACTTAGTGTTAGAGGTACACAGATAGCTTGAACTAAATAATTTCTTCTAGAGCTTTCACTATTTACCGTTATATCTGGTGGGGTTATATCGATTGTAATATTTTCATTTGCAAAATTCATTCCAGCGTGACCTGCTATCATATTGCTAAGCTCTGATATAGCACTAGTTGTAATCTCGTCAAGCTCAGTTACAGGATATCCAGACATCATAATTGAAGCTATAGAAAGAGCGGTTTCTCTAGGGAAATTTAAGTAAAAATTTCCTTTTACATTTCCAAGCACTCCTATACTTATTAATACATCGCCAATATCATGCATTCCTTGCTTGACATACATATTGCCTCTAGTAAAATCTAAATTCAAAACCTCTTTTACTATATCCTGGCAAGCCTTCATAAATGGATTTATATATGCTACATTCATATTCTTCCTCCGTATTCTAGTTTCTATGATATCAACAATTCTATCATATTTATCTATACTATAATTATCATTTAATAGTATAAAGGCACTCTCCCCTATTTCAAATAGTTTTTCATGCTCTTCATCTATTTGGAGTACTCCTAATTTATATTGTTCCTTCATCTCAAACATTTTATTCTCAGCCCTTTTCTACTGAATATCTACCTCTAATTACTCTGTTTCATTATTATATCACATTTTATATTGTTCCTTAAAAGATAATTTTTTAAAAAAGGACATACCTAAAATGATATGTCCATGTGTATCTAATTATATATCTAACATTTCCTTTATCTGCTCCACATCTTTGTCTCCACGCCCTGAAAGGTTAATAATAATAATTTTATCCTTTGATAATTGTGCTGCCAACTTCATACCATAGGCAACTGCATGGGCACTTTCAAGCGCTGGTATAATACCCTCTACCCTTGATAATTCCACAAAAGCATCTAAAGCTTCTTTATCAGTTGCGCATACA
>Ga0209430_1002608_pt1 | contig 11364 bp, 5 predicted proteins | sample BarGraIncub1133A_FD_184504 | JGI IMG/M metagenome (GOLD analysis project Ga0209430, IMG submission 184504) | Arctic peat soil microbial communities from Barrow, Alaska - Barrow Graham LP Incubations 11-33A (SPAdes) (version 2) | ecosystem: Environmental > Terrestrial > Soil > Wetlands > Peat... | reverse complement strand
GCGTAATGCAACGTTTATCGTTGTATAATTCGTTAATAACAGCGTTCAGATTATGCTCATATACAAGCTCTGCCCATGGCATCACAAATGTCCAGCGGGGCTGCTTTGCCAGTTCTTCCAGTGAAGGTAATTTCTGACATTCACCAATGGCGATGGGTTTATTACCCGCCAGTTTCAAAATTTCCTGGTACTTTTTGTCCGTATATCCGGTAGCGTCATCGTACACATCCAGCGCCAGTATATCCCAGTATGCATCACCCGGATTATACTCCTTCCAGTTGAAATCAAGATCTTGCACATCCCATATCCAAACAAGATTGTGCAATCCTTTTTCTTTTGTAAGATAATCGTGCGTAATCCGATACAACTTTGCGGTACCATCAGAACCCGTTCTGCCACCCCACCAAAATTTTCCCTGGTTCATTTCGTGTAAAGGTCTGAATAGTACTTCTACTTTTTTTTCCTGAAGGTATTGCAAATATATCGCGATACTATCCAATCTTATTTTCCAATTTTTGTTAAGGGCTGTACCATTGGTTACCAACTCATTCCACTCGGCATCTGTAAGACTGCTTAAAATAGAATTGTCACCTTCCCAACCACAGGGCTCTCCATGTATGGGAGGACAGGTATGTAACATGATCTGTACAATGGCTCCTTTCTTCCACTGGTTCTCTGCTTCATGAATCATGATCCAACGATCACGAATATTTTCACGCTCGAATAAAAAGTCGCCACTCCACATGGCGGGATATTTACCAGTCGTTTTTTTTATTTGTTCGGTCCACTTTGCAGGTTCCGCATTAGGCTCGCGGTTGTGTTGGGCCATTAGGATCTGTTTGCCGGAAATGCTCTTCAAAAATTTTAAAACTTGTAATTCCTTTTGTGCTTGCAGGCTGGTGGAAGCTATCGTGAAAATGAAGATACAATAAAATGCTATTCTATTCATCATTAAGGGTTGAAGACTTTTGTAAAGATAATTTAAAAACCCGGCTGGGGGACGTTGTTTTGAGTTTGCAACTCCTATTCAAATTTCTGTTATAATCGTACCGGCTTCTGAAGCCCGGATGTATTTATGGTTACAAACGATTGGTAACTAAGTTTCCCAATAGGAAAAATACCACCATTCCGCATACTCGAAATGGTGGCAAAAATTAGATTCTGAGAAGCTCAGCTATTAAAATACAGCCATAGAACTTAATCACTTTCCCAATTACTTAATAACTTTCATCTCAATTGGAGGCAACCTTTTGTCCTCAGAGAATGTATTACAGGCCAACTCCTCCTGAAACTTCAATACGTTGTCCATTTATCCAGCGGGCATCTTCGGTGCATAAAAATGCAACCACACCACCAATGTCATCGGGCAAACCAACGCGGCCCAAGGCTGTAATACTTGATATATGGTCGTTCACATCTTTGTTGTCTCTTACGTGGCCATTGCCAAAGTCGGTCTCAATGGCACCCGGCGCAACGATATTTGCAGCAATTCCACGTGGGCCTAACTCTTTTGCCAGGTATCTTGTAAGCACTTCAATAGCCCCTTTCATTGAACCATAAGCAGAGGAACCAGGAAAAGAGAAGCGTGCAAGTCCTGATGAGATATTGATGATACGTCCCCCGTCATTTATAAATGGTAATGCTTTTTGCGTTAAGAAAAATACCCCTTTGTAATGAATATTCATCACATCATCGAATTGTGCTTCTGTCGTTTCTGCAAATGGAGCATAAAGCGCTGTCCCTGCATTATTGATCAGGAAATCGAAATTAGTGCTGCCTGTTTGCTCCTTTAAATAGGCTGTTATTTGTTTGAAAAATTCATCAAACACTTTCACATTACTGGTGTCTAATTGAAAAGCCATTGCTTTTTGTCCGAGCGATTGAATTTCGGCGACTACCTCATCTGCTTTCTGTTTGTTGCTGTTGTAGGTAAACACTACACCAATTCCTTTTTTAGCGAGACTGATTGCCATATTCCTTCCCAGTCCACGGCTTCCACCGGTTACCAAAGCGATTTTACTATTTGTTGTTGTCATTGTTGAAGTTTTTTAAATTTTAGTAGACTATAAATTGATGATGCAAAGATTGGTTAGCAAGCGGGATTGTTGTTTGCAAACATCAATCCAATGTTTGCAAAATTCAAATAGAAGCATTTATGAACGGAATACAAGCGGAGCTACGGTAGTTTGTTTTTTAAAGAAATTGGAAAAATGTGCCACTTCTTCGAAGCCTAAACTATCGGCAATTTCGGAGATATTCCAGTCTGTTTGTTTCAATAGTATTTTTGCTTCCTGAATAATCCGGGTGCTTATAATATCAGTTGTAGTTTTACCTGTGTTTTCCTTCAATACCTTATTGAGATGATTGACGTGAATTGCAAGCCTTTCGGCATATTCTTTTGCCGTTCGCAACCTGAGCTTTTGATTGGGTAATTCAATTGGAAACTGCCGCTCAAGCAATTCGATGAACAAAGAGATGATTCGGGATGAAGCATTTTGGCTGGAATGCAAAGCGGTGGCGGGTTGCAATTTCTGACCATAATGGATAAGTTCCAACACATAGTTGCGAAGAAGATCGTATTTGTATTGATAATCCGATGCTATTTCTTTTTCCATTTTCCTGAATATGAGTCCTATTTCATCGGCTTCTTCGTCGGTAATTTCAAAGACAGGAAAGCCTCCCGATTTAAAGATAGGGAGCTCGTCTAATACGATGCCGCTTTTATTTTTTATCAGAAACTCATCGGTAAACACACAAAACGAACCTGACTGATCTTCAGCTTGTGGAATCCAGTGGTATGGTACTTTTGGAGTCGCAAAAAGCAAGGCATTTTTTTCAACGTCCAATATTTTGTCGGCATATTCGGCCCTGTTTTTCCCACGGATGAGACTTATCTTATAATAAGCTCTTCGGTCGTAAGGCATCACCAGTTTCCGTTTTAACAGGTTTATTGTTTCGGAAATATCAAAAACATTAAAATGGCCGATCTCTCTATGAATACCCGATGGTAAAAACGTATTTATATCACGGCCTGTAAACGCTGCAATTTCTTTATAGAATTCGTCGAGTGATCTGTTTTTAATGTTCATCATTTAAACCGGATTTGCAAAATTCAAACTATAAACGTTCCAATATGCATAAATGTTTATCTGAACGTCACCTCCCTGTAAAACGGTGCAGGCTGTATGCAAACGAGAAGGATTCATTTTTAACACAAAGAACACAAGGGATGCACCAAGGACACTAAAACCAATCATACCTTGCTTTATATTTGAGAACTTTGTGAATCTCTTTGTGTCCCTTGTGGTTAAATTTAATTGCTTTAAAAAGGGATATCAAATCTGGGGTGGATTACAATTGCAAATCAGCGGAAACTAAATCCGCACCCGCCCGGTAATACAACCAATTACGACGATGCAATGTGCACCCATTCATATTGGCTGCGGTTTAATCTTTGTCAGGTCACGGTAAATTATAATGCTTTTGGTTCGAAAGCTTTCCAGGTAAAAATAATCGGAAGTGCTTTCACAGCTATTGAAAAAACATTTATTAAATATACTTGTGGGTAAACACCGAAATAGATGCATGCGGCACTATCGGTAATAACCCAAAAACTGAAAGCCGTAATGATCGCATTCCGCGCCCAGGGTTGTTTATCTTTAAATGGATAGCGGGCAATGAAAGCAAGTAAGATATAACAGCAAGCAATTGTTCCTCCTAATGGCGCATAGATGAAGGCACGAAAAGAGTCAGCCTGAGGTGGAAATTCTGAACTTTGCCAGAATACTTCTGCCAGCATTTTATTATAAGGTTGAAATAAAATATTATTTCCAACGAAAGCAAAGGCAATTCCTGCAAATGCAAATAGGATGCTTGTATAATACAACCACCGCTGCCAAAAAAGGAAACCGGGTAATTTAAAATTGTTTGCCATATATTTTTAATAAACCATTTTTGAGCTTATTGACGCTATCAATTGGTTGCGCATAACCTTCCACAACTAAAGGGAGGGATTTTAACAACAGAACCTACCACTGAAAAGCTGCACTTCAAATATACGGTTTACTACCAATATAGCAGTCTCCCACTTTTGCAATACTTATGCTTCGGGATGGGTGACGTTGTATTGAGTATGCAACTCCTCTTAAAATTTCTGCTACAATCGTATTGTCTTATGATGAAAGGATGTATTTATCGTTATAAACGGCTCACCACTAACCCCTCCCTGAAAAAACGGGGTAGGCTATTACAAATGAGGGGAGGCACGGTTTCGGAAACTCTCAGAAGTCATTTTTACCACAAAGAACACAAGGGATGCACCAAGGACACTAAAATCAATCATCCACTGCATTATCTTTGAGTACTTTGTGCATTCCTTGTGACCCTTGTTGCTAAATTCAATTGCTTTAAAACAAAACAAATTTAAATCCATTGTAATAAAATTCGTAAATAAAATGATGTATTTATCGTTGTAAACGACTGACAACAAAGTTTGGGTGGGACTTCCTCCATTTCCCACATTTCCCCAAAATTTTAATTGTACTGAAAATCCGTTTCGTATCAAAGAATGACCGTAACAACCAAATATCCTGAATTAGTTACCGTGGAATTTCTCCACTTCAAAGGTGGCAACAGCCCAGCATTCGGCAAGAATAACCTGTGGTTTTTGTAATTATTATATGGTCTTTTATCATGTTCGCAATTTGTTTTAAATTATTACTTTTGGGCTTTCAAATATGTATAATGTGATAGGAAAGGGGCCGTTTCATTATACTTATTTATTTCCAGCAGAAGCGGGATTATACGAAGAAATGGAATCATTGTATCATGTTAACCGGTAATGCATCAATACATTTGTGATGAAACGTGAAAAATGGGAAAAAAAGTCGAATAACTGGCTGTATTTGACATTTGCTATTGCAATAATTTGTTTGTTTGTGGCTTCAGTAGTTTATTTGAAGCAGGAAGAAACTGTTTGGAAAAACCGGGCTCTCGCACACTTAAAAAGCAGGACCGAATACATTGTCGGTAAAGTTGAAGCGTGGAGAACCGAAAGACTTTCAGAGACAAAGGAAATTGTTGAAAGTCCTTTTCTAAACAAGGCATTAAATGACTGGGTAATTCATAAAGACAATTCCAAACTGGGAAACGAAATCAGGGAATATCTTCAAATAATTCTCCATAACGATTTGGAGTATTCCGGTATTTATTTTACTGATACGCATGGGCGGGTGTTGTTGAGTTGGGGAAATGAAACTAATTCCAGGAAACCGATCCAAGTGGATGCTGTGGCTCTTGAAAACCATCATGAAGTTTTTGGCGATTTTTTTAAAAATCAAAAGGATGGCAAAGTTTATCTTGACCTTTCCTTCCCGATTAAAGAATCAAATTCGAAAATTAATGCGGTTCTCCTGTTTCTCATCAACCCCGAAGCTAAGTTTTACCCCATACTGAAGTCATGGCCCTTCGATAGCACATCCGAAGAATCCTTCTTATACAGGAAGTCTGGTGATTCTATTTTATTCCTGAGCGACATAAAAAATAATAAAAATGCGGCCTGCTCTTTTAAAATTCCTCTTGCAAATATAAATAATCCAGCTGTTAAGGCTGTTTTACAAGGTCCTGGGGCTTATGCTGGTATTGGTTACCACGATCAGCAAATTTTTGAATACATTCTTCCGGTAAAAAATTCTCCATGGCTTTTAGCCTCGAAGATCGATCGCGATGAATTATTTGCTCCGGTTCACCGTCATATTAAGATGACAACCACCCTTTTTATCCTGATTTTTATTTTGGTGTCTTTTTTTGTTTTGATAATCGTCAGCTATCGCAGAAAACATTACTACAACCAACTGCTCGAAGACGAACGCCAACAGGCAGCTTTAAAAAGCCATTACGAATATGTGGTGAAATATGCCAACGACATTATTTTGCTTGAAGACGAAAAAATGAACATTGTTGATGCCAATGAGCGTGCCCAACAAGCTTACCGATACTCCCTGCAAGAGTTGCTAAACATGAAAATAACCGACTTGGTTGCTCCGGAGTTGAAGCAACAGGTTGAGTCACGGCTGAAAAATATCACCGAAAATGACGGCGCAATGATCGAATCCATTCATCAGCGAAAGGATGGATCACAATTTTATGTTGAAATCAGCGCCCGGATGATACAGGTTGATGGCCGCGATTTCCTTCACCAGATTATTCGTGATATTACTGAGCGCAAACAGGCTGAGATTGCTCTGATCGAAAGCGAAGAGCGGTTTCGTACTACCTTGCACAGTACCGGCGATGCCATTATTACCACCGACATTAACGGGAAAGTACGTTACATGAACCCGGTGGCCGAAGAATTAACAGGCTGGACCGAAGCCGAAGCCAGCGGAAAACCAATCAGAGAGGTATTCAGTATTTTTAACGAAGATACCCGCGAAGAAGTTGAAAACCCTGTTGACAAGGTACTCGCAAAAGGGATGATTGTTTTACTGTCGAATCACACTTTTTTGAAATCGAAAAATGGCAATGAAATACCCATTGGCGACAGCGGGGCTCCGATTTTAAATGCTGACGGAAAAATTACAGGGGTAGTACTTGTCTTCCGCGATCAGATCAAAGAACGGCTCGCAAAAAAAGCAATTGAAGAAAGTGAGCTTCATTTTCATAGCCTGGCTACTTTTTCACCGGTTGGTATTTTTCGTACTCGTCCCGACGGTTATACCATTTATGTAAACCCACGTTGGTGCCAGTTATCCGGCATGTCATCCGAAGAAGCTCTTGGCAATGGCTGGATAACTGCGGTTCACCCGGAGGACCGGGATAATTTGGCTAAAGAATGGGAACAGCTCAGCCAAAGTGGGAAAAGTTCAATTTCAGAATATCGCTTCCTTCAATCGGATGGAACCATTGTTTATGTGCTTGGGCAAGCTGTTCCTGAGATAAATTCAGAAAATCAGATCACTGGATTTATTGGAACCATAACCGATATCACCGAACTCAGAAAAGCAGAAGAACGCTATCGCAGCTTATTTGATGAGGATCTTGCAGGTAATTTTGTTTCAACCATTGACGGGGAATTACTTCTGTGTAACCGGGCTTATGCTGAAATAATGGGCTTTGGTTCGGTGGATGAAATGTTGAAAGCCAAAACCCAGTCTTTTTATAAAAACCCGGACGACAGGAACGAAATAATCAACCTGATTAAAGTGAATAAAAAACTCATAAATTATGAATATCCACTGATTAGGACGGATGGAAAAGAAATTTTCGTGGTTGCCAATGTTTTAGGCGAATTCGACCAAACAGGGAATCTGATTCAATTAAAAGGATATTTATTTGACATTACCGAGCGTAATCAAGCCGAAAAAGCCTTGCATGAAAGCGAAGAAACCTTTAGGAACTATTTTGAAAATTCGCCACTTGGAAAATCGATAACCTCCATTGATGGTACGCTTAAAGTAAACCGGGCATTTTGCCGGATGCTGGGTTATTCGAAAGAGGAACTGCTGCATATAAACTGGAAAGAGATCACGCACCCGGATGATATTCAAATGACTGAAAATGTTCTAAAGTCACTTATCGAGGGCGAAAAGAAAATTGTATGGTTTGAAAAAAGGTTTATTCATAAAAAAGGGGATATTATTTGGACAGAAGTCAGTACAGCATTACAAAAAGATACTGAAGGTAAGCCATACTTTTTTATTACTACAATTCAGGATATTACCGCACGTAAACAGGCAGAAAAACAGTTGAAACTATTGGGGCGGGCAGTTGAACGAAACCCAGCCAGTATTGTCATCACCAACACCGAAGGAATTATCGAATATGTAAACCCACAATTTACGGAGACTACAGGGTACACGCAAGTTGAAGTTTTAGGAAAGAACCCGAATATCCTAAAATCTGGTCATCAATCTTCCGGGTTTTACCGTAATTTGTGGGAAACAATAAGCACTGGAAACATTTGGAGCGGTGAATTACTTAACAAAATGAAAAACGGGGAATTGTATTGGGAAAATGTATTGATATCGTCGGTAGAAAACGAACATGGAAAAATAACCCACTATGTGGCAGTAAAGGAAGATATCACCGAACGGAAAAAAATGATTCACGATCTGATTATCGCCAAAGAACATGCACAGGAAAGCGACCGTTTGAAATCAGCCTTTTTGGCTACCATGTCGCATGAATTGCGTACGCCACTGAATGCGGTTATTGGTTTTTCGGGCCTGATTGATGAAGAAATGCCAATAGAACAAATCACTTCGTTTGCCCAGATGATCCACAATAGTGGGAATAACCTGCTCGAAATTGTGGAGGGAATATTTGATTTGACCTTGTTGGACAGTGGTGAGTCCAAACCACACTTTGAATGGTTTCCACTTGAGCCTTTTATGGAAACACTATTCAATCGGGCAAAAGATGAACAACAAAAGGCCAATAAGCCACAGCTTAAAATTGAATGTATGAACGTCAATTCATATGAACCTTCCCTGTTTTATTCCGATCCGCAGAGAATTACCAAAATATTTACCTACCTGTTTCGAAACGCGTTTAAATTTACATCTTCAGGCAAAATTGAATTTGGTTATGTGGTTGTTAATGAAGGAGAAAGTAATTCCATTAAATTCTTTGTAAAAGATACCGGAGTTGGAATTCTTGAAAATCAAAAATCCATTATTTTCGAACGGTTCCGGCAAGCCGATGACTCTTATACCCGGAAGTTTGGCGGTGCAGGAATCGGCCTGACCATTGCCAAACTTAATGTAGAATTACTGGGTGGGCAAATAAGAGTTGATTCGGAGCCAGGTAAAGGTTCTGCATTTTATTTCACAATTCCGATTAATGAACCGGAACAACTGATCAAAACGATGCCTGATCAAACAGTTTCCAACAGAAAGCAAAAAACCTTTTCTAATCAAACTGTATTGATTGCAGAGAATGAAGAATCGAACTACAAGTACCTGTCAATTTTGCTTTTGCGATTAAATCTCAAGATACTTCATGCCCGTGATGGACTTGAGGCCGTAAATCTGTGTTCGGTTCATCCTGAAACTAGTTTGGTACTTATGGATATTAACATGCCAAACATGAACGGAATTGAAGCGATAAAAATAATAAAACAAGTCAACCCCAAACTTCCGGTTATTGCTGTAACTGCCTTTGCCATGTCTGGCGACCGAGAAAAATTCATAGAAGAAGGATGTGACGGATATTTGGAAAAACCAATCAAACAGGATAAGCTGTTAACTTTGCTCTGTAGTTTTATGTCCTGAAGAGTTTCCCTTTGGGTAAATTTAAGTCAACAATATTTAAAAGGTGCAAAATCAGGCGAACGTAAAATAAACTTTTCATTCTTTCGTTGATCAAACTGAAAGAAAACGACAATTGGAATGATATGGAAATGAAAACAATGATGAATTTAGCAGGGATGGCTATTGTTCCTGAACTTTATAACCGGAAGATTATAAAAATCCACCCAAAATATTTGTTTTCACTTGCCGGGTTCGGCATTGGAAGCATAATTAGTTTCATCATAATTGTTGCTGAAGAGTTTAACGGCGATGTTTCGTCCACTACGGGGCATTCTCATTTGCACCATCTGGCTATTCCGGTAATCTTTGGGTTACTGGGAATGGTTGTTGGATATATTTATGGTAAAAAAAGTCAGACCAAAGAAGAGTCGTTTCAGGAAATTTTTGCCAACCAGCAAACCATGAGCATGATATTAGATCACTTGCCTTTATTGGTTTCCTATCTCGACACCGAACTTCGCTACCGATACGTCAATAAAACCTACGAAAAATGGATGGGGCTTTCCATGAACGACGTATATGGAAAATTTGTAAAAGATATTATTGGTGAAAATTCGTATGAAGCACTTATCCAAAGCCTGCCTAAAGCCTGGCAGGGAGAAACGGTAAGGTTCGATACTTCTCGCGCGATGAACGGGAGTGACCAGTTTTTACACGTCATTTTGATTCCTCATTTGTCCGAAAGCAAGTTGGTTAAAGGATTTTTTTCAGTTGTTGCCGATGCTACCCAACTCCGAAAACGCGAAAACAAAATCAAAAAACAAAAAGATCAGCTGGAAGAAATGAATGCGGAAAAAGACAAGTTTTTTTCGATTATTGCCCACGATTTAAAAAACCCGTTCAACTCGTTACTGGGATTTTCAGAATTGCTGCACAATGATTTTGATACGCTCGACGAAGCCACTATAAAAGAATTTGCAGGATACATTTACGAAAGCGCACAAAACACCTATAAACTGCTTGAAAACCTGCTCGTCTGGGCACGTTCGCAAAGTGGCGCCATTGAATATAAACCTTCGATGATAAATATAAAAATGCTGGTTGACGAAAACCTGAATTTGCTCCAATCAGTTGCAGTCAAAAAAAACATTCGTTTAGAATCAGGTGTTTCTGAAAGCATTACGATTAACACCGATCCTGATCTGATTAGTACAGTCATTCGAAATCTTGTTTCAAATGCCATTAAGTTTACCACTGAAAATGGAGATGTTACCTTATCAGCAACTTTGAGATCGGGTAGTGAACAAAAAGATGCTCTGGAAATTTCGGTCTCAGATACTGGCGTAGGTATTTCGCCTGAAAACCTGAAAAAACTGTTCCTGCTTGATAAGAATTACTCGTCAAACGGAACTGCAGGAGAATCCGGAACTGGCCTTGGCTTAATTCTTTGCAAGGAATTTGTAGAAAAATGTGGAGGGAAAATCTGGGTTGAAAGCGAAGTAGGACAAGGCTCTGTTTTCCATTTTTCCATACCAAACAATAAATCAATAGATAGCAGTAATTTCGTATAATGTTAAACGATAAAATTCGGATCAAAAAGATTAAATTAAAAAAACCATTCATAGTCTATCCATTGTCTCATTTTTCGTCTCACTTTTTGCAAGCCAGCATACCAATAGCACAACTTGTCCCGATCCATCAGGATTGTCTTTTCTTTCCTCAAAGCCAATAAGCTATTGCAACCTACAAGACAAAAAGACGCTTCACGGAATTTATCCCGATTTTAGATCGGGTACCACCCAACGCCTCCGGTAAATAGCATAATGCCCAGATAGTTCATTTACCGAAGTTTATAATAAAACGTAACCACCTTTTTAGTTCGTATCGCCTGCATCAACCGGTATTGCTCATCGTTGATGAGATTGCGTTGAAATAATTCCTTATTTGTATTATCCATATTTTTGTTATCAGGGTAAATGGGGTGATTATAAGGCAAAATTAATAAACGATTTAATTCAGATCAGGGAGCCGGTTTAAGTCCTTCGCAACGAACAGTCCATTGTCCATTGTTGGGGAAGCCGGGTGCATTGCCTTTGGGCGCTCCATCCCAACC
>Ga0209430_1002605_pt1 | contig 11374 bp, 10 predicted proteins | sample BarGraIncub1133A_FD_184504 | JGI IMG/M metagenome (GOLD analysis project Ga0209430, IMG submission 184504) | Arctic peat soil microbial communities from Barrow, Alaska - Barrow Graham LP Incubations 11-33A (SPAdes) (version 2) | ecosystem: Environmental > Terrestrial > Soil > Wetlands > Peat... | reverse complement strand
CGCGCAATTCACCTCAACGAACGGTGCGGCGGCCCGTGCGCTGTACTGGTGAATCGCTTGTGCTACCAATCCCTTGCCGGTGCCACTTTCCCCGGTGATCAGAACCGTTTTTGCGTCCGTTGAGGCGCACGCATAAACCAGTTTGGATATTTCCACCATCTGCGGAGAATTACCGATCATTTGGTCTGGTGTCGTTATATTTCGAAGTCCCATAGAGATTGATTCATCATCTTCCATGTGTTTTTCGCTTAAGCTCTTAGCGACAGAGAGCACAATTTTATCCAGGTCGAACGGCTTGCCGAAATAGTTGACCGCTCCCAGCTTGAACGCGTTGACGGCAGAATCCGCCAGAATATTTGCCGTAATAACTATGATTGGTAGAGTGCTATCAGATCCCCTCATTTTAGCGAGCAAATCAAGTCCATTTACATCAGGAAGATGAAGGTCAAGGATCACCAGATCAGGTTTGAAATCATAAAATTTCTGGATGGTTTCTTTCCCGGAAGCCGCCGTCTCAACAACATACCCAACCCTGCCCAGCTTTAAGGCGAGCATTGAGGAACAAAGGTGTTCATCATCGACAACGAGAATTCTGGTCTTACTCAAGGTGTCCTCCTCCGTCAATAATTGTAATAGTTTATTAACGCGTGGCCTACTTCAGGAAAAGCAATTTAGCTCTGCTCGACAAACAGTAACGTAGCTTAACTATATTTATAGGGGATCTGATTTGAAAGTCAAACTGATTAGTTTTAATACTCTTATTCATATATCTAATGAGGTGGTTGCGCCTGTTGATACAGGTGAGTAAGCAATGAAGCAACCCCTTTTAAAAGGAGTAGTTCCATGATGTTGTTGATGATATTATTCGCTACTTCGGGAAGGACTTTCTGATTATCCAGGTGAAAAAATATCCCTGTTACTGACTTTTGGAGACAGTAACGGGGATAGTCGGGATTCGATCCATATAACCTATCGAATCTATGATGTTTTACTGGAACGGGGAACGAGATTCGAAGACGGCCCGTAACTAACAGTTAAACAAGCTACAACTTATTTTATGGTTGCCTGCTCCACTATAACGTTATATTTATAGCCGGAACCGAAATCCTTGTTTTTGTTCAGAGTACCGGAAATCGTTATAACGCTTCCCACTTTAGGCTCTTCCTGCATAGTCACGACAAGATTGTTGTTTTGCATGGCAGGACTGCCGGTTCCATCCTGTATATGAACCCAGTTCATGCGCATAATACCGCTGGAAACCTTCATTACTTCGCCTTTTACCTCAACGGTCTTCTTGTCAAGTTCCGTACTTTTTGCAAAACAATCAGCAACCGTATGAGCATCTTTCCCTTTTGCCGGCTGAATAACTTTCTTTTCTTTGGAAGTTGGTACATCTACCTTGCTTCCCGTTGATTTCTTCTTAAGTACTTCAGTATCGCCTTTCTCCCGTACTGCACTGCAAAACTGAATCGTTGGGAAAGTTCGATTGAGGGTTTTGCTCTGGAAATCAGTCATAAGCATGCAACCGGTGAAAGATAATTCCTGTCCCACTTTGACAGTTGTAGGGGGAAAGGCGACCCATTCTGTTATGCCATTTTTTTTCAGGTTGGCATACGTGTAACCGCCCGCAGTCATGGTCTCAACAACTATGCCTGTGTCGCTTGAAGGGGCGTCACTTCCGCTCATTGCTCCAGTTGTTAATGCACTGGTCGCTTTATTGTCTGATTTACACATTCCGCTAATCGGCATTAGAACCAGTAAGCTAAGGGTCAGGCTGATTTTTACAATTTTCATTTCATCTCCTTTTTATTCATGTGATGAATTACCGTAATAATAAAATATTACGGCTGGTATGTAGCATTTCTAATCGCAGATACGCAAGCATGGATACTGCGTTCAGACTCTGGACGTATACTGGTTAAGTAGGTACCTTTTTATCTACCTGGAAGAGTGCCGATCATTTTCCAAGGCGGAATAGAAACGATGGTGCCTTGATCCTTAACGGGGCTCTGAACATTTCCTGATCATAGGTGGAGGGCAAAGACGGAAGAGGAGACGCCTTCCTTATGATTTCTATCAGAAGCTTATCAGCCTCAGGTAAGCCGGTCCCCTGCTTGATCTGTATCGAAACTATGGTCCCATCCCGTTGGAGCAGCACATCAAATATACCATCCTGACGAATCGGCTCCTTAAGTAGTGCCGCCTGATTCCACCACTCCCGGTTGATTTGTGCAACCATTTCGAAATAATACCCTCGGATATCATCCCTCAATGACCTGCCACCGGCAAAATCGCTGAAATAACCGTGTGTCATACCCAATCCTAGAGGCGCAGACATAGGGCCACCCTCGCTTGAATCGGCCGATGTTGCTGATAATTGACCTCGTGGCGGTTCCTGCGCAGGTACAACTGATTCCCGTTCAGCTGTCGGTCTTGACGGCGTATTCTCGAAAGACGATACAAAAGGTGGGGGTGCCATAGAATGATTCGATGCGTTAATCGATGGTACAAGCATAACATCCTGAATGATGAAGTTTGGGGCCTTACCTACGCCAGTCATAAAACTACCGACAACAATGAAAACAAGCGCCGCACCGATGTGCAAGGCAAGAGAAAGTACCAGAGAGTAGCCCAATACATCATGGGTAGTATCTGTGGTCCTGATGTCTATCATTGCTGACGAACTCATGTCGCGCAGAAGATTCCACTGGCTCCCGCGTAAACATACGGTAGCTGCATGTCTGAACAGAGCTGGACCAAACTTACATTGCTTATTTTTCTGTCTAGCCAACCGTCAGTACCTATGGTGTCTTTCATGCGTGTACCTCGCTTGTTTTGCTGTCACCTTGTTGGCACGTCGGTAGTTCCACCGTGAAAACCGTTCCGGAAGAGTCGCTGACAACACTAATATCCCCATTATGAAGTCTCACAAGTTTTAAGCATATCGTCAGTCCAAGGCCTGTACCATGTGCTTTTGTGGTAAAAAATGGAGTGAAAATATTTTCAAGTATCTGTGGTGGAATACCGGGGCCGGAATCTGAAAAGTCTATTCTGACAAATTCATTGTGATCGTGATAGGAGCGTGAAGTCCTGACCAGCAGAATTCCGCCCGTAGTAACCATAGACTGAAAAGCGTTCAGGAGGAGATTTAAAAAAACCTGCTGAATCTGTTTTTTATCCACATAAACCGGAGGCAAGCCACCCTCCAGTTCGAGTCGCTGCTCAATGAAGGCTCCATTTTGATGTATGGAGGCAAATTTAATCGTTTTATTCAGAATACTTTCCACATCTACACAAGTACGCTCGGGCAAAGATGGTTTTCCAAAAAAGAGAAGATCAATGGTTGTTTTGTCAAGGCGCTCAACCTGTTCAAGAACCTCTCCCAGAATCAACGCCCGCTCATCATCCGACGGCATTTCATCCTTTATCACACTAACTGCTGCATAAATTCCTGCCAATGGGTTCTTGATCTCATGGGCTATTCCGGCCGCCATCTCGCCAATTGAAGCTAATCGGTCAGCACGTTCAAGTTGCTCAAAATGAAGCTGTTCCAGTTCTGTTCTGGCTTCATTAAGACGATCAACCATTGAGTTGAAACTGATAATTAACCTGCCAATCTCATCTTTACCCTCATAATCAATATGAACGTTTAAATCACCCTGCTCAATTTTTGACATGGTACTGATCATTTTGTTAAGCGGTTTTTTGACCAATATCAAAAGTATCAACGAGATCATTATCGACAGAAAGACGGTTATCGTAATCGAGGAGATGATAAAAATGCGCGATGAATCAAGTATCTGCTTTTCTGTGCTATTCAGTGAATAATTGACTCTCAGCAGGGCAATGACTCTCTCTTTGCTACCATGGCAGGATTGGCATGCAACATCGTTGTAGATAGGTTTGACCATTGAAAGGATCTCGCCGTACTTCGAATGATTGAATATGCAGTAATTGTCGTGGTTCTTAGAGAGCTGACAAACCCCTAAGTCAACATTGCTGCCGACATTCTTGGGGTTTGAAGAGTGAATAGTAATTCCATGCGGATCAACAATATTCACACTGATTAGCGAATTATGCCGCCCGACCAATTCTAATATCGAATTGACGTTTTGTTTTGTGCCAAAATGCATGTTATTAAAGATGCTGCTTTCAACCGTGTGCAGCAATAGTTCGGTATTTTCTCGGGCAGTCTCTATCAAAATATCCTGCTGACGATTTACGTTAAAGTATGTATAGATAAATACACCGCTAATAAGCAGTGTGATCATGGCAACAATTACGCGAGTGATCAGGCTGTGGAACATCGATAGAATCCCATGTGTTTGCTGTATCTTTCATTTAGGTTTTTGCGCGTCTTTTCTCGAGCTTCAACTGTCTGACTTTGCTTGTAAATTCCTACGTAATAACCATTCCGATAATGCTCTTGTTTTTCTCCTTTCAGTTGTGAGTGCGTTTCTTTCAGAAGAGTGTACCAGACAATAAAAATTTTAGTAGTGGCGCACCCTAAAAAAAACAGAAAACCCGCTTTCCTGTCGGAGGCGGGTTCTGTTAATATCGTGCAACACTATCGGTCAATGCCGTAGAAATGTCTTCAATTAGTTCATCATCATATCCAGCACCGCTCAATATCTCAACTATATGGTACGCAATGTGTACCGGTATTGCATGTGTACGCAATGAATTCTTGAAGTTTACTGGAGCAGTATCTCCACTCATATAGATAAGTCTACTTCCCGCCACGGACAGGCCAAACATTGGAGCTACTGTCCTTGTTCTCGCCGCGTGCGTTGCCATTGTACATGCTTATGACCCATACGTAAGTCGTGTTGTCCTTGTAGGGACTTGACGTCCAGTACCAGTAATTCTGGACGTCATTGAATCCTTGTTGATTGAATAGTTGATAAGGAGAAAAGGCATCCGCCCCGCCAGTGTAGTTGGCTCTTTTCGCATAGGTTACCAATGTATCCAGCTCATCCTTGCTCGGTAGCCTCCAATCATTAAACCCGGCGTACTCCTTTTTGTTTAGTCTTTTTACTAGATCGGAGGCCCCAGTCCAATCCAATTTACCAAGGTCTGCGGCCCGCGTCCAGGTCAGATCCGTACGTTTGTCTTCAACTGTCTTACGTGAAAAGTCGAACCGACAATCGTCCGCAAAAGCAGAGACAGAGTACAGTACTGCCAATAGCATAACTACCGTTATCAATATAAGCCGTTTCATAGACGTTGCCCCTGACATATGATTTAATCCGATAAAAAATAAATAGTCGACCAAATATTGAATCGCGGCTCAACCCATTTGGTAAAATCCCCAATTTGAACCTGAAACGCACTATACATCACAATTGAACACCTGAACACAGCACACTACATTCATATGTTCACGTGTGTTCAACGTAACATATTATGTTCTGTTTTAAATCTGTTCAGTAAAAACTGTTTTAATTTTCGGTCATAAAGTGCATAAATGAAGCGACCACAGGATAACAGGGATCTAGATATAGTTACAAGTGTTTTGGCAAAGTCAAGTAATACCTCCTCGCTGTACCGTAGTCGAAAATAATATTGAGTGCGCCGCAGGTACCGACCACACTATTTCCTGAAAAAACAGATCTTGTAAGCGTATAGCACCGTGCAAGTAAGACCTTGTGTCTTGAATATACTGGAACTGGGTTGTTACCTCATTATGTGAGCATCGCTAATCGTGAGCCGGGCAGCTGTTTTTGAGGCTTCTGTATCAAAGCATTTAGCCCTTCCACGGATTCAAGACGGTCGTTCAGATAGGTGTTGCTGGTTTTTTTATTGATAGTGTCCATCCAGGGCGTGATGGTGAGTCTGTTCTGGGAGCCATTGAAACAACACAACAACACTGCAGTTACGGATTAAAGCGATGCGAAAGGCGGAAGTATAATGCAACGGAATGAACGTTTTGACAGTGCCGACCGGATCATAAAAATCGGTTTCTGGGTCAATGCGGTATTGATGGTTATGAAATTGTCAGCAGGCCACTGGGGGCGCTCAGATGCCGTTTTTGCTGATGGTATCGAGAGCGCGTGTGATTTTATTGCGATATTTGCAACCATGGTGGCACTCAGGCTTGGTCGCCAGCCTTTTGATGCGAACCATCCCTACGGTCACGGTCGCGCTGAAAGCCTGGCGGCGCTTCTTGTGTCACTGGTGATTGCCTCCACCGGCGGCTGGATCATGTATGATTCGGTTGTTTCCGTAATCGCCGGAGACTTCAAGTCACCCGGCTGGGTAGCGGTCGCTGCTGCGGCCGTGACGATTGCCATCAAAGAGTGGCTCTACCGCTTCTCGACACGCACGGGTAAAAAGCTCGAAAGCCCGGCGCTGCTCGCAATTGCCAAAGATCACCGTAAAGATGCCATTACCTCGGTTTCAACATTGATCGGTGTTATTGGTGCCTTTTTCGGCTGGGGGATTATGGATCCGCTGGCGGCTGGTCTGACGTCATTCTTTATTCTGCATATCGGTTACCAGACGTTTCGTGAAGCCGCCCATGATCTGATGGACGGGACAGCCCCGGCTGATTTTATCGATGCTCTGCAAGCTCTTGCAGAGAGTGTCGAACATGTCGAACATGTGCACGAAATGCGTGCCCGCCGCTCCGGGCAGTACATGATCGTTGATCTGAAGCTCGAAATGGATCCGAATATGACGGTAAAGCAATCACATGATGTTGCAACCAGCGTAAAAAAACTGATCTTCGATCACTATCCCGGAGTTGGAGATGTGATGATTCATATTAATCCGCATGACGAGGAACATGAAGACCTGATCAGGTTATAACACTACAGAGTAATTAAATAGGCGCCTTTGTACTTCCCAAACAAACGTCCACATTACAACTGTTTATCGTGATGGATACTTCTTCGTTCACAAACAACTTTTTACCAGAAAACGAAGCTGAAATATAATTGCGTGACAGCCCCCTGCAATCGCCGGATTTATCATTATAGCCTTGGACCAGTATAGTCAGTTCCTTATCGACAAAACGTCCCATAAATGCTGCTTTTTTACATTTGGCGATACTCCGCAAGCGGGCGGCCCGCTCGGTAACGATCCGAGCCGGGACGTGTCCCGGCATGCTCGCCGCCCCGGTCCCGGGGCGACTGGAATAGGGGAATACGTGCAGGTCGGAGAACGGCAGTCCTTCAAGCAGGTGGACGGTGTCGTTAAACTCCGCCTCTGTCTCTCCCGGAAAACCGGCGATCACGTCGGCACCGATAAAAGCGTCCGGCATGGCAGCTGAAATCTTTGCCATCAGATTCCGAAAGAAGGCGGCTGTGTACGGCCTTCCCATGCGGTTCAATACCGAATCGCTGCCGCTCTGCAACGGCAGGTGCAGGTGCGGGCAGATGCTCTTTGATTGCGCCATCAGGTTCAGCAGTTCCTCACTGACTTCATTCGGTTCGACCGAACCGATGCGAAGACGGGGCACAATGGACTCGGCATCAATCTCTCTGACGAGAGCCGTCAGTGATGTGGGTGACGGGAAGTCAAGGCCATAGGCACCCAGATGGATGCCGGTCAGCACAATCTCCTTGAAGCCGTTCGCGGCAAGGTCCCGCACACCCTGCAGAATATCATCGGGTTTGACGCTACGGCTGCGACCACGGGCATAGGGCACAATGCAGTACGTGCAAAACGAGTTGCAGCCGTTTTGAATCTGGAGAAAAGCGCGGGTATGTTCGGCAAAGCTGGTCAGTTTGAGCGGTTCTGCCTGGCTGATTGCAGCGATATCAGAAACCGAGTTTCCGGCAGATTCCAGAAGGGCCGAGATGTTCTGCTTTTCCTGGTTGCCGAGCACACAGTCAAGCTCGGGCATTTTTTCTAGTTCACCGGGTGCCACCTGGGCATAGCAACCGGTTGCAATAATGCGTGATTCCGGATTCAGGCGGCGGGCGCGGCGGATCAGGCGGCGGGTTTCCGCGTCAGTTCGGGCGGTGACTGTGCAGGAGTTGACGATATAAATGTCAGATGGTTCGGTGAACGGGACGACAAGGTATCCGGCGGCTTTTAACTGCTCAATCATAGCGGCCGATTCGAATTGATTGGTTTTGCATCCCAGTGTACTGATGGCTACGCGTTTCATGTGGTAATCAGATCCTTTTCAAGTTTGGCAAGTGTCCTGCTGACATATAAAACAACGACCAGTGCCGCCGACCATGTTATCCCGAATATCCCCCACCAGATGCCGACCAGTCCCAATCCCAAGACAGTCGTGAAGAGGTGGAATACAAAGGCGGGTCCGGCGATCTGGCGGTAAAGCCCAATAATGAGACCGAATAGTGGCATTTTGATGCCCTGCATGGCAGATACACAGATGTAGAGCAGAACATACGCGGGGAACACGTACGCCTCTATAGCCAGAAATCCGGCCCCGAAGTCAATAACAGAGCGGTCAGTAGTAAAAAAAGACATTAATTGACGGCCATACAGGAACGCGACAGCAGATCCGGAGGCAGCAAGAAAAACGCCATAGCGGAGCGACACACGTACTGTTTCGCGGATACGGTCAATTCTCTCGGCCCCGAAATTCTGGGATGTCAGGGCCAGGGTGGACATATTCAGCCCCATGACCGGCAACAACGCAATTTGCTCAATACGCGTACCGATACCATAGGCTGCTACCGCCTGCTCGCCAAAACGTCCGACATACCAGGTGATAATGAAGATGCCGAGTGAGACGGTCATCATATTCATGGCTGACGGGAACCCCTGCCTGAAAAGTTCGCGGAAATAGCTCCATCGCGGTCGAAGATCATCAAGGCATAAGGATGGCATGCTGCCGGTTTTAGATAATTGGCTGAAAAGATAAAACACCCCGAGGCAGTGGACAAAAACCGTCGCTAGAGCTATTCCACCCAGTCCGAGCGCCGGTAGCCCGGCTCCGCCGTACATAAACCAGGGATCCAGAATCAGGTTGAGAAAAAAACCGCCGATCAGAAAATTACGGTAGGCCACGGTATTGCCATGTGCGTTGAGTATGGCGTTCATCACGAAGTTAAGAAGAAAGAAGGAACTGCCGGCAAAAATTACATTCATGTAGCTGAGCGCCAGGGAAAGGTATTCCCCCCGGGCTCCCATCAGGGTGAAAATATGTGGAGCCAGTATCAGCCCGGCAGCGGTCAGCAGCAGTGCATGAAGCAGAGCGAAAGAGAGTGATTGGGACAGGTAGCGCCGAGCTTCGTCATGATCTTTCCGACCGAGGGCGTTTCCGATCATTGTGGTTGCACCGGTTGATACGCCGCTGCCGATCGCCAGGATCAGAAAAAAAACCGGGAAGGAGAGCGACATGGCGGCCAGGGCGCTGGTTGAAAGTTGCCCACCGTACCAGGTGTCCACGACATTAAACATGGTGTTGAAGAAAAAACCGGTTCCGGCCGGTATGGCCAGGCGCCGGACGAGATGAGGAATTGGTGCAGATGTCAGATCGGAAGTCATTTCCTCAGGGTAAGATGTCCCGTGGCACCGGTCAAGGAAAAACAATCAGCCGTTTTAGTTGAAAAATCCGGAAAAAACAGCTAAAACGGAACACGATTTTATTCAACAGGAAAAGACACAATTTTTTACTACGTTCGGGAGGCACTCATGAGTTTAATCAAGTTGTATGACACAACCCTGCGGGATGGTACGCAGGCCGAAGACATCTCCTTTCTGGTTGAGGACAAAATACGCATTGCTCACAAGCTCGACGAATTGGGTGTCCACTATATTGAGGGGGGGTGGCCGGGAAGTAATCCTAAGGACGTGGCTTTCTTTAAAGATATTAAAAAAGAAAAGCTGACTCAGGCCAAGATTGCCGCGTTCGGCTCCACCCGCCGTGCCAAGGTGACTCCTGACAAAGACAGCAATATCATAACGCTGGTAAAAGCTGAACCAGATGCGATTACAATTTTCGGTAAAACCTGGGATTTCCATGTACGCGAAGCGTTGCGTATTTCGTTGGAAGAGAATTTAGAGCTGATTTTTGATTCACTGGAATATCTGAAAAAGCACGCTCCGGAAGTATTCTACGATGCGGAGCATTTCTTTGATGGCTACAAGGCTAATCCCGAGTACGCCATCAAGACCCTCCAGGCGGCTGAAAATGCCAACGTGGACTGCATCATCCTCTGTGACACCAACGGTGGTACGATGCCGTTCGAGGTCGCTGAAATTATCAAGGCGGTTAAAAAGCATATCAAGACCCCGCTCGGCATCCATACTCATAATGATAGCGAATGCGCCGTGGCCAACACCATGATTGCGGTAGAGCAGGGGATTGTTCAGGTTCAGGGTACTATTAACGGTTTCGGCGAGCGGTGTGGTAACGCCAATCTCTGCTCCATCATCCCGGCGTTGAAGGCCAAGATGAAGAAGGAGTGCATCACCGACGAGCAGATGCGGCATCTTCGCGAGGTCTCCCGCTATGTGTATGAACTGGCCAATATATCGCCGGACAAGCATCAGGCGTACGTCGGTAACTCGGCTTTTGCCCACAAGGGGGGGGTGCATGTCAGCGCTATCCAGCGTCACCCGGAAACCTACGAACATATGCGTCCGGAATTGGTTGGAAACTGTACCCGCATACTTATTTCCGATCTGTCGGGTCGCGCAAATATCCTGGCCAAAGCAGAAGAATTTAACATCAATCTGGACAGCAAAGATCCTGTCACTCTGGAGATACTCGACAACATCAAGGATATGGAAAATCGCGGCTATCAGTTTGAAGGGGCTGAGGCCTCATTTGAGCTCTTGATGAAAAAGGCGATAGGTGCTCACAAAAAATTCTTCACCGTGCTTGGTTTCCGGGTTATTGATGAAAAGCGGGGTGAAGATCAGAAACCGGTGGCAGAAGCAACCATTATGGTCAAGGTCGGCGGGAAGGTCGAGCATACAGCTGCTGAGGGGAATGGCCCGGTTAATGCGCTTGATAATGCCATCCGTAAGGCGTTGGAAAAGTTCTACCCCAAATTGAAGGAAGTAAAGCTGCTGGACTACAAGGTGCGTGTTCTGCCTGCCGGCCAGGGCACAGCTTCGTCAACCCGCGTCCTGATCGAGTCCGGTGACAAGCAAACTCGTTGGGGTACAGTCGGCGTTTCTGACAATATCATTGATGCTTCCTATCAGGCGCTGATTGACAGCATCGACTATAAACTGCACAAGTCGGAGGAGTAATCTGAAGATGGAGACAATGCGGCGTGTCGTGATGGTCGCATGTGCCGCATTGCTTTTTTTGCCGGTCGCAATGAAAAGCCGTACGAGTCGGGAAAATCCTGCTCATGCGGCTTTTTGTGCTGTAACAAGCGGCAGAATTGCCGTTAAGGTCAGCGGTGAAGTTCTTTACCCGGGAATATATGAAGTGACC
>Ga0209430_1002601_pt1 | contig 11380 bp, 11 predicted proteins | sample BarGraIncub1133A_FD_184504 | JGI IMG/M metagenome (GOLD analysis project Ga0209430, IMG submission 184504) | Arctic peat soil microbial communities from Barrow, Alaska - Barrow Graham LP Incubations 11-33A (SPAdes) (version 2) | ecosystem: Environmental > Terrestrial > Soil > Wetlands > Peat... | reverse complement strand
CGGCAGGCCGTGGGTGCGGCAGATGATCGGGCGTGCCTGGTAGAGGAGGCAGAGTCCGCGGTGCAGCAGCGGGCAGGGAGCTTCGGGGGACGCCGCCGATGCCGCCTGGCGGATGAAGTCGGCGTCCTCCCCGGGGAGTCGGCCAAGCGCCCGGTGCAGGGCGGCCGCCTCGACGGCGAAGATCGAGAGATGGCGGCAGCAGGCGTCACATCCGGGGCGGCAGGAGATCTGGGAGTCGAAGCGCTGCGCCGTCTGAGCGCAAAGTTCATCCACGCGCGCCAGCAGGTTAAGATAGTTCTCTAAACCCGGCATGGCGTCAAGCCGCTCCCTGCAGGGTTTTGCAGAACTCCTGCATCAGTTTCTTGTTCAGGTAGAAATACGGTTTTTCGATGGCGCCGCAGAATCCGAAGGCGAGAAAATTTACCATGACAGGGTCGTCGGTCCGGCCGCTGGAGACGTATCCCCGGGTGGCGGGGTCGATTTCCAGCAGTCTCTGCATCGCCTCCTCGCCTCCCATGCCTCCAGGGATGTTCAGATCGAGGATCACGGCGACAAAGGGGTTGCCCGACTGGTGGTGCTCCCGGTAGAGTTCCACGGCCTGTGAGCCGTCACTGGCGAACTCCACCTCGAAGCCGTATCTTTTCAGGGTCTCACCGGCAACGAAACGGACCATTTCATCGTCATCCATAACGAGCACCTTGGCTGCTGCTTCAGGACTGCCGTTGACCATATGGGGGATACCTCTACTGCGGAGTTGTGTGTCGGTGAAATACGTGATATTCACCTATATCGTGTATGACTCCGGCTGGCAAGAGACTTTTTTCATGTGAGCCGCAAAGGCTTCCAAGGAGTACGGGATGGGGAAGGTGAAGTCGCCGGTCACGGCGGCGATCAGGGTGCTGCGTCAGGCGGCTGTCGCATTTGGCGAGCACCACTACCATTATGAGGATAAAGGCGGCACGGCGGTCTCGGCGCGGGAACTCGGGCTCCCCGAGAGTAGCGTCGTGAAGACCCTGATCATGGAGGATGAGGGCAAAAATCCGCTCGTCGTGCTGATGCACGGCGACCTGCAGGTCTCCACCAAGGAACTTGCCCGGGTCATCGGGGTGAAGACGGTCTCTCCCTGCAGTCCCGAGACCGCCCAGCGCCATTCCGGGTACCTGGTTGGCGGGACCTCGCCCTTCGGCACAAAAAAACAAATGCCGGTCTACCTCGAGGAAACCATACTTTCGCTCCCGCTTATCTACATAAACGGCGGCAGCCGCGGGTTCCTGGTCTCGCTGGAGCCCGCCGAACTGGTCAGGGTCCTGAAACCGGTCCTGGTCAAGGTGGGAATCTAGGGGGAGGAGTAATGGAACTTTCCGGGCGGTTCCGGCAGGCGGCGGAGTTGCTTCGTGAGGCGCAGGTGCTGGTCGTCACTGCGGGGGCCGGCATGGGTGTCGATTCCGGGCTCCCGGATTTTCGCAGCACCAGCGGTTTTTGGCGCGCCTACCCCTTGTACGAAAAGCTCGGCCTCAGTTTCCAGGACGCCGCCAATCCCGAGCAGTTCGAAAGTGACCCCCGGTTTGGCTGGGGTTTTTACGGGCATCGCACCAACCTGTACCGGCAGACCGTCCCCCACGGCGGCTTCTCGCTGCTGCTCTCCTGGATAACGCGCTTCAAACTCGCGGCATTCGTCGCCACCTCTAACGTGGATGGGCAGTTCCAAAAAGCCGGGTTTCCCCAGGAGCGCATCCTGGAGTTGCACGGATCCATCCACCATCTGCAGTGCACCAGGCCCTGCTGCGACAGGATCTGGGAGAACCGCGAGAGCTTCCGGATCGACGAGGGGAGCATGAGGGCGGACCAGGTGCCGCTTTGCTCCCGTTGCGGGGCGGCGGCACGCCCCAACATCCTGATGTTCGGCGACTACGCCTGGATCGCGGAGCGGACCCGGCGCCAAGAAGAGCGGTTCCAGAGTTTTCTGGCGCTGCAGGGCGGAAAAACGATTGTCGTTCTGGAATTGGGCGCCGGTACAGCCATCCCGACCGTGCGCGCCATGAGCGAGCGGATCGGCGCATTTTCCCAGGCGCGGGTGATCAGGATCAACCCTCGCGAGCCGCAGATTTCATCCCCGCACCTCCCGCTCCCCTGTGGAGCGCTGGAGGGGTTGATCGGCATCGAAGGATTTTTAAACCGATGATAACTGCGGGATTCTAAACCCAAAACCCAATATGTCACACTCCCGGTTCCCGTCCCCGCATGCCTTAGCCGCACCCCTGAAAATAAACCTTGCCTTTTAAACCCCTCGTGCTAAAATGCCCATTTTTTAGGCAGTATGGAAAACGGAAATGTATATGCAAAAGACGGTGGCCATCGGCTCCCTTATCTTGAAGAACCGGGTGTTTCTGGCGCCCATGGCAGGCATTACCAACCTCCCGATGCGGCTCATGGCTCGGGAATGCGGCGCGTCCCTCACCTTCACCGAAATGGTGAGCGTGAACGGTCTCACCCGGGAGGGGCGCAAGAGTTTTGACCTGTTGAAGAGCGTCCCCGCGGACCGGCCGATCGGGATGCAACTCTTCGGCGACGACGCCGGGATGCTCGCCGAGGCTGCCAGGCTTGTCGAGGGGTACGGCGAGCTGATCGACATCAACATGGGATGCCCGGTACGCAAGGTGGTCGGGACCGGCGCCGGTAGCGCGCTGCTCCGGGAGCCCGCCAAGGTCGCGGGCATCATTCGGAGTGTACGGGCCGCCACCAGTCTCCCCTTCACCGTGAAGATACGCACCGGCTGGGTCTGCGGCGACGATTCCTTCCTGGAGATTGGGAGGATCGCCCAGGAGGAGGGGTGCGACGCGGTGACGCTGCACCCGAGAAGCCGCGCCCAGATGTTCGAGGGGAAGGCGGACTGGTCCAGGATCGCCGAACTGAAGAGCGCGCTCAAAATCCCGGTCATCGGGAGCGGCGACCTGTTCACGGCGGCCGACGTTGCCGCCATGCTGGCCGAGACCGGTTGCGACGCGGTGATGATCGCCCGGGGCGCCATGGGAAATCCCTGGATCTTCCGGGAGTCGCTCGCGCTTTTGCTGGGTGAGGAACCCGAGGCGCCCAGCGCCGCCGAGCGCTGCGCCGCCGCCCGCAGACACCACCAGCTTTTCGGCGAACTGGAGGGGGACCGGGTAGCTCTCATGGAGATGCGCAAGCATCTCTCCTGGTATTCCAAGGGACTTCCCGGCGCCGCCCAGTTCCGCGCGGCCGTGAACGGGATAGAGGAGAGCGCCCAGCTTATCGGGGCAATGGAGAATTTTTTTCTTGGATGACCGGATGGAGGCATATTACGCGAACGTGGTGGACAGCGTCGGCGACGGCGTCATCGTCCTCGATAACGCCGGCGCGGTGACCCTGGTCAACCCGGCCGCCGAGGAGATCGCCGGGATTTCCCGGCGTCAGGCGAAGGGGGGACTCTTCGGCGACATCTTCAAGGGGGAGGGGCCGCTCATCGACATGGTCGCGAAAACCGTCGCCACCGGGATGTCCGTGACGGACCACGAGAATATCGTGCTGAAGCGGGGCGGGAAGCTAACCCCGGTCGGCGCAAGCACCTCGCCTCTGTTAAATTCGGCCGGCGAGCGGATCGGCACCATCGTGTTACTGAGGGACCTCACCAACGTCAGGGAACTCGAGGAGGCGGTGCGCCAGGCGGACCGCCTCTCCTCCTTGGGCGCCCTGGCCGCGGGGCTTGCCCATGAGATCAAGAATCCGCTTGGGGGGATCAAGGGTGCCGCCCAGCTGCTGGAACTGGAGTACCCGGAGAACGAGGAGTTGCGGGAGTACATACGGGTGATGCTGAAGGAGGTGCAGCGGGTGAACCTGATCGTGGAGGAGCTCTTGGCTCTGGCCTCCCCGGGGCGCCTGAAGCTCGGCAAGGTCAACCTGCACCGGGTCCTCTCCGACATCGTCCTTTTGCAGCGCCGCGCCGCCGACGGCCGGAACGTCACCTTTCAGCAGTACTTCGACACCAGCATCCCGCCGATCCTGGCCGACGAAGCGCTCCTGACACAGCTCTTTCTGAACCTGATCAGGAACGCCCTGGAGGCGGTCGGGGAGGGTGGGGTGGTGAAGGTGACCAGCCGGGTCCTGGCGGATTACAGCATGACCCAGAAGGGGGAGCGGCGCGCCCGGATGGTCGCCATAGAGGTCGCCGACAACGGCCCCGGCATACCGGACGACGTGCTGGAGCATATGTTCACGCCGTTCTTCACCACCAAGTCGAAGGGGACCGGCCTTGGACTTGCCATCTGCCAGAAGATCGTCTCGGAGCACCGGGGGATGATCCGGGTGGATTCCGATCCGTCCCGGGGAACCGTCTTCACGGTGATGCTCCCTTTGATTCAGTAGCTGCAACTCGGTTCAGAGTTCGAAGTTCGAAGTTAAAACCTTGAACTATGAACTATGAACTATGAACTTTGAACTTTGAACCCAGGAGCATTACATGTCGATCAACAACATTCTTGTAGCGGACGACGAAGAGAGCATGCGCTGGGTCCTATCCAAGGCCTTGAGAAAGAAGGGGTTCAACGTCGAATTGGCGCGGGACGGCGCTGAGGCGTTCCGGATGATCAAGGAAAACGTCTACGAACTGGCCATCCTCGATATCAAGATGCCGGGGATGAGCGGGCTCGATCTCCTCGACCGCATCAAGGAGGAGAGAAGCGAGCTGTTCGTGGTGATCATGACCGCCGAGGCGAGCATGAAAAACGCGGTGGAGGCGATGAAGCGTGGCGCCTACGATTACCTGACCAAGCCATTCGATCTCGGCATCATCGACGCTGTGGTGGAGAAGGTGAGCCGGGCACGCGATATGACCACCCAGGTCTCGCTCCTGAAGGAGGAGCTGAAGGACCGCTACCAGGTCGAAAAGACTATCATCGGGAATTCACCGGCGATGCGGGAAATCTACAAGACCATCGGCAAGGTGGCGCCGAGCGACGTCACCGTCCTCGTCGAGGGGGAGTCCGGCACCGGGAAGGAGCTGATCGCCCGCGCCATCCACTACAACTCGCGAAGGCTCGGCAAGCCGTTCATCCCGCTCAACTGCGCGGCCATCCCGAAGGAGCTTCTGGAGAGCGAGCTGTTCGGCTTCGAGAAGGGCGCCTTCACCGGCGCCACGGAACGCAAGCTCGGCAAGTTCGAGCAGGCAAACGGCGGCACCATCTTCCTGGACGAGATCGGAGACATGCCGTTCGACCTGCAGGCGAAGATCCTCAGGGTGCTGCAGGAGCGCGAGATCACCAGGACCGGCGGGAACCAGAGCATCCAGGTGGATGTCAGGATCGTGGCCGCGACCAACCAGGATCTGCAGGAAAGCGTGCGCAACAAGCTCTTCCGTGAGGACCTTTATTATCGTTTGAACGTGATTCCGATCCACCTGGTCCCGCTGCGGGAGAGGAGCGAGGACGTGCCGCTTTTGGTGGACTACTTCCTGTCCAAGGTCTGCGCCGAGCTGGAGGTCCCGCTCAAGCGCTGTTCCAGCGACGCCATGAGACTCCTGACCGGTTACGCCTGGCCCGGCAACATCCGCGAGCTGGAGAACACCATCAAGAGGGGGGTGATCCTCTCCCCCGACCCGCTCCTGGTCGCGGCTGACTTCCCCGGGCTCACCAGCCGGCCGGGCGACGGCAAGGGCGAGGAACTCTCCCTGGAGGGGATCGTGGACCTGAAGCTGCGCGGCAGTTTCACCAACATGGAGCGGATGGAAAGCGGCGACGTCTACGCCATGGTGCTGGAACAGGTGGAGAGGCCCCTGATCCGCTTCGTTCTGGAGAAGACCCGGGGCAACCAGGTGCGTGCCGCTGACATCCTCGGCATCAACAGGAACACGCTCAGGAAGAAGATCACCGAGCTCGGCATAGAGCTGCGCAAGGAGTAGCACAAATACAGACTGAGGCTAAGGTTGAGGTCGAGTGAAAACCAACCACCCCGTAACCTGAACCTCAATCAAAGTCTCGACCTTAACCTTAACCTTAACCTGTTCTACTCGGAGGCCGGTATGACGCTGATGGAGAGATTCTTTCTGGAGAGGGGAGATGCGCTGCTTGTGGTGGTCGACGTGCAGGAAAAACTCTGCCGCGCCATGGACCCGAAGGTGCTGGAACAGCTGACGGGCAACATTTCCATACTGATCGACGCGTCTGCGGAACTCGGCCTGCCTGCCATCGCCACGGAACAGTACGTGAAGGGGCTCGGCGAGACGGTACCGGCTCTGAAGGAGAAGCTCGCCAGTCCAAGCCTTGAGAAGATGACCTTCAGCTGCTGCGGCGGCGAGGGTTTCCTGGACGCGCTGGCCCGTTCCGGACGGCGACAGGTGATACTCACCGGCATGGAGACCCATGTCTGTGTGCTGCAAACGGCCCTGGAACTTATTTCCCACGGGTATGTGGTGCATCTGGTGTGCGACGCGGTGATGAGCAGGCGCAAGCAGAACTGGAAAACGGCGCTGAAGACGCTGAGCGCGGCGGGCGCGGTGCTCACCACCACGGAAGCGGTGCTTTTTCAGTTGCTGCGGGTGGCGGGAACCGAGGAGTTCAAGAAACTTTCCAAGCTGGTCAGATAGCAGCGCTCTCGCTTTCCATGAAGCGGGCCAGGTCGCGCACCGTTTCCTCGGAAGGCGAGATGAACTCCACGCCGAACCCATCGGGGAGTGACGGTTTCAGCCGGGACACCCGACTGTTCACCCAGGCGACGCGACCTTTCGTCAGGATGGTGTTCCCCCGGGTCTCGGGGAGGATGAAGCTGAGATCGATCACGGCTCCTATCTCCACCTCGCTGTCCGTGGCCAAATAGACGCCGTGTGGGCTCAGGTTCGCGATGTGCCCCGAGAGGGCAACGCCGAAGGCGCGGTACTTCACCCTGAAGCGGCAACCTATCCTGTCGTCGCGCCGGTCTATGGCCGGGTAGAGCTTGCGTGCCGTCTCCAGCCAGATGCCGCGGTCCAGAGGTTTGGTCAGGAACGCGTCGCAACCGGCCTCAAGGCAGAGCGCCCGGTCGGCATCCTTTCCTTCCGAGGTGATCAGTATTACCTTGGTGGATTTGAGCTGCGGGTCCTTCTTGATATCCCTGCAGCAGTCAGCGCCGTTCATGATCGGCATGTGCAGGTCCATGAAGACAAGGGCGGGGCGCTCGGCCTGGCAGACCCTGAGCGCCTCCTTGCCATCGCGAGCGGTAAGTATATTGACCGCGGACTGCAGCAGATAATCCTTTTGCAACTCGACGAACATGCTCACGTCATCCACGATCAGAACCTTCTCCGCCATACAACTCCCTTTTAATCTCGAAACATTTTTCCCCGCAGGGTAATCAAACAGTCATCTGGAACAAGTCATTCCAAAAGGGAGTATTATCGCGCCCGTTTGGTCCTTGGCGGAACCGGACGGGCGCGGCGCAAAAAGTTCCCTCATCCGTCCTGAAGGGGCGGATGAGGGAGGCTGCCCTATGGCAAAGATCGGCTGCAACGGTCAGGGCTAGTCCTTCTTGGCGAGTCGCTTGGCGATGACGTCGTGGTTCAGCCAGTAAAGCGGCGCCTTCGGCTCCCAGGAGGAGTCGAACATCAACTTGCCGACCCCCCGGAATACCCCCCGGGAGAGGACGGCGCAGACGATTTCCTTCTGGTCCGCGTTCATGCCGATCAGTTCCGCTGAGCAGTTCAGCATGTACTCCTGCTGTTGGGGCGAATTGTGCTGGGGCCAGGTGGCGAAGTCGCGCCCGGCGGTTATGAGCGGCGCGGAGAGGTAGGTATTGGCGCACTCAAGGAGCATCTCCAGGGTAGTCCCGTCCCGCAGCAGTTCCAGGCACTCCCTGGCCACTCCCTGCTCGCCCTCCGCCTTGAGGGAGGCGATCAGCGGATAGAGGGAATTCTCCACGCCGAGGAAGAGCGCGCTCGAGTTGGTCTGGATCTCCGGGCAGTTGTACACGGTCGCCTTGATGCCGTCCTTCCAGGCAGCCAGCGCGATGTCCTCCAGGCGGATCTTGGCCCACCCCTGCAGGTACGGCGTGTAGGACTGCCAGGTGTAGACGCCGTTGATCAGCACCTCGCAGCCGTGGTAGCCGTAAGCCGCGTAGCGCACCGAGAGCCGCTTCTGGAGCGGGGCGGTCGCCTCGAGCAGGTATCCGAAGGTGTCGGCCGTCACCTCGTTGAAGGAGGTGGAGCAAAGGCGCCCCATGTCGGAGTTCCAGAACGCCTCCGAGGAAAGGAAGCGATCCCCCTGTCCCTTGAAGAGCTTGTTCAGGATCGGCATGAAGACGCGGGCCCGCGGAATGCCGCCCGCCATGGTGTGCACCACGAGGAGGTTTCCGCTGGTTGGGAGCATCCCTTCCAGTTTGGCCACAACAGCAGCCAGGTTCTCGCGAAACCTCTTGCTGCCGCGCTCTTTCGAGTAATCGATCTGCGCCTGGTCCAGGCTCACCTTGGACCAGTCGTCGGGTTTCACCCCCTTGAGCCTGTCCACCGGAGAGATACCGTCCTTGCCGGGTTCCATGTCGAAGCCGGCTTCCAGGGGGATGTTGATGATGGTTCCGCCCAGGGACTCCTCGGCGCTTGCCAACTCCTCGTCGTTGAGCGCGCGGAGTCGGCCGTCCGGGTCGCGTCGGCCCACCGTGCTGCCGATGACGGTCATTCCCTTGGCCCGGGCCTCGTCGACAATGCCGTTCGCGTAGCCGCGTCCGAACAGCTCCCCGCACAGGAACATCACGTCCCCTTTCTTGAATCCGGCCGTTGCAGGCACCTCGCGCAGCGCGTTGTATCTTTTCATATCAAATTTCCTTTCTCTTGGTGGAATGTGCGGGCTTTACCCGTGTTATATGGTTTCCTGCCGAATTTTTCCTATTACTGGTCCCGGGGACTCAGGTTCTCGAAGCGGGTGTATTCGCCGCGGAAGGCGAGGTCGACGTAACCGGTCGGGCCGTTTCGGTGCTTTCCTATGATGATCTCCGCCTTTCCCTTCAGGTCGTCGTTGTCCTTTTCGTACACCTCGCCGCGGTAGACGAACATGATGATGTCGGCGTCCTGCTCGATGGCGCCGGATTCCCTCAGGTCGCTCATCATCGGCCGCTTGTCGGCGCGCTGCTCCAGGCCGCGGTTCAGCTGCGAGAGCGCTATCACCGGTATCTCCAGCTCCTTGGCGAGCGCCTTCAGGGACCGGGAGATTTCCGAGATCTCCTGCTGGCGCGATTCCGGGTTCGCCCCGCCGCGCATCAGCTGCAGGTAGTCGATGACGATGATGCCGATGTCGTGCTCAGCCTTCAAACGCCGCGCCTTGGAGCGCAGTTCCAGCACCGAGATGGACGGGGTGTCGTCCAGGAAGATCTTCGCGTCGTGCAGACCTCCGGCGGCCTTGGTCAGCTTGGGCCAGTCGTTCTCCAGCAGGTGCCCGGTGCGCAGCCGGTTCAGGTCGACCCTGGCGAGGGAGCAGAGGAGCCTCTCCACCAGCTGCTCCTTGCTCATCTCCAGGGAGAAGATGGCGGCAGGGCAGCACTTCTGCGCCTCGACGGCCGCGTACTGTGCGACGTTCATGGCGAAGGTGGTCTTCCCCATGGCGGGGCGCCCGGCGATGATGACCAGGTCGCCGCTGTGGAAGCCGGCGGTCAGCTTGTCCAGGTCGGTGTATCCGGAAGGGACTCCGGTGATCATCTCCTTCTTCTCGTACAGGAGCTCGATGTTCTTTATGGTGTCCTTGAGGACGTCGCAGACCTGGTAGTAGGCCGGGCGGATCTTGTTCTCGGAAATCTCGAAGATGACCTTCTGCGCCGCGTCGAGCAGCTCGTCCACGTCCACCTTGTCCTCGAAACCCTTGCTGACGATGTCGGTCGCCGCGGTGATCAGCTTCCTGGTGATGCACTTTTCCTTGACGATCTTGCAGTAGTAGGAGATGTTCGCCGCCATCGGGACGAAGTCCACCAGGGTGGCCAGGTAGGCGCCACCCCCGACCTCCTCCAGCTCCCCCTTTTTCTTCAGGATGGTGGTCATGGTGATCAGGTCGCACGGTTCCCCGCGCTCGTTCAATTCGATCATGGCGCGCATGATTTTTCGGTGGCTCTCCCGGTACAGGTCCTCCGGGGTGAGGATCTCCAGCGCGCGGTTGATCGCCTCGTTGTCCACCAGGATCCCGCCCAGGATGGACATCTCCGCCTCGATACTCTGGGGGGGTAATTTTCTCATGTCCGTATAGTTCATGCGTGTACCTCTGAAAACGTGCCCCAGCTCCGAAAACGGATGCGGGTAGAACCGTCGAATACTACCTGTATCCGGCCCGTGGGTCAACAACTTTGGCTGGAGCGGGGCTGGTCGCGGGGTGAAACCGCGTCACGGGCGGACAGGGGGTGGAGCTGGTCGGGCGCTGGATGAGGCCGGAAACGTGAGGGCCCCTTTTCGGGCAGGGGGAGGAGGGGCGCCGGCGGGGAGGCCCCTAGCCGCACTCCTTCAGGAAGGCGAGCGACCTGAGCGGGCGGTCCAGGTGCAGGTCGATCGCCGGGTTGAGCAGGAGATCCGCCTCGCAAAGCAGGGGGTCCGGAAAAACGACCGAGCCGAACCTTCCGGTCTGCATCGCCCTGGCCAAAAGCCGGGCGGTCGCCTCGGAGATCCCCCGGACCGCCAGGTCCGGCTGGTATCCGAGGATTTTCAGCAGGTTCACCGCGAAGAAACGCCGGTCGGAAGGGGAGGGGGGGGCGAGGTCGAGTACCTCCAGGTAGCAGTAGAGCAGGCGGAACAGCCTTGGGTTCGCCTCCGCCTCGGGGGTGAGCCGCTCCACCAGCTCGCAGGCGTAGGCGGCGCAGCCGATCTTTGCCAGCTCCCCCCGGATGCCGGGGAAGATGCTGAGGATGTCCGCCGAGGTGAGGGTGGGGAGTCCCGCCCCCAGGTGCAGCTGTAGTTTCAGATGCGCGAACGATTCCAGGGCGCCGCCGAAGCGCTTGCGGCTCCGCTTCGCCCCCCGGGCGATCCCCGAAATACGTCCCTGCTCCAGGGTGAACAGGGAGACGATCCGGTCCGCCTCCCCGTAGTCGGTGAGGCGCAGCACTATCGCTTCGGTTTGCGCTTTTCTCATGAGCTGAAACCAGCGGCGCGGCGCGCTAGCGTCGGGAGGCGCTGCGTCATTTCAGCCCCGTCCGGTGCATCAGCAGGCCGAGGTACCGGTTCAGCGGGTGGTTCCTCGGCAGCGAGGGGATCGGCGGCGGGGTCCTGGTCCCCCACTTGGCGAGCTCGGCGAGGAACTCTTTCCCGCCGCCCAGCGCTGCCCCCTTCCTGAGGGTACCGAGTCCCTTCTCCTTGGCGCCGGCGATGATCTGGACCCGTCCCAGGTTGAGGAGAAAGCTCGGGTTGTCCGGCTCGCTTCGCAGCGCCTCCTCG
>Ga0209430_1002599_pt1 | contig 11384 bp, 10 predicted proteins | sample BarGraIncub1133A_FD_184504 | JGI IMG/M metagenome (GOLD analysis project Ga0209430, IMG submission 184504) | Arctic peat soil microbial communities from Barrow, Alaska - Barrow Graham LP Incubations 11-33A (SPAdes) (version 2) | ecosystem: Environmental > Terrestrial > Soil > Wetlands > Peat... | reverse complement strand
GTCAAACCCGGTCTCGAACTGACGCCGGAAGCGTTGTTCTCCAAAAAGGCTGTATCGGCCAAACTGAAGGAAGTTAATCCGAGAAGGAATACTGAGGTATAGCATGAAAATCTCAATCATAAAATCATATCTGCATTTATTAAGCTTTATTTTGGAAACAGATAAAGCTTCGGTAACAATTTTAGAGTACAAATCATAAATCGCAGGGATCGCCATATTTAAAATAATTGACTGGTAATTAATACTTTAAACATACAAATTCCTGCGGTTTTGAACTAATAAATAATCAGTTATTTTACTGTAATTCAGGCAAATAACTAAGTTTTGAACGAAGCATTGTCATTAGTTCAATGGAAAACTAAATGCTTAGATTCTGAAGTACTATCAGCAGTAGAAAATATTATCACTACTGGACACGATCTTAAAATGTGGGGCGAACGTGACGCCAGTAAAAAAGACATAAAAAAGCGAAAGATTGTTCTTGAAAAATTTCTAGTAAAGATAAAATCAGAAAGACCAAAAGCAAAAGCGAGAAAAAACCCATAGTAATAAACTCTCAATTTCTTTACTGGTGACTGCTTATCCTTTAAACTAACAAATGGAAATTATGGTGGTGCAATTGTTTTAGCCACCGACACAAGACCTGAAAATGCCGATAATTTAGTTGCAACAACAAGAATTAACCAATCAATAAAACCGACAATTAAAAACTTTTCAAACCTCTATGAAATTGTCGGGAAAATAAACACTAACAATAAAATCCTTTCGGGATTTATTGTAAACTTTAAAACCACCTCCTTCGGTGGTGGTAATGGATAAACGGCTTTGCCTGAAAATTATTAAATTCCTGACGTGAGCAATTATAAAAAATTAAGTCATGTCATTTATCAGTGTGCTTGACGAAGATAAAATCAAGAAGTATGTAATGCACCAGGAAAAGCAAGAACGAATGGAAGAGCAACAAAATATCGACTTTGGCTCAGGCCCCTTTTAGGGGCTTATCAAGTCCACCTTCTAAGAGGGTGGATTTCTTTAATCCGCTTTTCAAAACATTATTTTCTAATATGCGGAATATTAGATATATAACCAATTTATTGACCTTGGGAATCATAATTTTAAAAATTACGGAATAATCTTTTAAATTACTGATATCTAACGTCTTAACCAAATTAATTAACACTTATTTTTCGTTTATTTTATTGATACTCAAATATTTATATTGAAATTTACCGAACCATTGAGTTGGTTAGAAAATATTAAATTTGTTGTTAAAAGCTGAGTATTTACAGAATAGGTGAGAAGTTATAGCCGAGGAAGATTATTGGAATTACAATTTACTGTTTTGTAGTTATTCTTTAATGCAATTTCCTTCTGCTTTTATTTCGGTATTAGGTTCAATCGTTTAAAAAATGAATATTAAAAAAATTCTTGTAATTGATGACAACCGTCTTATTCTGAAATTGATATTCGTGATTCTGAATATTGATTTTCCTGATTATCAGGTAATGTTGTCACAATCGGCCATTGAGGGGATAGAAATAGCGAAAAGAGAGTTGCCTGACACTATTTTACTCGATATTTTGATGCCCGAAATGGATGGGTTCGAGGTGTGTAATATTTTAAAAAACAACGAGTCGACCAGACATATCCCGATCTTGTTGGTTTCCGCCTTGAGCGAAATGAGCTACCGGATTAAGGGTTTAAACTCCGGTGCCGATGCTTTTATATCCAAACCTTTCGATAGAGCGGAACTTAAGGCACAGATTAATGTAATGCTGCGCATCAAATTTGCCGAGGATTTGTTAAGAAAGAGGAACGAAAACCTCGAAATTCTGATAAAAATGCAAACGGCTGAATTTCAAAATATTGAGGAACGCTACTTGAAAGTATCGGGATATGCACTCGAATATTTCTGGGAGGTTGATCAAAGTGGACAATTTAACTATGTAAGTCCTGTAATTGTAAAGATTTTAGGTTTCGATTCTGAAGAAATTGTCGGTTTAAAATCACTTTTCGATTTCTGTTCATACAATGGAAATACTGAAACGAAAGAACTCCTTGCAGATATTTTTGCACGGCGGGAAAACTTCACGGAGAACGAAATTCTGTGTTCGCATAAAAATGGCGAAAAAGTATGGTTGACAATCAGCGGCTTCCCTATTCTGGATGGTAATAACAATTTTGCCGGATACATTGGTGTGAACCATGATATTACCAGGCGAAGAGAAGCAGAAGAAGCCAACAAAAAGCATCTGGAAAAAATCAATGAGTACCAGAAGAAACTGAAAAACCTTTACTATGAACTAACAGTTGCTGAAGAGAAGGAGAGAAGAAAAATCGCCGAATACCTGCATGACGGCCTGGGACAAACAATCTCGATCGCATCTATCAAACTTTCGGCCATAGCAAGGGGGGAACTGCCGCCCGCTGTAAAAAAAACGCTGGAAGAGTCATCCGAACTCTTGCGCGAAGCCATTGGAGAGACGAGGGAATTGGTTTATGATTTAAGCCCTCCAATTTTATATGAGCTTGGCCTGATTGCCGCAATCAAATGGAAACTGGAACAGGTTGAAAAGAAATTTGGTGTCGTTACAGTGTTCCAGTCTTACGAAAATTCGATAGGACTTGGAACTGATATTAAAGTGTTACTCTTTCGTATAGTATGCGAACTGCTTAATAATGCAATTAAACACTCTGGCGCCGATTTGATAAAAGTGGAAATCCAAAAAAATCTAAAAAATATCACTATCATGGTAATTGATGACGGAAACGGCTTTGATTTCAGTCAAGGCATGAACCTGTCAGATTTGGGAGGATTTGGCTTGTTTAGCATTAAGGAAAGGCTCGATTCCCTTCAAGGTTCTCTGCTGATTAAGTCACAGCCATCGAAAGGTACCGAAATTATTGCGACTGTTCCAATATAAAACTGATAACAATGTCTATACGAATATTAATTGCAGATGACCATCAATTATTCAGGGAAGGAATTGCGAACCTGCTTTCAGCTTCACCGCAAATCGAAATTGTTGCCCAGGCCGAAAACGGACAGGAAGCAATTGAAAAGGCTAAAAACCTAAAACCCGACATTATTATTATGGATTTAAGCATGCCTGTTATAAACGGGGTAGATGCAACCCGGATTTTACACAAGGAACTGCCGGAGATAAGGGTTCTGGTGCTTTCAATGCACTGCGACAAACACTACATCAAAGAAGGATTAGAAGCCGGAGCGTCCGGTTATCTTTTTAAAAATTGTACTTACGACCAGTTGATTGAAGCCGTAAACACAGTTTATCAGGGCAAAAAGTATTTAAGCGACAAAATCACCGAAGTATTGATCCAGGATTACCTGAGCAAGGAAGAAAAAGTTTGCGACAACAGCCAGAAACTATCAGAAAGAGAATCTGAAATTTTAAAACTTAAGGCTGAAGGAAAATCGACCCGCGAAATTTCTGATATGCTTTTTATCAGTGTAAAAACGGTTGGTACACACAAACAACATATCCTCGAAAAACTAAACCTCAAATCGATCGCCGATTTAATAAAGTATGCCATCAAAAAAGGCATCGTAGGATTAGGATAGTCATACTAAATTTCGGACATTCAATTTTTATCTGTACTTCTCATTGTTGACGAAGCAGAATTTATTGTGCTGATAATTAATCCAATGGCTAAAAAAGCAGTCCACTCGAGAATAGGATGAATCAGCATTTTTAAAGTATGCTGTAAGTATCCCCGAATTGATTATCAGCTTTTATGAACATGTATGTCAGAAAAGGTGAAAACATATCTCGGTTTCTGCTTCACTAATATCAGTGTTTATTCCCGGCTATTCAGTAATAACCACCTTCAAGATCCGCAATAATGAAGCGGATTTCAGCGCTTAGGCTATGTTTTTGTCCCTCATGCAATGCTACTTTTGTACCAAATTTTATTTATACACACTTTAAATTTACGATTATGAAGAAGGTAGTTAAATAAAGCTAATGGTAGAATCTAATAACCTTTACGGTATAGCTTATGGTTGCCCATGTATTCAAAGGAAAGACAACTGCCCTTTGAAAGAGGTGGAATATCTTTCGTTCAGTGAAAAAGTGATCTGGATCAATGGTTTAAGTAATGAAAAAATAAAAACCATTTTGGAACATCACAAAGCTTGTTCAAAAAATAGAGAGTAGATCTAAATTTTAGATTGCCCCTTTGTTATAAATGCGAATTAAGAGTTGAAAATCAATGAACTCAGACTTTTCGGAACAGGCTCAATACTAATTGCTTATTTTAAAAAAAACTCAGGGGTATCCTTTTAGAGTTTTGCGGAATATATTATTATAATGGTATGGGAAAGATACTAAATATATTATTGGTGGAGGATAATCTTTTAACTCAACGTCTTGTAACGTATATTTTAAAGAAGTACAATCACGAAGTGGTTATTGCAAACAATGGAGTTGAAGCAATAGAAAGATTTCGTGAGCACAAATTCGATGTAATTTTAATGGATATCATGATGCCGGTTATGGATGGGCTCGAAGCTACAGTTAAAATAAGGGAGATTGAAAGTTCGGATAAAATTGAAAAAAGAACTCCGATTATAGCTCTTACCGCAAATACTATGGATAACGATCGTGATAAATGTTTTTCACACGGTATGGATAAATATTTGGCTAAACCATTTCATATAGAAAAGCTTAAATCCATATTTAATGAACTCAAAATTCCAACTTGATTTACAAAAGTATAGCCTTTATTTTTATTAAACCGGAATTTTGTCGTACACCAATATAAAACTGTTAACAATGTCCATACAAATATTAATTACTGACGACCATCAATTATTCAGGGAAGGAATTGTGAACGTGCTTTCAGCTTTACCTCAAATCGTAATTGTTGGCCAGGCTGAAAACGGACAGGAAGCAATTGAAAAGGCTAAAAACCTAAAACCCGACATTGTTATTATGGATTTAAGTTTGCCTGTCATAAACGGGGTAGATGCCATCCGGATTTTGCACAAGGAACTGCCGGAGACCAGGGTTCTGGTGCTTTCGATGCACGCCGACAAACACTACATCAAAGAAGCATTAGAAGCCGGAGCGTATGGTTATCTGTGTAAAAATTGTACTTACGACCAATTGATCCAAGGCGTAAACACGGTTTATCAGGGCAAAAAATATTTAAGCAACAAAATTACCGAAGTATTGATCCGGGATTATCTGAGCAAGGAAGAAAAAGTTTGCGACAACAGCCCGGAACTATCAGAAAGAGAATCTGAAATTTTAAAACTTAAGGCTGAAGGAAAATCGACCCGCGAAATTTCTGATATACTTTTTATCAGTGTAAAAACGGTTGGTACACACAAACAACATATCCTCGAAAAACTAAACCTCAAATCGACTGCCGATTTAATAAAGTATGCCATCAAAAAAGGCATCGTAGGATTAGGATAGTCATACTAAATTTCTGACATTCAATTCTTATCTGTACTTCTCATTGTTGACGAAGCAGAATTTATTGTGCTGATAATTAATCCAATGGCTAAAAAAACAGTCCACTCGAAAATAGGATGAATCAGCATTTTTAAAGCATGGTGTAAGTATCCCCTAATTGATTATCAGCTTTTTTGAACATGTTTGTCAGAATAAGTGAAGACACATCTCGCTTTTTTTCTTCACCCACATCAGGATTTATTCCCAGCTATTCAGTAATAACTACCTTCAAAATCCGCAATAATGAAGCAAGTTTCAGCACTTAGGCTATTGTTTGGCCTTGACCTGCACAGTACTTTTACATCGATATATTTTAAACAAATATTTATTTTATAAAAATGAAAAAAGCATTTACGATTTTTGCAGCTGTCCTTCTGATGGCAGGTTTTTCAAACACAGTGATGGCTCAGGGTACAGCAGCAAGCACATCAACAGCAGCCGGGGCAGTACTTATTGTTCCAATGACTATTAACCAAACTGCCCCATTGCATTTTGGTAGTATAACGATTTTATCAACAACAGCGGCTAATACTGTTACGCTTCCTTCTAACTCAATTAGTCGCGTGTTTTCCACTGGTGTTGAAGCTGCCGGAGTAGGTTCAGATCCTGCTACAAATGCAGCTTACGACGTAACGGGTACTTACAATGAAACTTATGCTCTCGTATTGCCCACTGCAGCAATTACATTAACTGAAGTCGGAGGTACAAATGCAGCAACCATGACCGTTGACGCATTTACAGCCCGTTTTAATGGGGCAGCTGCTAACGCAACTACTAGTACACTTAGTGCCACTGGTACTGATGATTTTACTCTTGGTGCTACATTAAATTTAGCGATTGCACAAACTGGTGGAGTTTATGGAGGAACATTCCCAGTATCTGTTGATTATAATTGATTTTAACTTGCTAAGAAAGGGGAATGTCCGGAATATGGGTATTCCCCTTTCTTTTTGGTTTTTTCTGTTATCGGTATAATCAAGAAAAGAAGGTATGATAAGGAGAATTTTGTTAGTCATGTTTGTTGCATTCTCGGCATACAGCTTTCCGGCTTTTGCCCAGGGCGATTTGCTGATCACCCCACATCGAGTGGTATTTGAGGGCAATAAGCAAAAGGAAGAACTCAATTTAGCAAACAGGGGGAAAGATACCGCCATCTATTCCATCTCTTTTGTTCAAAAGCGAATGAATGAAAATGGAAGTTTTGTCAATATTGTGGATGCCGATTCGGGGCAAATGTTTTCCGATCCTTATCTGCGGATATTTCCCCGTCAGGTGACCCTGGCTCCGGGAGAAGCCCAGGTTGTTGCATTGCAGTACCGGCGTAAACCCGACATGGTTGCAGGCGAATATCGTTCACATCTCTTCTTCAGGTCAGAAAAAAACTACACGCCGCTGGGTATGGATGATTCAGATCGGGATACAACAACATTAAGCGTTCAGTTAATACCTGTATTCGGCATGAGTATTCCGATTATCATTCGCACGGGGGCTGTCAGTGTAAGCGCAGCACTGAGCGATTTCAAACTGAATACCCAACCGAATGCCAGACAAAACCTGACATTCACCATACACCGGACAGGCAACATCTCTTTATATGGTGATATTATGGTTGTATATGTTCCGGATAAAGGTAAGCCTTATCAGGTCTGCACTGCAGCAGGTGTTGGTGTTTATACGTGCATTAATAAACGATATATGGAGGTAAATATAAATAATACTTCCGGAGTCCCATTGGGAAATGGAAAATTGAAAGTGCAATACATCAGCAAGGGGAAAACTAAAAAACCTGTCGTTTACGCTGAGGGAGAGCTGGATATTTAATCTCTAAGGATTTAATTCCCCGAAGCTCTGCTTCGAGACAAAAAATGGGTTCAAGCAATACCTCGTCAGCTCTGCTGCGAGGTAGTTTATTCGGGAACAGTACTATTCTCACCGCGCTAAGAGGACAATAGAAAGGATAAGATAATGATGGTACTGAACAAATCGATGTATTTTTTGAAATGGTGGTTTTTAACAGCCATCTTTTTTTTGTGTGTCCACTTTTCGTTTGCCCAGGTAAGCATCACCAATACGCAGACACTTCATTTTGGTACCATTTGCCTCACTGGTACAGCCGGAACCGTTACTGTAGGATCTGATGGAATCCGAACATCAACGGGTAATCTGATACTTTTATCGTTGTCGCCGGTTGCTCAGCCTGCCATTTTTGAGATCATGAATTGTCCGGGCGGAAATGTCATTCTCACTTTTAATGCCACAACGATCCTAACCGGCAGCAATGGAGGGGAGCTTACACTCGATCTTGGTCCTACCGAAAAAGGGATTAGCGGATCGGTATTTACAACAATCAGCGATTGTAACTTTATTACGCCAGTGAATATGGGCGGTACGCTTCATATACCAGACGCAGCTATCGCTGGCACATATACCGGGAGTTTCGATGTAACCATTAATATGGAGTAGTTGATGGGAAGGCGTATTTTCATCAGCAAAGTTAAATGCTGTATGCGAATTGTGCATGTCAGGTGTTCCGTTTTGCTTTCTTGTTTTATTGGCATATTGCTGTTAGGTGTTTTATCTTCATTAGAAGTAAAGGCAGCACCAGTCACTCTCACTGAGGGAGAAGAAGTCTCCTCGTTTGCCTTCGATGAGTTTCCTGTACATGTTATCGCTGAAGGGTACAGCAATTTTTATGTAGACGCTATTTATGGCAATGATGGACTACTCTATGTAAATATTGAAAATTTATTCAAATCGCTCAGTATTCCTTGTGTTGTCGGACAAAACAGAGATATTCTTAACGGATTTATAAGAAATGAAAACCGGAATTATTCCATCAACTACAATACATTAAAAATCGAAGTTGGCGACAAACTAATTTCCACGAAAACCGGACTGTTAAAAGAAACAGGAGCTCTTTACCTGGAATCATCCTTATTTGCTCAGGCATTTGGAATCATATTGACTTTTAATTTCAGGGCCCTGACGATCATTGTAAAATCGGATTTTGAATTGCCGATATTTAAACAGATGCGCATTGAGAAAATGCGCAAAAATATCGCGAAGTTAAATGGTGAAGTATTAGCCGATACCATCGTGAAAAGAAATTATCATTTATTAAAATTTGGAACGCTGGACTGGCAGGCAGCCTCTTCCCAAGCCGGGACTGGACAAACTGTAAATCAGTTTGGATTAGGAATCGGCACCGAATTTCTTTTCGGCGAGGCAGACGTATCTGTAAATTATTCCGATCAGTACAAATTTGATGAACGTCAGTTGCGATACCTCTGGCATTGGGTCGACAACGATAAAAAGTTTATTAAACAGGCACAAGTGGGAAAGATCTCCAGTCAATCGATCTCCTACCTAAAAGCTCCGGTCGTAGGTGCCGTCATTCGAAATTCTCCTACTACTGTAAGAAAGGCAAGGGGATATTATACCATTCAGGACCATACAGAACCCAACTGGAGTGTTGAGCTTTATGTCAATGATATATTGGTTGATTATGCAAAGGCTGATGCATCGGGGTTGTATGTGTTTAAAGTTCCGATAGTATACGGTTATACCACCCTGAAATTGAAATTTTATGGCATGGTGGGTGAGGAACGTACAGAGGAACGCACCATGAATGTGCCTTATACCATCATCCCTAAAAACGAATTTGATTACAGTCTATCGGGAGGTATCGTGCAGGACAGCAGTTCAAGCCGCTTTGGAAAAGGTGAATTTAACTATGGTGTCAATCGGTTTATCACGCTGGGTGGTGGATTGGAATATTTGTCGTCTATCCCTGATTTCCCATATATTCCTTACGCGAAGATTACCATACAGCCGTTTAGCAAATTGATACTCAATATGGAATATGCTCATGGAGTGAAAACCAGGGGCCTGCTGAATTATTATTTCGGGAATAATACCTTGCTTGAAATTGATTATACGAAATACGTAGCAGGACAACTTATCACGATCTTTAATGCTCCTGAGGAACGAAAAGTAAAGTTATCCCTGCCGTTCAGGATTAAAAAGTTAAGTGGATTTGCCAAACTGGATTATACACAACTCGTTTATAAAACCACTTCCTACAACCGGGGCAATGTCATGCTTTCGGCCTATTACAAACAATTCAGTGCCAATTCATCGACGCAGGTCAATTGGAATGATCAAAGACAGCCCAATGTGATTTCCGATTTATCCTTATCGTACAGGCTGAAAAAGGGATTTCAGATACGATCATCGGCTCAGTACAATGCAAATGAAAACAAACTTATAACGTGTAATGCAGCTGTTGAGAAAAGCATTCGAAAAGGAAGTTTTTCAATTTCGTACAGAAGAACTATTTCGAATAATGATAATCTGTTTAGTTTAAACTTCAAATACGATTTGTCTTTTGCCAGAACGAATATTTCTGCGGTGCATAACAATGGCAATATTTATACTTCGGAGAGTGCCCAGGGCAGTCTGGCATTTGGGAGTGGCAATAATAACATTCAAACCAGCAGTCATTCCTCCATGGGAAAAGGTGGAATATCGATTTATCCTTTTCTTGATCTGAATAATAATGGCGTTTTCGATAAGGGTGAACACCTGGTGAAGTTAAACTCAGTCAGAGTATCCGGGGGCCACGCAATTTTCAGCAAGAAGGATTCAATCGTGCGAATTCCTGATCTTAACGCGTTTACCAGCTATAAGGTCGAATTTGACGATAATGATTTGGGAAATATTGCCTGGCGGTTTAAAAAGAAAGTGTATCAGGTGTTAATTGATCCCAACCAGTTCAAACGCATTAATATTCCTGTTGTTGCTGTAGGTGAGGTTAGCGGTATGGCTTATCTGAAAACCGACAGCTTACTGGAAGGAATTGGAAGGATACTGGTGAATTTTTACAAAAAAAACAGTTCTGAAATGGTTGCGAAGACACTTTCTGAATCCGACGGATATATTTATTACCTGGGATTTGAGCCGGGAGAATACCTTGCCCGCGTTGACACCGGGCAATTGAACAATTTGAATTTTACGGCGGATCCGCCACAAATAGAATTCACGATCAAAACACTGAAAGAGGGTGATATCGTAGCAGGTATTGATTTTGTGCTGAGTAGAAATAAAATAAATGAAAAGCCAATCGAAAAACCATTTGTTCCAATCGAAAAAGCAATTGTTCTCAACGAAAAACCATTTGTTCCAAACGAAAAAGCAATTGTTCCCAACGGAAAAACATTTATTCCAATCGAAAAAGCAATTGTTCCCAACGAAAAGGGAATGATATATACTATTCAGCTTGCAGCATCGAATTATTATATTGATCCTGCATATTATAAGAAAAGGTTAAATTTAACTGATGATGTATGGTATTTCGAGAAGGATGGGGATTTTAAATATGTTACCGGGAAATATATAAATGAGGAGGAGGCAATGGCTGATATGGTTCAACTTGGTATACCCGGATTTATTACTGTTGTTGACCCGTTAAAAGTAAAGAAAACTCCAAACGGAAAAGCAATTGTCCCTAAGGAAAAAACGATTGTCCCCAACGAAAAAACATTTGTTCCCACGGAAAAGGAAATTGTTCCCAACGAAAAGGGAATGATATACACTATTCAGCTTACAGCATCGAAATCTTATATCGATCCTGCATATTATAAGAAAAAGTTCAAGTTAACTGATGATGTATGGTATTTTGAGAAGGATGGTTATTTTAAGTATGTTACCGGGAAATATCTGACTAAGGAGGCGGCTAAGGCTGGTATGGTTCAGCTTGGTATAAACGGATTTGTTACTGTTGTTGACCAGTCAGAAGTAAAAGAAACTCCAATCGAAAAGGAAATTGTTCCTAACGAAAAAGAAATTGTTCCAATCAAAAAAACAATTATTCCAATCGAAAAGGAAATTGTTCCCAACGAA